>ENA-OROD01002366-OROD01002366.1-human-gut-metagenome-genome-assembly--contig:-NODE-2366-length-13694-cov-2.999707_pt1 | contig 13694 bp, 14 predicted proteins | sample MGYA00242123_ERZ509038 | MGnify/ENA primary metagenome ERZ509038 (study PRJEB26280, sample SAMEA2338719) | human gut metagenome | biome: human gut; feature: human-associated habitat; material: faeces... | reverse complement strand
TAAGTCGACTGCTGAGCAAGAAAAACTTGACAAAGCTATAGAAGAAATAAAAAAAGAAATAAAGAAACAAATAAGTGAAATAAAAGATTTTGAACAAGAAAAAACTACAATAAAAATAAATGGTAAAGAACAAAAAATTAAAAAAACATCAGTTAAGCTTACGGATAAACAATTATGTGATATGTTAGCTAATATTTATACAGATTTATCAGAGAATGATAAATATTTAGAAAACTTTGATGAGTCTCAAAAAGATAGCTTAAAAGAAATTGCAAATACAATAAAAGAAATAGAAACAACTGGAAAAAACACTATAAAAATATCTCTATATACAAAAGGATTATCTAACAAGCTAATAGGAACAAATGTAGAAATATATTCTGCAAAAGAAAAACAAACAGCAATAATAACAATAACAAAAAAAGATAAAAATGTATACAAATATGATATAAGTATGAAGATGACGGGAGTAAAAGCAAACATTGTAAAAGGTGAAGCTATTCTAGAAGAGGAAAAGCAAGAGAATGGAGAAAAAGGAAAAATAACTTTAACAGCAGAAACTTCTGAGCTTATGGAGTTAGGAAAAGCAAAGATAGAGATAGAATATAATGTGGCTTATAATCAAAAAATAGATGAACCTAATGTAGAAAACAATGTGAATGTAAAAGATTTATCACAAACTGATATGGTTGGAATAATGAGTAAAATAATGCAAAAACCATTATTAGGAGAATTTTTATCAAAGGGATTATTTGATCACGTGGAAGATAAAGAAAATGAAAACATACAAAATGATAATATTGTAAGTGATGATTTTATAGACTTTGAAATATAACAAGAAAGTGGCTTTGCCACACAACAATGGGCTATGTAGTTAGCCCATTTCTTTTTGCTTTTTTTCTTTACATTTCTAGGTTTAAATAGTATAATTAAAAAGTCTAAACAGCTAATTTTATATTAAAAGGGGTATAAAAATGAAAAAAGATGAATTAATAAAAATAGCTAAAAATTTTAATATTAATGGAGAACCAATAAAAATAGAAAAATGTAATAGTGGACACATAAATAAAACTTATGCTGTTACATACAAAATAAAAGAAAATGAAGAGAAAAAATATATTTTACAATATGTAAATACAAATGTTTTTCCTAATTTACCAGAGCTTATGACAAACATTAAAAAAATAACAAAATATATGAATGAAAAAGCATTAGAAAAAGGGGAAAACATAGATAGGCTTACATTAAAAATGATAGATACTTTAGACGATAATCCAAACTCTATATATAACCAAAATTGGAGAATGGAAGAATTTATAGATAATACAAAAACATATTTAAAAAAATAAATAAAATGATATAATTAAGTTATGATAAAGAAAATATTAAAAGAAAATTATATATACATAATAATTATAATACTTCTTATTATAACTTTTTTGATTGTCAAAAATACTAGTTTATATAATAAGGTTGTTAATTTTGATTATAGTGTTATAGAGTTTATGGGTAATCATGTTGACAAAAGATTAACAGAAGTTTTTAGCTTTTTAACAAATTTTGGTGATTGGTACATACCATCTCTAATAATCGTGTGTATTTTAATATTTATAAAAAATAAATGGTACTTTGGATTACTTGCTGGAAGTTATAGTGTGTCAGGATTAACAGTTTTAGTTTCAAAACTTATAGTAAGAAGACCAAGACCTTTGAATGCATTAATCGAAATACCTAAAAGTTATAGTTTTCCAAGTGGCCATACTTTAACTTCTATAGTGTTTTATATGATATTATGGCATTTAGTTACTAAGAATACTAATATATTTAATAGAATTATATTTTTTATGTCATTTACAATATTAGCTGTATTAATAGGTTTCTCTAGAGTATATTTAGGTGTGCATTTCTTTTCAGATGTCATGGGTGGACTTATATTAGCGATACCTTGTACATTAATGTGTATAAATATTATTGATAAAAATTTTGAGGATAAATTAAAATGAGAGGATTAGTTTTAGAGGGTGGTGGAGCTAAAGGCGCTTATGAAGCTGGCGCAATAAAAGCTCTTCAAAAAAAGAAAATATATTTTGATGGAGTAAGCGGAACATCAATAGGTGCTATAAATGCTGCATTTTATGCTGAAAGAAATTTAACAGGTCTATATAAATTATGGGAAAGTACTGATAGTAGTGAACTATTTGGTATTGATGGAGAATTTCTAAATAATATTTCTCATTTAAAATTTAAGAAGTCAGAAATACAAAAGAATAAAGAAAGTATAAAGTCAGTAATTAAAAATTTTGGAATAGATACTAAGAATATAAGAATGCTATTAAATAAATATATTAAAGAAGATAGGATTAGAAAATCTAAAATAGATTTTGTAATTGTAACATTTAGTATTAATGATTTAAAGCCGGTAGTGGTACATAAGGATGATATACCAAAAGGAAAAGTACAAGAATATATTATGGCAAGTGCTTATTTACCTGGATTTAAATTTGAAAAAATAATAGATAATAAATACTATATAGATGGTGGAGTATATGATAGATGTCCGGTTAATGAATTAATTGATTCAGGATATGATGAAATATATGTAATAAAAGCATGGCAAAATAAGTTAAAATATAAGAAAAAATCTAATGTTAAAATACATGAAATAAAACCTAGAGAGAATTTAGGATCAGTTTTAGTATTTACTAAAGAAGTATCAACATATAGAATGAATCTAGGATATTTTGATACATTAAAATATCTTGATAATTTAGATGGCAAAAAATACTATTTTAAACATTACAGTGATAAATATTATGATAATCTATTTGATAAAATATGGTATAAAAGAATAATTAAGAAATATAATAACAATATAGTACCTAGATCAAATAAAGATTTTATTATTAAAATAATAGAGAAAGTATGTATAGAACTTAATATAGAAAGATTTAAAATATATAATACCCCATATCTTCTTACTAAACTTAAATATAAAATGATAGAAAAAAGGGATAATTATTATTATGATTTTATAAAGAATATAAAAGTTGATTTTGAATAAGATAGAAATTATTCAAAAACTATTGCAAAAGTATAAAAAAATTGTTAAAATACTTTATGCAATGCAGGTATAGTTCAACGGTTAGAATGTGGCCTTGCCAAGGCTAAGATGTCGGTTCGATTCCGATTACTTGCTCCAGATTGATAGGAAACTCGAACTTTTCGAGTTTAAGTAATAAATGCTAACTAGAAATAGTTAGTTTTTTTGTTATTTAAGAAAGGAAAGTGATTGAGTTATGACAATAGAAACTAAAAAACTTGTAATAAGTGAAGAATTAAAAAGAAAGATTGAAATGATATGTAAGTTTGCTTATGTGGAATATTCCTTTACTAATGGATATATTATAAATCTTAAAAATACTAATATAGCCTATGTAAAACCCCATATTTTGAAAGTTAAAGGCAATGACTACTTAATATTTGAAGGTAGTGAATATGTATGAAGATGAATATGGAATACCACTAAAACTAAATCATGAACTTAAAACTATGAAAGAAGCAGAAGATTATTTTAAAAGATTAGAAAAATATGTTGGAGATTATAAATTAAACTATTATATAAGTGAAATTGATGAAAAAGAAAATAGATTTAATTATACTCAAAATAACGATGTTGAAAAAATAATTAGATTAATTGGTATTGGAGATAAGAGAAAAAAAGATAATTTTAAATTAGGTGTTATTACTTTAGACTTATCTATGTTTAAAGATAAAGATGAGAAAGAAATTTATAAGAAACTATTTGATAAATTAGAAAAAGAAAGACTAACATAGCCAAAATTATGTTAGTCTTTAATCATCCTATAAATTTTACAAAAAATACCCAAATAGGATGATGTTATAAATATTAAAACTCTTATTTTATAAGGCTTAACTTTCATATCATCCTAATAACAACCTACAAAGTAGGTTGAATTTTGTAAGTACGAAATCAGTCTTGTGTAACACTAAGCCCTTATGAAATAAGGAAAAGTTTAGTATAGTTGCACAAGTTTCTTATCCTGCTTTTTCACATATACTAATATTTATATATGAAATCATCCTATTTATAAAAAGTAAAAAAGATCAACTATTAAAGTTGATCTCAACGATAAATTGTAATTTATTATTTATTATTTATTTCTTTTAACAAATATTATTCCAAGTATTGCTGTTATAACAATAACCATAAGTGGAGCTACTTTGAAATATACCCATTCAAACGAATGCCATAAAGTTCCAATTACTGACCACTCTGGATCACTATAATCCCATGATTGATATGGACTTCCTAATATTGCTAATAAGATAAATAATATTATTAAACATACATCAGCAATTATTAATGTATTAACTAACATTTTTCTTTTTTGTTTTTGTTTCATTGCTAAATGTTCATTAATGACTTCTAACTTTTCTGATATTACTTTTAAATCATTTTTTTCTTTTTCTTCTATACTTTCACCTAAAATTTCACTAACGGGTGTTTCTAATATTTCTGATATAGTCATTAACATTTCAGCATCTGGTACAGATAAACCTGATTCCCATTTTGAAACTGTTTGTCTAACAACATGTAATTTGATGCTTAATTCTTCTTGCGAAAGTCCTTTATTTTTTCTTAATATTTTTAAATTATCTTTTAACATAATACACTTTCTCCTTTCATCAAATTCAGTTTATTATAAAAATACCCGTTGCCACAAGCAATGCTTTTTAACATAACGATAAATTGTAATTTATTAAATAATTAACTTTTTGTTTTTCTCCTTTAATTTAATTATTAAAGCTGAAGTAATATGTGTAATCAGTAGTACTATCAAAATGTTTAAATATGGATAATAATTTATATTTTTATACAACAAAGATATAACAAAAATTATCATAGGATGTATTAAATAATAATATTTAGAATAAGTACCAAATTGGAAATTTAATTTCACACTATTAGTAATATAAATAGCCGAAATAAATAAGTAGTAAGTTAATGGTATACAAGATAATAAAATATTACTATTAAGTCTATCAGTATCGTGTAGTAATATTGCCTCAAAAGTTAATAAGAAAAACGAAACAATTAATTTAAGAAAACAATATTTTGAATATTTAACTGAAATGAATGTAGAAGAAACAGTCAAGAAATTAACGAGTATGTTTGGAGGTGAATTATGAGCTGTTTATATTATTATTCACTTAATGATGGAAATGTAGAAAAATACAAAATTAGTATTGACGAAGAAAAACTAAGCAAGATAAAAGAAAAAAGCATTTATAAATGTGGAAAAAAGAAGAAAGTGAGCTATGAAGGCGTAAGATTTTTTAAAAATAATATGTACTATACTGATTTTAAAGAAGTTGACCTAGGATGGAGAGAATACAAAGATGGTCCAGACGAAAAACTGTATAGATATAGTTTCACTGAATACGTTCCAACCTATTTATCACAATTAATAGATATTATCATAAGTTCAAGTAGCGAAAAAGCAATAAGAGAATTATTTCAAATGGACCTATCTAAAGAATTTTGTGGCTTTCAAAAAGAAATAAACGATATACTTAATAAAGCTAGCAAGATAAGTGACAGCGACTACAAAAATAAGATAAACGCTTTAAACGAATTAAAAAACATTTACGAAGAAAAAGAATTTAATAGTGACAGAGAGGACATAAGCATATACTATAAAGAAGCTTTCACTTGCTTCCATGTTGAACTAATAGATAAGATTAGATTAGAAGAATATAACAAAGTTATTAGTTTTATTAACGGTATACCATTTACAAACGATAAAGTTTGTGATTTAATATTAAGAATGAAGGAGATGTTTTAAATGGATAGTTATATTAGCTTTAGATATTTAAACAAAAAATTATTAGACCAATATAAAGGTTTGGTGCCAGTTGAAATTGAATGTTCTAGAAGACACTATAATGGAGTAGACTATGATACTTACTCATATTCAACAATTGTATATTATAAGAAAGAAAATTTTAATCCTAAAAACTATAAAAATGTTAAAACTTTTGGTAATGAGTTAACAGTTATAGACTTTGAATACGATTTTGAAGATTATATGAACTTTATTAAAGACTGTGAATTCAAATTAAGAGACGAAATAGTAGATAAACCATTGGGTATTTACTTATTTCAAGTAAACCATCACGTAGTAAAAGACGGAAAATGCTTACTTGTTAATACCAAAGATAACAAATATGATTTAGATAATTTTGTTATGAGTGTAGTAGAAGAACTAAACTTATTAAGTGAGTCTTCTAGAAAAAAGATTATATCACAGTATGAACTAATAAGGTATAAACTATTTAAGGGTGAAGAATTAAGTAGAAAAGAATATGATTTATTAAGTAGTTTATTAGATAAAGACATAGACGAAAAATTAGAAGAACTAACTGTATTAAAGCTTAGCTTATAATAAAGGAGGAATAAAAAAATGATATATTTAATGAGACATGGGCATGAAGATGAAGGATTTATCGGTGGTTGGAGTGATACACATTTAACTCAGAAAGGTGTAAATGAAAGTGTAAACGCTGGGAACTTTATTGTTAATAAAGGGTTAGTTATTAACAAAATATTGTCAAGTGATATAACAAGAGCAAAAGAAACAGCAAGGATTATTAATTCGAAATTAAATGTCCCTTTGGAAATAACAAAACTTTTAAATGAACAAGATAAAGGTATTATTAATGGTATTCCTTTACAAATGGCTGAAGAGTACTATAGTGAATTTATTAATACTGAAGATATTTACAAAAGGTTTCCAGAAGGAGAAAGTTTAAGCGATTTTTATAATAGAATACTTTACTATTATCATGATATTTTAAAAGAAGACAATACATTATTAGTTACTCATAGTGGTGTCATTAATATGATTTACTATATTCTTACTAATACAAAATTAGGCTATAATAAGAAAGGATTTAATGTAACTCACTCTAGTATTCATGAATATGATCCAACATTAAAGAAAATAAAAAGAATATATTAGAAAAAAGTAAAAAATAAGGCGTGTGTTAAAATAAACGCCTTATTTCAGTTTATATAATAAAGTAGCTTTATCCTTTTACCCTTTGTTTCTATAAGCTCGTCGTCTTTTAAATTTTTAATTTCTCTAGACAAGGCACTTCTATTAACTGCTAGATAGTCAGCTAGTTCAGTATAACTCATTGGCAAATAAATAACTTTTGAACCTGTTTTTTTACTTAATATTCTAAAATAATCTAAAAGCTTATCTCTTATACTTTTATTTGATAACACTTCTATTCTCTCATTCGCTTTTGCAATTATAGTTGTTAAAATATTTATTAAGTTTTTTAAAAATTGATTATAAAAAGTAAAACGATTTTCTTTCATATTTAAAATTGAATTAAAGTCTATTATTACTATTTTTGTTTCTTCTTTAGTAATTACTTGATATTCTTCGTTTTTAAGTGGATAACTAAGACTACCAAATAATGAATTTTCTAAAAAATCTTCAAGAATAGTCCTGTTACCCTCGATATCATTTCTTACTATTTGCAAGTGCCCAGTTAAAATAATACATATAAAGTTATCATTTATCATGTTACTCAATATTTCCTTATTTTTCGGGTATTTATAACTAATCACTTCCAAATAAGCTAGCAGTTTTTCCCTGTTTTTTTGGCTAATATTATAGAATAATTCGTTCACTTTACATCACCTAAAACTATTTTATCAAATTTTTGTAATTGTTGCAATTGCAACATTAACTTTTATATACGATGTTGTATAATTGACTTATAAAATGATAAGAGAGAGGTAAATGAAATGAAGGTAATTAAAAGAGATGGACATATGGTAGACTACTGTCCAGAAAAAATTGAACAAGCTATAATGAAAGCTAATAAGGAAGTAGAAGAAGAAGATCAAGCAAGCAGTACTCAAATTAAAAATATTATTAAATATATAGAGAAACTTGGTAAGAAGAGAATACTAGTTGAAGATATTCAAGACATTATAGAAATGAAACTTATGAGTCAAGGAAAGTATGAACTTGCAAAACATTATATCACTTACAGATATACTAGAGAATTAGTAAGAAAAAGTAATACAACTGACCAATCTATTAAGGAGTTAATTGATGGAGAAAGTGAGTACTGGAATACAGAAAATTCAAATAAAAATGCTAAAGTAGTAACAACACAAAGAGACTACTTAGCAGGCATAACTAGTACAGATATTACGAGAAGATTTTTACTACCTGAAGATATCGTTGAAGCTCATGATGCAGGTATAATACACTTTCATGATGCTGACTATTTTGCACAAAACGCACTACATAATTGTGACTTAGTAAACCTAGAAGACATGCTACAAAATGGAACTAGCATTAATGGAGTAATGATAGAAAAACCACATAGATTTTTAACAGCTATGACTATTGCAACTCAAATAATTACTGCAGTTAGTAGTAGCCAATATGGAGGTGTTACAATAACTTTAACACATCTAGCACCTTTTGTTAGAGAAAGTTATAATAGATATTTAGATAAATATAAAAAGAGAAAATTAAGTAAAGAACAATGTGAAAAATTTGCAATGGAAGATACTAAAAAAGAAATAGTAGATGGAGTACAAACTTTCCAATATCAAGTTAATTCAATGACTACAACAAATGGTCAAGCACCATTTTTAAGTGTATGTATGTATTTAGGAGAAACCGATGAATACAAAGAAGAATTATCTTGGATTATAGAAGAGTTCTTGCACCAACGTATATTAGGTATGAAAAATGAACAAGGTGTATATATTACCCCAGCATTTCCAAAACTTCTTTATGTGTTAGAAGAAGATAACATTAATAAAAATGGTAAATATTACTACTTAACTAAACTAGCAGCAGAATGTACTGCAAAGAGAATGGTACCAGACTATATCAGTGAAAAAATAATGAAAGAATTAAAAATTGATAAAAATGGTAATGGTAACTGCTATCCTTGTATGGGATGTAGAAGTTTCTTAACTCCTTATGTTGATGAAAATGGTAAACCTAAATACTATGGCAGATTTAATCAAGGTGTTGTTACAATTAACTTAGTTGATGCTGCTTTATCAAGTGACAAAGATATGGATACATTCTGGCAAATATTTGAAGAAAGACTTGAATTATGCCATAAAGCTTTACAAATTAGACATAAACGTTTAAGCAAGGCAACAAGCGACGTAGCGCCTATACTTTGGCAACATGGTGCATTAGCTAGACTTAAAAAAGGAGAAAGCATTCATGATTTATTACATAATGGTTACTCAACAATAAGTTTGGGTTATGCTGGGCTTTATGAATGTGTTAAATACATGACAGGACACTCTCACACAGACAATGGAAAGGGTAAAGAATTTGCTCTTGAAGTTATGGAAAAAATGAATGCTAAATGTAAAGAATGGAAGGAACTTGAAAACATTGACTACAGTGTTTATGGTACACCAATAGAATCAACTACTTACAAATTTGCAAAATGTTTGAAAGACAGGTTTGGTGTTGTTAAAGGAATTACAGATAGAGACTATATCACTAATTCATATCATGTTCCTGTATTTGAAGAAATAGATGCATTTACTAAATTAAAACTAGAAAGTGAATTCCAAAAACTTAGTCCAGGTGGAGCAATTAGTTATATAGAAACACCTAACCTTACTAACAACTTAGATGCAGTATTAGAAGTAATAACATTTATTTATAACAATATTATGTATGCAGAGTTAAATACAAAGAGTGACTATTGTCAAGAATGTGGATATACTGGAGAAATATTAATAGATGATAATATGGAATGGTACTGTCCAAACTGTGGAAATAGAGATCACAACAAACTTAATGTAGCAAGACGTACTTGTGGTTATATTGGAACTAATTTCTGGAATAAAGGAAGAACTCAAGAAATTAAAGAAAGAGTTTTGCATATAGACAATAAAGAAGAAAAGGATAATAAGTTAGACAAGGAAGAAAAATAATGGCAAGGTATAATTTAATTAGGAAAATGGATATTTCTGATGGACCAGGTATTAGAGTTTCTATATTTATGCAGGGGTGTGCTTTCCATTGTAAGAATTGTTTTAATAAAGAAACTTGGGACTTTAAGTTAGGTCATGAATTTACTGATGAAACCATTAATAAAGTTCTAGACTTGTGCGATAACGAAGTAATAAAAGGCTTATCTATATTAGGAGGTGAGCCACTTCATCCACTTAATATAGAAGCATCTACAAAACTTGCAAGTGCATTTAAATGGAGATTTCCTAATAAAGATTTGTGGGTTTGGACAGGATTCTTGTATGATAGAGATTTAACTGGAAAAGAAATACTAAACTATATAGATGTTTTAGTTGATGGACAATATGTAGACGAGTTACATGACTTTAATTTAAAGTGGAGAGGTTCATCTAATCAAAGAGTAATAGACGTAAAAAAAAGTTTAAAGAAAGGAAGTATTGTATTACTAGAAAGTGCTTATGAATAATAGAGGGTTTGAAGTAGCTAAAGGTTACGAAAATATGGGAGTTGTTATGCCCGTTAGAAAAACCAAATATAGTGCAGGCTATGATGTTGAAGCAATAGAAGACACAGTTATTCCACCATTTAAGCCAGGTATGAAACCAACTTTGGTTAAAACGGGACTTAAAGCATATTGTCAGAATGATGAATTCTTTATGTTAGTCAATAGGTCAAGTAATCCTGGGAAAAAAGGACTAGTTTTAGCAAATAGTGTTGGAATAATTGATGCTGACTATTATAATAATCCAGATAACGATGGACACTTTATGTATGCATATTATAACTATTTTAACGAAGACGTAGTTATACATAAAGGTGACGTTATTGGTCAAGCAATATTTATGAAATATTTAATAACTGATACAGATAATGCAACCGGTGAAAGACTTGGAGGATTTGGTTCAACAAGCAAACAAAAATAGTGAAGAAAATTCACTATTTTTATTTATGCACTAATACTTTAGTTCCAGCACTTACATTATTATATATTGTTTCAGCTGCTTCATAAGGCATATTTATACATCCATGACTTCCATTTGTTAAATAAATATCTCCACCATATTCACTTCTCCACCCATCAGCATCATGTAAGCCTATTGCTTGGTCAAATGGCATCCAAAAATATACATGACTTTTATATCCAGGGCCTTTTAAATAAGTATCATATGCTTTATAAGCTATTTCAAAATATCCCATTCTAGTATGAATTCCACCGTTACCTGTAACACATGGAGTAGTCATATATAACTCATTATCAATATAAAAATTCACTGTTTGACTACTAATATCAACTTCTACAAACATATCAGGAAGAATACCTGCGTCTTCATTATTGATAAAACCAACTATTCCGTTCTCGTCTTCAATAAAATAGTAATAATCAGTTTCTTTAGTTATAACTACTTTTTGAAATTTTCCAATTTCACTGATAACATTAGTTTCTAAAGTATCATCATATACTTTTGTATCATTCTTAATATAACCCAAGTACATTACTTCCATTTCTTTAATTTCATTTTCCACTTCACTTATCAATTCAGTATTATCTATAACTTCAACAACATTTTCTTCTTCTACGTAATCCTTGTTTGTATCAATAACTTCAGTATCATTTGATATATTTTGAACAAAATCATCAAGTTCTTCCTTACTACATCCAGTTAAAGTAATTAAAGCTGCTAAAACTCCTGCTAAAGTTTTCTTATAATTCATAAATATCCTCACCTTTGACTAAATATTCTACACTCTTTTAGTAAAAATGTAAAGAGATTTAAATCAATATTATGTAATTAAAACACTTAATATATATAAAGTATTTTATGATAAAATAAAGTGGACTTTATTAAAGAAAAAAACCGACTTATTATCGGTTTAACATCCAATTATTATATATATCAGCATTAGAACTACTTGGCGCAGGATTTGCTTTTTCCATTTTAATTATCATAGGTATCTTTAAAATTCTACCGAAAGCAACACAAGTACCTGGCTGTAAACTCTTTTGTTTGTTGATAATTTCTTCACTCATATTAGGTATCATTTTTTCAATATACTCTAAATCAAGTGGGTGAGTTATTTTAAAAATTATAAAGTTATCTAACTGACTTATTACATTACCATTTAAATCTGTTGGTCTTTGAGTAATAAGGTCTAGTATAACACCGTGTTTTCTTCCTTCTTTAGCAATTCTTTCAAATATATTATAACCAATTAATTCTTGATCTGTATCTTCTCTAACATATCTGTGAGCTTCTTCAAGCATTATATGAATAGGTATACTTGCACGTGGTTCATTAGTTTTACCAAAAAGTAAGAACATTCTACTAAATATCTTTGTAACAGTTCTAGCAAATCTATCATCAACATCTTCTAAGTTAATATTAATTATCTGAGCTTTTTTATTATCCTTAGTAGTAACTAAAGCCGCGATATAATCTTTAACACTATTATACTTTTTATCAGTAAAGAATACACTATTACTTGAATTAATCAAATTATGTAGTTTTACTTTTAAACTAATTGCTTCATTATACATCTTCTCATTAAGTAAATATCTCTCACTAAATAAAGTGAAATTTAAAGCAACTTCCAAATCTTTTAACCCATAAGTAACACCAGATGTATTTATGTTCCATACTTTTTCTTCTTTAACAAATTTTTCAATATATTCACTTATTAAAGTTCTTTCACCAAATCTTCCTTCGCTATCTATGTCAAAACATTTTCTAAAAACTCTTGTATAACCAATTCCTGGAACAACTGTGTCTAAACTTAATTGAGGAGTATGTGTAGTAGATAAAATATCAAAAATTTGATCTCTTATCTTAGCACTTGTCTGGTTTGTGTACATAATAGACGTGATAGCTTTAGCAAGTAAATGATTTTTATATTCTTGCACTTCTTTATCTTCACTTGCAAAAATTTTAGCAAGTTCAATTGTTTCTTCAATAATAGGTATCTGTCCATAACTAGTTGCATCTAATAAATTAAGTAAATCATCAAGTGTTAATAAAGATACTGGAATACTCAAATACTCTGCATCTATCTTTTTATTTGTAGTTATTAATTTATAATGCAAATTTGGATTAATATCATTTATCCCACTAAGTGCGCTTATGTATTCACCATATGAGTCAAATATAAACAAGTTAGCCTTAAATGGAACAGCCTTCAAACTCATTAAATTTTGTAAAATTCTACATATACCATACGTTTTACCACTACCTGAATTACCAAAAATAGCTGCATGATTACTAAATAAATCATTAACATCAACACTTACTGGATAATTTTTATAAAGTGGAGAAACTCCTAAAGTCAAAGCGTTTTTAGAACTGCTTACTAATATTTTTAGTTCCTCTTCATTAATAACTCTAACACTTGAGTTTAAACTAGGCTTTTTAATAAGTCCACCTAGAAAAGAAGTTTTAGTTAACTCTCCTAGAAAATTAACCTTAACGGAATTGCCCTCAATGTCTTCAACTTCTCCAAGTATTTTCTTATCATTATCATCCAAATTACGTGTTGCATCGGCAACATATATTATAAGGTCAGCGTTCCCGGCACATTTCATTGCCTTCTCTATACCTATTTTTTCAACAATATCCTCAGTATCACGTATTCCCG
>ENA-OROD01002365-OROD01002365.1-human-gut-metagenome-genome-assembly--contig:-NODE-2365-length-13696-cov-4.231435_pt1 | contig 13696 bp, 12 predicted proteins | sample MGYA00242123_ERZ509038 | MGnify/ENA primary metagenome ERZ509038 (study PRJEB26280, sample SAMEA2338719) | human gut metagenome | biome: human gut; feature: human-associated habitat; material: faeces... | reverse complement strand
CCCCGCCACTGGCGGCTGCCTCCCTGACAGCCCTGCGGATCATGCTGCGGGAACCTGAACGTGTTCGTCACTTAGGGGAACGTGGCGCGCTTTTTCTGGATCTGGCCCGTAAAGCCGGCCTCAACATAGGCAATGCTCAAGGTTATGCCGTCATCCCCATCATCCTGGGCAGCTCCCGCAAGGCCATCACTCTGTCCAATCAGCTTTTTGCGGAGGGCATCAATGTACAGCCCATCATCCACCCGGCGGTAGAGGAAAAAGCCGCGCGCTTACGTTTTTTTGTTTCTGCCATGCATAGCGAAAACGACATTGAACGGGTCTGTCGTTCTCTGGTGCGTCTGGTTCACGGAAAGGACATCTCTAATGACCAAAATTAACCCCCGCTTCTTCGGATTGATCTTCTGCCTGCTGGCCGTGATGCTCAGTGGCTGTGCGGTCATGCCCAACTCCGGTGCCAGTCGTATACAGGTACAGCATGCGTCGTCCTCCAGAAGTCTGGAAGGGATCCAGATAAAGCAAGTCGATGATGCGCTCGTGCGCAAACTGAGCGCCGAAAAAAATTCCAAAGCCTTTGCGGATGTCTTTGGCAACGCCAAGCCCAGTGAATACCTGATCGGCCCCGGTGATACCATCGTTATCAGCGTATGGGAAACGCCGCCCAGTATCCTTTTCGGCGGTGTGGCCCTTGATTCCAAAGTCGGCACCCTAAGTACCAGCGCGGAAGCTCTGCCCGCCCAGATGGTCATGGACGACGGAACGGTGAATATCCCCTTTGCCGGACGTATAAAGGTCGCCGGACGTTCCGTCCGGACAGTGGAAAAGGAGATCACAGCCCGGCTCCAGGGTAAGGCCAATAATCCGCAGGTGATGGTGCGAGTCTCCTCCAGCCCCACCTCACAGGTCGCCATCATCGGCGATGTGGCCAAAAGTGCCAACATGCCTCTGACGCCCAAGGGTGAACGCCTTCTGGACGCTCTGGCCAAAGTGGGAGGCGTGACCCAGCCTGTCACCAAGGTATCCGTACAGCTGACGCGTGCGGGCGTCAGCGCCACCATGCCGCTGGATACCATTGTGCATGACCCCAAGCAGAATATTCCCCTGCAGCCGGGCGATGTGCTGACGGCCCTGTATCAGCCCTGGACCATTTCCGTGCTGGGAGCCACAGGCCGCAACCAGGAAGTCCCCTTCGAAGCCCGGGGCATCTCTCTGGCACAGGCCCTGGCCAGGTCCGGCGGCCTCAATGACAATCGCGCCGATCCCGGTGGGGTGTTCGTCTTCCGTTTTGAAGACGCATCCCTGGTGGAGGGCGCGCCCGCCGTCAACGGGAAAGTTCCGGTCGTTTATCAGGTCAATTTCAATGATCCCGGTACGTTCTTCGTCACCCAGAACTTCCCCATGCAGGACAAGGACGTGCTCTATGTCGCCAACATGCCGTCCGCTGAGATCGAAAAGTTCCTGCGCATGGTGGGCATGGTGCTGACGCCGACCCTCAACCTGGGACGTTACCAGCTGCAGGTGGCGGAATAGAAGATGAACGGTCCTCTTACCAATACCGCCACGGTCTGGCAGGCGCTTTTTCTGCGCGAAGCCCTGGACCGCTTTTTCGGCAGCCGCGCGGCCTGGGGCTGGCTAATCGTGGAACCGGCCATGCACATCGGCTTCATGAGTGCCGTCTGGGGCATGATGCGCAGGAACAGCATGGGCGGCATCGACGTCTCCATGTGGATCATCCTGGGCATGCTGTCGTTTTTTCTGTTCCGTCGTACAGGCGTACAAACCTTGCACGCTCTGGACTGCAACAAGGCCTTTTTTGCCTTTCGTCAGGTGCGCCCCTTTGATGTCGCTCTGGTGCGGGCCAGTGTGGAAGCCTTTTCCATGTTCTTCATCTCCCTGTTCATCCTTGGGGCGGCGGCCCTGATGGGGCTTGATGTACTGCCGGACGATCCGCTCACGGCCTTGCTGGCCCTGGCAGGTCTGTGGCTGTTTGGCCTGGGTTACGGACTGGTGACCTCGGTATGCATGCGCCTAGTCCCGGACTCCGGGCATATCTTTCAGATTTTGATGATGCCCCTGTATCTCATTTCCGGCGTCATCATGCCCCTGACATTTATTCCTCTGCCCTATCGAGACTGGCTGCTCTGGAATCCGCTGGTGCATGGGCTGGAGCTGGTACGGCTGGGCTTTTTCAAAAACTACCACACGGTAGATGTCAGCTTCGGCTATCTGTATGGCTGGGTCCTAGTCAGCATCGCTCTGGGGCTGACGCTGTATCGCGCACTTGAGACACGACTGGTGACGCAATGATCACAATAGAGAACGTACACAAACGCTATACCACGCGACGCGGCGTGGGCGACTGGGTATTGCGCGGAGTGAACATGGTCATCCCCACAGGACGCAGCGTCGGGCTGGTGGGCGTCAACGGTGCGGGTAAATCGACCCTGCTGCGCATCATCGGCGGGGCCGACTACCCCACGCGAGGACGGGTACGGCGCTATTGCCGCGTTTCCTGGCCTATGGCCAACGGCGGCCTGGAAGGTACGCTCACCGGCCGCCAGAACGCCAAGTTCGTCTGCCGCATCCACGGCTTCCAGAATGAACTGCCAGAACGCATCGCGCGTATCGAAGAGTTCGCCGAACTGGGAAAGGCCTTTGACGAGCCCATACAGACCTACTCGTCCGGTATGCGCTCCCGGCTGCAGTTCGCGCTTTCCCTGGCTTTTGACTTCGATGTGTACATCTCCGACGAGGTCACCGCCGCGGGCGACGCGGCCTTCCGCAAAAAAGCGGAACAGGCGTTCAAGAATCTGGCGCACAAGGCCAGCATCATCATGGTGGCGCACAATGATGCCACGCTGAGGGCTTTTTGCGAATCCGGCATCCTGCTCAAGGACGGCAAGGCCACCTGGTTCGACAAACTGGAGGATGCCCTCCTCGCCTATAAGGAGAGCTATTGATCATGACTGGTGGTACCGACCTGATTTCTCTCCTGGATGCCGCTGCACAGGAAGGGCAAACCACTCTGCGCGTGCAAAAACTCTTTCGCTGGATAGCGCGTATTATCCTGCTGTTGAGCGCGCTGACCATCTGCTACTGGCTTTTTTCCTCCGACCGCTATGTGTCGGAAGCTATCGTGATCGTCCAGAACACCGAGCAGGCTTCCGCACCAACATTTGAGCTTGCGACCATGCTGGGCGGCATTGGCAAAATCAGCAATTCGGACCAACTGCTTTTGCGCGAGCATCTGCTTTCCGTCGACATGCTTTACAAGCTGGACGCTACTCTTGACCTGCGCTCGCACTACAGCGACTCACGGTGGGATTTTGCCTCACGCATGTGGTTCAAGGATGCCTCCATCGAATGGTTCCATCGCCACTACCTTTCGCGAGTTTCCGTGGAATACGATGACTATGCGGGAGTAGTGCGCATCAGCGCCCAGGCCTATGATCCCAAAACCGCGCAGGCCATTGCCAGCATGCTGGTCAAGGAAGGCGAACGCTTCATGAATGAAATGAGCCATTCCCTGGCCAGGGTGCAGGTGGAATTCCTGGACAAGCAGGTGGCCCAGGCCCAGGCCCAGGTACTGCACGCCAGCAAGGAATTGCTGAACTTCCAGAATCAGAAAGGTCTGGTCTCGCCCAAGGCTACCGTGGAAAGTATCCATGCCATCATTGCCAAGCTGGAAGGGCAGCGCACGGAACTGCAGACCCAGCTGGCTTCCCTGCCCCGTAACCTGGACCGCAACCATCCGACACGGAAATCCCTGCAGCAGTCCCTTGTCGCGGTGGAGCGCCAGATAGCCCAGGAGCAGGCCAAGCTGGCCTCCACCAGCGGCAAGCCGCTCAACTCCCTCATGGAAGAAGAGCAGCTGCTGCAGCTGGAGCTGAAATTCAAGCAGGATCTCTATCAGACATCACTTGTGGCGCTTGAAAAAGGCAAAATGGACGCCGCCCGCGCCCTGAAACAAGTCTCCGTGCTGCAGCTGCCCGTGCTGGCGGAATACGCCTGGCAGCCGCGCCGTATTTACGGCGTTGTGGCGACCCTGTGCATCACTCTGCTGGTGCTCGGCATCGTGAATCTTTTGAAAGCCGTCATTCTGGACCATGTGGACTAAAGGAGGAAGGTCATGGCCATACAGGAAACAACGCAAGGCGCTGACGCCAAAGACGCCCGCATCACAGAACTGACGGAAGAAAACGAGCTGTTGTTCGAGCAGCTGCATGTGGTCCAGGAAGAGCTGGAAAAATACTACCACAAACTCAAGGATTGCGAGCAGCGCAAAGGCAGCAACGCGGATGCCGGCGGCACTGTTGTGGTCATCCCGCCCCAGGCCGGGGAAGCTCTGGCGGAAAACCTGAAACTGCGCGCCTTGGTGGCGCAGCAGCAGGCGGCCCTGCAGGTGGAAAGCACGAACAGCCTCGCCGCCCGCCTGGGCGAGATGCTCATCAAGGGGGTCAGCTCCGCAGGCTCGTTTATCGCCCTGCCGGTCAGACTGCGCAGGATGTGGAAGGCCCTGGACCAGACCGTGCCCCCGGCCGCGCTGGGGGGCAAGAGCTTCCAGAAGGTGCTGGATGCCCATGCCGCTGGTGGTAATGAAGCTGTGGAAAAACTGCTGGACTCCGTCTTCCTTTCCCCTGTGATGCGGGCCAATGCCTACACGGCGCTGGCCCGGCAGGTGATGCTGACCGATGCCCGGCAGGCCGCCGCTCTTGCGCGCCTGGCCTGGGAAACGGACCCGCGCCCCTATCGTCTCAAATGGCTGGCCTTTCGCATGCATGAGGCCAATGACGCCATCAACGCCGAAGCCCTGCTGGACATGCTACCTGCCGATATCAGCATGAGCGACAGGCGGCGCGCCTTCGGCAGGAAGCAAAACGGGAGCGCGCACGGCAGGCCCAGAAAGCAACGGAAGCCTCCCGGACCGAAGCCATGCAGCTGCAAGCGACCATGGCAAAGCTCAAACAAGCTGCCGAGGAGAGCAAAAAGCAGCAGGAAGCCCTTGCCGCGCAACTCCATACGCAAAAAGAAGAAATCAAAAAGCAGCAGACTGACGCCGCCGCCCAGCTGAACAAACAGCGCGAGGAACATAAGCAGGAGCTGGCGCAACGCGACAAGCGAATAGTTGAGCTACAAAAGGCAGCGGACCAGATCCGGCAGGAGGTCGCCCAGGCGCGTGAAGCACAGGCCGCTCTGCAGCGTCAAATGGATGCACAGAAAAAGGAATCCGACGCTCTTGCCCTGCGGACGGCCCTGATGCTGAAAAACATGCTGACGCAGTTTGAACCGGATACGGCGGTGCTGTCACGGGTGATGCGTATCGTCATGGGCGCGGCATCCAACAGGTAGTGCGACCTGAAGCTTCCTAGAGAGAAGGCAATGAAAATCCTGAGCGTATTCGGAACCCGGCCAGAGGCCATCAAGATGGCACCGCTTATCAAGGCGTTTGCCCGTATGAACAAGCGCTTTAAGGCTCTGCAGGAGCAACTCGGCAAGCGGCAGCGACAAAATGATGAACTTCAGGCGCAGTTGATGGCACAGGCACAGAAAGCCGCCAGTGCGCACGCAGCATTGAGCAGCGCTGAGGCGCAGCGAGACAGCCTGCGCCAAGATGTTGAGAGCCTGCGGACGCAATTAACCGAGCGCACAGAGGAACTTGTCCACGCGCATAAGCGCTACGAGACGCTGCAGACGTTGTTTACTGAAGGTATCAAGCTCATTGCTGCCCAGCAAAAGGATATGCACGCAGCAATGATTACTCAGGAAGAACGTCTAGTTCGCGGCTTTTCTGCAGACATCGAGGCCATTAAGAAGGCGCAGTCTGCTATTTTGCGGGGCTGTAAACGGGAAATTGACAACGCTCTACAACAATCTGTTGCCTATGGCGGCTTGCGAGACTATTTTGCCTCAGGCGAACTGCCAGTCGTCATGCCATGGCAACGCGGCTGGCCCGCCAGCCCGGATTTCATACTCTGGCTCGTAGAACTCATTGAGCAAAATGACTATGACTTGATTGTGGAGTTCGGCTCCGGTGTGACGACGCTTTACACGGCCAAGACCCTTGCGGCGCGAATCCATCGGAAATCGTCTCCCAAAAACGTCCGTATTGTTTCCTTTGAGCATCAGAAAGAGTTTTTGCAAAAAACACGCGAACTGCTGGCGCAGGGCAGATGCGAAGAAATCCTAAACAATGTGAATGTTATCCTCGCTCCATTGCAACCGTATACGACTCCCGACGGGACAATGTATCAGTACTATGCCTGTGAAGAACACCTTTCAGCGCTTTCGGACGCATATAACACTCCGGTGTCACGTATCCTTGTGACGGTGGACGGCCCTCCTGGTACCACCTGTAAGAACGCCCGTTTTCCCGCTTTCCCGCAGGTCATGCGTTACTTTGCATCCGCTCGCATCGACTTCCTGCTGGATGACTACGGCAGGGAAGATGAAAAGGAGCTTGCAGAAAAATGGCAATCCGCCTGCGAAACAGCCGGGTTGCACGTCAGTGTTGCTGAACGAGCTTGCGAAAAAGGGGCCTTTCTCATGAGCGTACATTCAGCGTAGAGAGACGAATCGACTATGAGGATTCTCAGCGTATTCGGTACCCGCCCCGAAGCCATCAAAATGGCTCCCGTGGTCCACGCGCTTGCCCACGATCCCTATTTTGACGCCAAGGTCTGCGTCACCGCCCAGCACAGGCAGATGCTGGATCAAGTACTGGATCTGTTTAGCATCCGGCCGGATTTTGACCTTGACCTGATGCAGACAGACCAGAGCCTTGAGGAGCTGACGGAAAAGGTGCTGCATGGCATGGCCGGTGTCTTTGCCCATTGGCGGCCGGATATGGTGCTGGTGCACGGGGATACCACCACGACCTTGGGCACGGCTCTGGCCGCCTATTATGCGCGCCTGCCCGTAGGTCATGTGGAAGCCGGACTGCGCACAGGAAACAAATACGCCCCCTGGCCGGAGGAAATGAACCGTCGCCTCACAGGAGCGCTGGCGGATGTGCATTTTGCCCCTACGCTACAGGCGCGCGACAACCTGCTGCATGAAGGCATCAGGCCGGAGAGCATCCATGTTACGGGCAATACGGTGATCGATGCGCTTTTGTCCATGGAACAGCGCCTGCGCCAAAACGATATGCTGCGCACGCAGATGGAAAAGCGCTTCTCTTTCCTTGATGGAGACAGAGCACTGGTACTGGTCACCGGGCACCGCCGGGAAAATTTCGGCGACGGCATCAAGTCCATCTGCCAGGCCATAGCGGCCATAGCGCGTCGTGATGACGTGCAGATTGTCTACCCTGTACACTGCAATCCCCATGTGCAGGAGCCGGTACGGCGGCTACTGGCGCACCTTCCCCACGTTTTTTTGCAGGAGCCGCTGGACTACCCGGCCTTTGTCTATCTGCTCATGCACTGCGCGCTGGTGCTGACCGACTCCGGCGGCATACAGGAAGAAGCCCCGGCCCTGGGTAAGCCAGTGCTTGTCATGCGTGATACTACGGAACGCCCTGAAGCCGTCGCAGCCGGCACAGCCCTACTGGTGGGCCCGGACAGGGAGCGTATCCTGCACGAGGTCAACCGGCTGCTGGATGACCATACGGCCTACGCCCATATGGCTGCCGCGCAAAGCCCCTACGGGGACGGCAAGGCCGCCCAACGCATAACCCGCATTTTAAAAACGGTACAGTAACCATGCAATTTTCAACCATTTCCCTTATCGGCCTTGGCTATATCGGCCTGCCAACGGCGGCAGTACTGGCATCCCGCATGGGCAATGTGGTTGGCGTGGATGTGAACAGCGATGTGGTCAAGTCGATCACAAACGGCAACGTGAAGACGCTGGAACCGGGCCTGACCGAGCTGCTTGCCCAGGTCTCCGGCAGCGCCCTGCGGGCCGTGACAACGCCGGAAGCGGCGGATGCCTTTATTATCGCCGTCCCCACACCCATCACTGACGATCACAAGCCGGATATCAGCTATGTGCGCAGTGCGGCCCTTTCCCTGGCACCTGTCCTGCGCGCCGGCAATCTGATCATTCTGGAATCCACCTCACCGGTGGGCACCACGGAGCAGATGGCCCAATGGCTGGCCGAAGCCCGGCCCGATCTCTCCTTCCCGCAGCAGGCAGGCGACGGGGCGGATGTGCAAATAGCCTACTGCCCGGAGCGTATCCTGCCCGGCAAGATGCTGGAAGAGCTTGTCCACAATGACCGCATCGTGGGGGGCCTGACGCGCACGGCTTCGGACATGGCCGCCACACTTTACCGGCTTTTTGTGGAGGGGGAAATCCACATCACCAGCGTGCGCACCGCCGAACTTTGCAAACTGGCGGAAAACAGCTTTCGGGATGTGAATATCGCCTATGCCAACGAACTTTCCATGATCTGCGACAAACTGGGCATTGACGTGGAGGAGCTGATCAGTCTTGCCAATCATCACCCCCGCGTCAACATCCTGCAGCCGGGATGCGGTGTGGGTGGCCATTGCATCCCGGTGGACCCGTGGTTTATCGTGAATAGCGCGCCGGAGGAAGCCCGGCTTATCAGGACTGCCCGTGAGGTCAATGAACAGAAAACTCTATGGGTGATTGAAAAAGTTAACCATACTATTGAGGCATACTTGAAAGACCATCCAGAAAAATGTATTGAAGATGTGCGTATCGGTATCTTTGGAGGAATCGGTTATAAACCTGGGACGGATGATTTACGGAATAGCCCCATATTAAAAATTGTTAAATATATAGCAAGTCTTGGCTGCCATATCACTATTGTTGATTCATATTTAAAGAATAAAATAGAAGAGCATCATATATTACATGTATCTTCATTTGATGCCCCACAACTAAGTGTAGACTTAAAATTTACATTTTTCTCTTAAATACTTAAAAATATGTTTGGCCGGTTAAAAGACTGGCGTCGTATAGCCACGCGCTACGACCGGTGCGCACATACATTTCTCTCGGTAACTCATATTGCAGCTATTGTTATCTTTTACCTTTAATGAGTCCTAAGCCTAAACAGACGAAGGTGAATAATAATGAAAGAAAGCATTCTATCAGATGCCTACCATAATTATAGACAAGGCAACTATGAACAAGCCTTATCTTTATACAATGAATACAAAGAATTACACCCGCAAATATGCCAATCAATCGATATTATACTGGAAATAATTAAAAGAAAATTAGATTGTTCAAAAGAGTTAGATAGCAAGAATATTATTGACACCGACTCGACTATAGTGAGAATAGATTTTCTTAAAAAAATCTGCAAACAAGCAGTGGAGTCTGACTGCTTAGGAGATAACTAAGATGACCCCAGCTATTTCAATCATTATTGCATGTTACAACAGCGATGGCATGTTGAATGATGCTTTAACATCATTGCAACAGCAATCACTTTCTAATATCGAAATCATAGTCATAAATGATAATCCTGATGACATTGCTGATGAAAAAATCATACTCGAAAAGAAAAAATTAGATTCAAGAATTAAATATAAAAAAAATAGTGTCAACCTTGGCACGGGTATGTCTAGACAAATTGGCGTTGAACTTGCCCGCGGAGAATTCATAGGTTTTTTAGATGTAGATGACTACGCATTGCCTATCACATATGAAATTTTATATAATTTGGCAACTCAGCATATGGCAAGTATCGCTATAGGCAATTGGCAGACTTTTGCCTCTAGAGACATTGATACAATAAAAATAAAAAAATCTGATAATTTCTACCGAGTAATAGATGGACGAAAGCTATATGAACTCCAACTAAATAGAGTTCAAATGCCTTATTATCTCCGCGTTGACTGGTGGAATAAGATATATAAAAAATCATTATTTAGCGATTACAAAATTAAATTTCCTAAAGTCGTTCGACATGAAGGTTTCATGAGTACTACAATGTCTTTATTAGCCGAAAAGGTAGTTATTGTCGATAGAATTCTATTTTTAACATATACATCAAGTAATTCTGTATCAAAAAAATTTAAGATAAACAATATCATCGATATGATAGCATCGACAAAACATTGTATGGAATGGCTAAAAAAATTAAACTATCTACATAGATACTATACAGAATTTATAAATTTTTCTTTTTTTGTTATTTTCAATATTAATTTAAAGCATATATTAAAATTAGAGAACAACAAGCCCTATCTGAAATATCTTGAACAATCATTACTAGATAAAGATATTTTTCCTCATTTCAATACTTATTTAATGCAAAATAAAAGAACTGTAGAATTTAATCTTTTTTTAAATATTATGGGGGATACATACAAAAATATGGAAAAAATATATGATACAGACTATTTTTATCGGACGGATTTATTTAAAAAAATTCCCTCTAGCACTCACAAGCCAATCGTGACAATTATTACTATAACAAAAAATATTATCAAACAAGGTAGAATGGATACCATACTAGAAGCAATAGAATCAATACAAAAACAAACATATGGATCAAGTAATATAGAACATATTATAATTGATGGAGCATCTACTGATGGATCAGTAGACTTTTTCATACAACAACTAGAATATGGCAAAATAACACGAGTAGTTTCTGAGAAAGATGATGGCATTTATAATGCAATGAATAAAGGATTGCTTTACGCAAGTGGCGATTTTATCTTGTTTTTAAATTCAGATGATAAATTAAATGAACACTGTCTACAAACTTTAGTTGAACTATGCCTATCTGAAAAGACAGATTATGCTTTTTGTGATGCCACTATAATTAATCAAGAGGGGAAAGCGATAGGTTCACATATCGGTGATATGAATAAGATATACTTTGGAACGCCATATTGTCATCAAGGTCTACTGTGTAGAAAAGAATGTTATATTAACATAAAATACAATGAAAACTATAAATTAACTATGTGGCCATTTGCTTTTGATTTATATAATTCTGGGTTTAAATTTTCATATGTTAATAAAAAACTTGCTTACTTTCGATCTGACGGCTTATCGGCATCGCCACTGTTTGCCATGGAACAAACAACAATAAAAGAAAAAATAGCAGGCAAACTAAATATAACAATTGATGAATACGAGCAAATCAATAAATTTATCCGTCGGAAAAACATTCAAATCACATTAGAACAACTAATAAGTCTAATAAAAAAAATTTATATTGAAAATACAGATATCTCCAAGGATTTTTATGAAAAAATGTATAATTTATTACAAAAAAATACGAAATTTAACCCAGCATATACTACTGTATTACGTCGTATTCCTACGCCTCAGAATTCAGTAAAGTCTAGTTCATAAGTAACTACTATGTTACCATACTAAATTCTACTTCCGCGAACTTTAAACAGAAATCGAGCTAATTATGACAAAAGCACTTATTACCGGTATTACTGGCCAAGACGGTGCCTACCTAGCAGAGTTCCTTTTAAATAAAGGGTACGAAGTTCATGGCATAAAACGTCGCTCTTCTTTATTCAATACTGATAGAATTGATCATCTGTATCAGGGACCACATCAGCGCGGACGTAATTTTATGTTGCATTACGGGGACCTTTCAGACGCTAGTAACCTAGTTCGCATCATACAGGAAGTACAACCTGATGAAATTTATAATCTTGCAGCTCAAAGCCATGTACAAGTTTCCTTCGAGTCACCTGAGTATACAGCTAATGTAGATGCATTAGGGACCTTACGTCTGCTAGAGGGCATCCGCATGTTAGGACTGGAGAAAAAGACTCGTTTTTATCAGGCCTCCACATCCGAGCTGTTCGGTAAGGTGCAGGAAATTCCACAGACGGAAAAGACCCCATTTTACCCTCGCTCCCCCTATGCCTGTGCTAAGCTCTATTCCTACTGGATTACGGTCAATTATCGCGAAGCCTACGGTATGTATGCCTGCAACGGAATTCTGTTCAATCACGAATCGCCAGTCCGCGGTGAAACCTTTGTAACGCGCAAGATTACTCGTGCCTTGGCGCGTATACTGCTAGGATTGTCCTCTTGCCTTTATCTAGGTAATATGAACGCAAAGCGAGACTGGGGCCACGCCCGTGATTATGTGGAGATGCAATGGCTCATGCTGCAACAAAAACAGCCTGACGACTTTGTTATCGCTACTGGCCGGCAGTTTTCTGTCCGGGATTTTGTCAATGCCGCAGCTACCGAGATTGGCCTGAGCTTGGCCTGGCAGGGTGAAGGGATGAACGAAACTGCCATGGTAGTCGCTATCAACGCGGATAAAGCCCTGCTTAGCGCTCAGGGTAAAAAGTTAAATATTAAAGTAAAAAAAGGAGATATCATTGTACGCGTTGATCCTCGCTATTTTCGACCTACCGAAGTGGAAACATTGCTGGGGGACCCAGCCAAGGCCCAAGTCAAGTTAGGCTGGAAACCTCGGACAACTTTTGAGGAAATGGTACAGGAGATGGTACGCTACGATTTGGAACTTGCTCTGCGTGATGCAGTGGTAAAGGAGGCTGGATTTACCAGCTTCAAGCATGAAGAATAGCAAAATATAGCCAATCTTCAGAGGGGAGCCTTAGCCATGTATTACCCCCCTCCATCCCAGTGAGGACATCATGTTGCAAAAAAAGGGAAAATTCTTTGTTGCTGGGCATCGCGGTTTGGTAGGCAGTGCCATCTGTCGTGCCCTAAGTCGTGCAGGATATGAAAATATATGCGTGCGTAGCCATGCGGATCTTGATCTGACAGAACAGCAAGCTGTGCGTAGCTTTTTCACGGACACAAGACCGGATTATGTAGTGTTAGCCGCAGCCAAGGTAGGGGGTATTTATGCGAATGCCACTTATCCGGCCCAGTTTATTTATGAAAATCTACAAATCCAGAATAATGTTATCCATAGTGCTTGGCAAGCCGGTGTGAAAAAGCTCCTTTTTTTAGGCTCATCGTGCATCTATCCCAAGCTTTGTCCACAGCCTATCAAGGAAGAATACTTGCTTACCGGAGCCTTAGAACCTACTAATGATGCGTATGCACTAGCTAAAATATCCGGCATAAAGATGTGTCAAGCTTATCGTAAGCAATACGGATTTGATGCTATCAGCGCTATGCCCACAAATCTTTATGGTATAGGAGATAACTATCACCCAGAAAACAGCCATGTAATCCCGGCCATGATTCGCCGCTTCCATGAGGCAAAGCTATATGGTCTCGCAGAAGTTCGTATTTGGGGTAGTGGAACACCCTTGCGGGAGTTCTTATACGTCGATGATATGGCTGATGCTTGCGTTTTTCTACTAGAAAACTATTCGGACTTTGCGCATGTGAACGTAGGGAGTCAACAAGAAATGAGCATCATGGATATTGCTCAGCTGGTAGCACATGTGGTGGGTTATAACGGCACGATTCTCACCGATCCTTCAAAACCTGATGGCACGCCTCGCAAGCTCATGGATTCTAGTCGTCTGTTCGCCATGGGCTGGAAACCTCGCATTAATTTAAAAGATGGATTGCGACTATCTTATATAGATTTTTTAGAAAAATATACTCCAACAAAGGAGTAAGTCTATTTTTAAAAATGTAATATATCTTTATGGCTGCTTTCTTGTGTGAAATATTTTACACGCTATCAATATCGTAAACTCAAACTTATTATATGGATAGATTGATCAATAAATTTAAAAATAGTTTATCAGAGCGTGTTTGGAAACTTCAGCTTTTATAGTTACAAGAAGGCATGTGGACAAAA
>ENA-OROD01002362-OROD01002362.1-human-gut-metagenome-genome-assembly--contig:-NODE-2362-length-13701-cov-2.526748_pt1 | contig 13701 bp, 10 predicted proteins | sample MGYA00242123_ERZ509038 | MGnify/ENA primary metagenome ERZ509038 (study PRJEB26280, sample SAMEA2338719) | human gut metagenome | biome: human gut; feature: human-associated habitat; material: faeces... | reverse complement strand
ATATCTACTACATCGTCTGTAATTAATGTGTTTGTACATGCTGCAATCATTTTGTCCCTAGATGTTTCAATTATTGCATTACATGACTTTCTACTATCATATACAGTATTATCATTATCAACTTCTATGTGTTCTAAAACACTGCAACCATGAAAAATATTGTTTCCGATATAGTTTACGCTCTTGGGTATATAAACACTTTTTAATTTACTACAATTTTCAAAAGCATAATTTCCAATTATCTTTAATGTATCAGGTAATTTAATTTCAGCAAATTTGCTATAAGTAAATGCTCTTTCTTCTATTTCCTTAACTCCTTCAGGTATAACCAAACTATCAATTTCACACCCATAAATAGCATCCTCAGCAATACATAAAATATCATCTGGAATTGAAAAATCCTTATTTATAGCATAAATTAATGTTTTTGTATCATTGTTAATAATGCAATTATTCTTTTCACTGAATATTCTATTATCTTTTGAAATCTGAATATCTGATAAATTATTGCATCCGGTAAATACACCATTTCCTATTGCCAGTACCGTTTTCGGTATAAAGATACTGTCAAGTGATTTACAACCAGTAAAAGCACTGTCACCTATTTTTTCAACTCCATCTGTCATATATACATTTTTTAAAGAATCACAGCTAGCAAATGTATATCCATCTATAAAATACAGACTAGGAGGCAACACTATTTCACTTAAGCAGTCACAATTTACAAAAGTACTCGATCCTATTTCTTCCAGACCATCTGCAATATAGAAATTTTCTATATTTTTTCCAACCTCAGACCCTAACCCACTGAACATATTGTTTCCTAATTTAGTAATTCCGCTATCAATAACAACTGTATTTATAACTATATTTGACTTATGCCATGTATCTTCTGTTATCACCCCTTCTCCGTAAATAATTAATGTATTATCTTTGTAGTACCATTTTGCCTTACTCCCACAAGTTCCTTTATCTTCTGCAGAAGTTTCTGGCAATCTTTCCTTTATTTCTGATATTTTTTGCTTTACTTCTGTCCTCTTGTTTTCATATATGTTTTGTACCATTTGTTCATTATTATCAGATGTGCCAGTTTCCTTTATGTTTATCTGATTTTTTCCACACCCAGCAAGTCCTATTAACATAATAACTGTCAACATTAAAACTATTTTCTTTTTCATAAACAATTCTCCTTGTGTGTTAATTTATTGCTGTACTCTTTCATAAATTCCAACGGAACCATTTTTAGCTGTTAATGTTAATTTATTATCTGATAAAGTGTAACTCCAAACATCATCACCTATTTTCAATCTTCCATTTTCAGAAATCCATTTCTCTTGATATCCTGCACTTGTTACACTAGTTCCATCACTAAACAATTCAAATCTTTCATAAAACCATGAACTATCCTTTCCTTCCTTTATTTCCCATCTTCCTAATATTGCATTTTGTTGCGCTGTCTGTTGTGTCCCAGATTTTCCTCCACAAGCAACAAGAGCTACCAGCATCATTAAAGTCAACACTAAAACCACTTTCTTTTTCATAAACAATTCTCCTTTGCAATTTTATTAACTGTATAAACACAGACTGCCTATTTAGTTAATGAAATTTTAGCATTTTAGACTATATAATTCAAGTTATTTTTAACTGTATGCACAGTTTATATATTCTATTCTGTTTCCATCTCACATCAGAATATTTTAACTATGTAAGCATAAAATAGCCTATATAGTTTATGTAAAATTACCATTTCCGACCATACAATTCAAGTATAATTATATTCTATAGGCAGGTATATTATGGATTATTATATGATTGGGCAAAAAATCAGAAAATTTAGAAAAGGATGTGGATTATCACAGGAACAACTGGCTGAAAAAGTAGGAATCTCTACAACACATTTGAGCCATATCGAAACAGGAAACACTAAGCTCAGCTTACCGGTATTTGTTGATATTGCAGAAGCTTTATCTGTACAGACTGATGAGCTGCTTTACGACACACCAAGTATTAATCTATCTACCAAAGCAGAAATACTAAATGTTTTGGATTCGTGTTCAACACAGGATTTTTATATTTTAAGAGACATTATTAATGCTACAAAATGTTCACTTGATAAGTACAGAAATTAATTCACTCACAATTAATAAAGAACCGGATCGCAAGAAAATCCCTCAAAGGATTCTCTCCGACCCGGTTCTTTGGCTTGTTTATAGTTTTATTATGATTGTAAGCATATCAATTATCTGACGTCTTTAATTCTGCGTCTTGATACAACTGCTACACCTGCTGCCAGGGCAAGTAATGCAGCTAATGAATATACTGCCATGTTGTCTGCATCACCAGTCTTAACATCTGATACAGATGTATCTGAAGTACCTGCTTCTGTTGTGTTATCAGACTCTTCTGAACCAGAAGGTGTACCTGCATCAACCTTTACTAATGCATTGATTGCTGCTGTAAGATGCTCTGTTGCCTCATCAACATCTGCCTGATATTCTGCAACTGCAAGTGCATCGACTGCTTCCTCATACTCAAGCTTCATAGCTGCCCAAGACTCGGCTGTGTAATCAGCTTCGTTAAGTGCATCTGCTGCTGCAATAGCTGCTGAAAGCTTTGATGTATCACTTACAGGTGCTTTAATCTTAACGATATTAGCATCAGTTGCTTCAAAATCAATTGTAGTATCAGTATATCCTAATGCATATACAGTAAGTGACCAGTAACCTGTTCCGTCATATCCTGCTGGTAACTGGCAGCGTGCTGAATCTGTAAGTCCAAGCTGGATTCCCATTGATTTGTGCATCCAGTTGTCTGCTGCGAATTTAGTACCATATGTAGCAACTACATTTGTTCTTGTTGCATCATTTCCATAGTATGTCCACTTAACAGCCTGCATCATAGCACCCAATGCACCATAACCATCACCATTAATATCAACTCTTAAAAATTCACCGTATGAACCTGTAGCATCTTTTACTGTAGATGTAATGTTAGCAGCCACACTTATATCCTGCTCTGCAAATGACTTTCCACTTCCAGTCTGTCTTGCAGAGAATGAATATGTTCCATCTGCATTCTTAACAGCTGTCTTAAGTCCGTTAGTATCTGCATTAACTGCTGCTGTATACTCATATGAGCTAAGCTTGTTCTCACCAAATCCACCGTATAACTTCTCACCATTCTTGACAACTTTGTAATGCTGCTCAAAATCAGCAAGATCAGATGTCTTAACCTTAACCGGAACATACTTAATACCAGTTACTTCATAAGAAGAAAGCTTAGATGTTGTACCATCTGTATTAGTAATTACTCCCTTACTATATGAAAGCTGTGTACCATCTGTAAGAATCATTATCTGATTCTTTGCATCACCAGTCCAGCCGGCAAGCTCATACTTCTTACCATCTTCTGTATCAATTGTTGCCATGCACTGGTAGCTTCCTCTGTGAAGACCATGGTTAGTTGTAGCTCTTGTTACTGTATCAAAAGCTCCCTTATCATACTCACCTTTTGTATCCTTCTCAATAGATGTTGTTACATCTCCTGCGTTATATACGCCCTCATTAGCCCAGTATTCCTGCCATGTAAGTCCAGCATATACATATGAATAATCATCATCTGCTGCATGTGTATCAGACACAAGAGCTGGAAGTGCTGTAACTGCAAGAACAGTAGCGGCTGCAACAGCAGCAATCTTAGTAAAAATGTTCTTCCTCATAAATCCTCCTTGTTTTGCGAAGCAAAATCCGAACCCATTGGTGAGGAGAGGAATTTTGCCTCCTTATAATTTTTTCTATTACAAATCTGCTCTACTTCTTAGCAGATTTATAAGCATAGTAAAATGCCTTCTTTATGGCATTGCTTGATTTAGTAGCCCCAGAAACACTGTCAACGCCTGATGTACTCTGATTTGCAAGAAGCTGTGCAGGAACCTTTGCATTTGCCATATTAAAATACTGTTCGTCCTGTGCTCCTGCTTCTGAAGTTGCTGTAACTGATGTAATCACATCTCCTGATACGACTATTGTAACCGTCACATTGTAACCATAAGTATCACATACTGCAGAACCTGTATAAGTTCCGTCTGCTTTAAATGTGGTATTAGCCGGTGTATCACTGCCAGCATTACCTCCCTGTGAATCACTGCTGCCATCTGATAAATTTCCTGGCTGTGCTGTCTGATTACCGCTTTCCGAATCATTACCTGATGTATTACCAGAAGTATTACCTGAACCTGAATTGTCGGCCTGTGTATCTGACTGATTGTCTGCCTGTCCTGCCTCTGTTGTTCCTTCGGCTGTTAAAGCTGTGTCACCTGCAAGGCTGCTCTCTGCCTCTTTAACCAACGCTGCAACTGTCTCTTCATTAAAGAATTCTTCCCATTCCTCGTCCCCGCCAGAAGCCATAGCAGTTGTCTTTCTTCCTGCAAAACATAAAAATGTCATAACTACACATAAAACTAATGCCAGTCCATACAGAACCGTCTCTGTTTTCTTACCGTATGTCTTTCCGGCTCTTGCTGCCTTTACTGATACAGCCTTTGCTATTCTCATAGCTGCATAGCCTAAGAAGACTATGCTGTAGATAACTACATTTGCAATATAAGTACCAAGTCCAAGTCTTGCATATGGAATATTGATAAGCATTATATGTACATACATAAGACCGTAGAATACGTATGCTGTGCGCTGTAACTGTTTCCACTTCTTAGCCTTCATCTTCTTTCTTACAGCCTGAAATGAAGTTACTGTAAGCACAAGCATTATAGCTATAAGCACAAGACTTATTACCGCAGCTGCAAGCTGTGTGGCTGATAACAGGCTTGTCTTAGTAAATAACATTCTGAAATATGTCATTCCATATGTGAAATTATGACACAGGACGAGTATTGCCGCTGTAATTGACAATTCACCTCTTATCTTCATAAGCGGTGCAATCAGCTTGTTGCCCTTAGGTAATGCGCCAGTGTACATTACCACAATAAACATTGCCGTTCCAAGAGAGCCTTTTGCAAATATTCCTAATATATTGTTCTTTACAAACAAAGGCATTGACAGAAACTCAAGCAGGAATACTGCAATAGAGATTACCGCTGCCCCTATATAGTAGATACCTGCGTGTTTTTTAAGTGAATCTTTAAGAAAATATATGAATAAAGCTACGATTATAAGTGATATTATTAATAACATGTCTGCTCCTTCGGGTCTGTATATCTTGGTTAGCTGTCTTCAACAAAAGTATATCAATCTATCTGCAATTAGTTTTCGCTAACTGCTCTATAGAATATATTTTTCTCACCACATTTGTCAATACAGACAGTTAATAATAATTCTCATTAAGGCTGTCTGGTAATTATTTCCTTATCCATATCTGTTGAAAAACCGCTGGCAATGCCCTCCGATACATACACTCTGCTTCCATCGAAAAGTATCATATCAAAATCTATAGCCCCGCTTCTGTAAAGTTCTTTCGCACCATCAAGCCCCATTACAAAAAGCGCAGTTGATAATGCATCTGCTGTTGTTCCGTCAGAGCATACAATTGTAACCGAAGTCAGGTCGCTCTCTGATGGATAACCTGTCTGCGGGTCTATAATATGATGGTATACTTGTCCGTCCTGCTCAAAATATCTCTCATATCCACCTGATGTTATAACTGCCTTATCAGCAGTGCTTAATACACCAAGATAACTGCTTTCACTGTCTGGATTCTGTATGGCAACTCTCCAGTCAGAACCGTCCGCCTTAGTTCCAAGCACCTGCACATTGCCCCCAAGATTAATGATTGCATGCTCTATGCCGCAGTCCTTCATAATCTGAATCACCCTTGAAGAAGTATAACCTTTGGCAATTCCACCAAGGTCAATGCTTGCACCATCTGACAATGTCACCTGCTGCCCGTTAACCTCCACATTTGTATAAGAAACATGCTTAAGTACATCCGCAATCTCGCTGCTTTCAGGCACTCTGTAATTCTTGGTGGTAAATCCCCACAGCTCCATAACCGGGTATATCGTAATATCGAAAGCGCCTTTAGTTTCTTTAGATACCTGCATTGCCCTGTTCATTATAAATGCGGTTTCTTCCGATACTTCACCGCTTCCATTTTCATTTATCTTAGTAACATCACTGTCCTCATTTCCTACCGAAAACATTGCATCAAGACGGTTAATCTCCTGAACTGCTTTACTTACTGCTTCCTCTGAATTACTGCCATATGCAGTAAGCGACATATATGTATCCATTGCAAATATTTCCTGTGTACTCTGGACTGTATCGTCCTTCTCTGGCTTGCTGCCACCACATGCTGTCAGAACAGCCGCCGCAAGAATTGCTGTAATTCCTGCCAATATATACTTTCTGATATTATATTTCATGCTTTTAAGTTTTATCCTCCATCTTATACTGGTTAGTTCCATAAAACTTTATAGCATAATAATCAAAATGTCAATCACATACGGTCACACATTCACCACGCAAAAACACCCGCAATATAATTGCGGGTGCTCCTGTAAAGAAAATTCTTATGAAATTAGATATCTTTTCTTCTTCTCATGTATACTGCTGCCATTCCAAGTAAGCCACTAAGTCCTGCTGCCATTAATGCTGCATACATTCCTGTATGACTCATATCACCAGTCTTGACTGTTGTGTCTGCTCCTGTTGATGTTCCTGTTGAATCATCAGGTGTCTCGGCAGGATTCTCGTTATCTGATGGATTTCCTTCAACATATTCTGGGTTCTGGTTATTCTCACCTTCCCATGTAACATTTAAGTTATGAAGCATTGTTGTATTCTGCCATCCGCCTGCGCCAAGTGTTCCTGTATGCTGGATTGCAACTCCACCAAAGCTGTTAGCTTCAATATCTGCTGTAAGGTCAACCACATGTGGATATCCCTTAGCTGCCTGGTCTGCAAGCTGTTCTGTTGGTGTCTCAACATGAGCTGTGAGCTTATTGCCTTCAGCCTTTAAGCTGATTGTACAGCCTGTTGCATAGCAGCTTGCGATAACTTCATCAGAAATCTCTGTTACTGTTCCGTTGTCGTATTTTACAAGTACAAATGTTACGGCATTAGATGAAGCCTTTGTTCTTACTATTCTTAATCCGTATCCTGTAAGTGTAGATGTATCGAACTTAAGAAGTACATCCATATACTGTCCTGCACTACCAAATCCCTGACCTGCTGTCTTGGCTGGGTCAACTACAAGCTTAAGTGACATATCACCATATGTTCCTTCTACTGGTGTATACATAAGTCTTGCGCCCTGTGTACCTTCATATAATCCAGCGCCTACACAGCCGTTACCTGTTGTTCCATATTTCCAAGGTTCTTCTGTATCAGCTCCCTGCCAGCTTCCAAAACTTTCTGTATCTGCCGGACGGTTATAATCTACTGTCCAGAAGCCAGCTTTGATTTCAGACTGCTTTACATTAGGGAAGTTAGAGAAATCTGTAGCAAAGTTCTTGCTTCTTACATCTTTCACTCCGATTGCCTTGTCATATACTGTATTTACCGGTGTTCCATAATCACTTCTGATGTTCTTAGATTCTACCTTAGCCATGATGTAATATCCTACATCACCTGCTGTTAACTTATATGTATACTCTGGTGAATCATTTCTTGTTACTGCTACAAGTATAGGATTGCTGCCCTCTGCATCTGTACATCTGTACCATGAGATTGCAGACATGTCTTCTCTGCTTCCTAAATCAAGTGAGTAATCTACTTTAAGACTGCCCTGTCCGTCATTAGTAATAACTGGTGCCTTTGTAAATGCTGGTGCTTCAATCTTGCTTGGCTTTACAGTAATTCCAACTGCTGCTTCAAGACCTGACTCTGTAGATGCATTTATAATGACCTTCCTAGCTGCATCATCATTATTAGTACCTTCTACTTTGCATGTTCCGTCACCATTATCTGTTAACTTCACATATGCCTTATCCTCGTCTGATACGCTGTATGTTATCTTCTGTGTTGTATCATTAGTTCCATAGAAATAGTTAACTGTTCCTCCTATTGAAGCTGTTTCCTTTCCAGATTCAATCTCTGTGACATCTGATGTTATTGAAAGCTGTGTTGCAACTGTGTCCTGTCCGGCTGCTTTAATTACATCCCTAACTCCTAATGGATCCCAGTCGTCACTGCCCTTTAAAAGATTGTATGTGTTGTAATATGTCTTACCACCTGACACAACCTTGTAGGCATCAAGTACTGACTTGCCTGTCATATCAACGGTTTCTTTAGCACCCTCACCACCGATTGTGATGCTCTGTCCATTATGAATTATGTTGCTCTGATAACACTTTAATGAAGTTGATGGTGTTTTAGTCCATCCAATTGATATAGGTACACTTAAATTACTGTTATATACACAGTCTACTGCGGTAATTGTGCCGCCTTCCTTAGTAAAGAACTGTGTTGGTTCAGCTTCAACATTTAATATCTTACAATTAAATGTACAACCTAAAAATGTTGAACCTGTACCATATGATGAATATAATGGTCTGTTTCCGTAGAAATCAAAATCGCATCCTACATATACAGCATTTGCATTAAGGGCATCATCTGTACTTTCAAAATGACAGTTGTTATAAAGACTTCTTGATGCTCCATTTATTGGGTCAAGATTAAGTCTGCTTATGAAGTTACAGTTATCTGCAAACATCTTGTCTCCTGAAACATCAGCAAGCTGTGCCTGTGTGATTGTCTCTGTTCTCTTTGCCTGATTAAGCTCACTCATAAGCGGATAATCAAGGTCAACGCTACAATAGTTACCTATTGTTATGTTCTTAACTGTAAGTGCACCGCTGCAGTTGAATCTGAACATTGTGTAGTTACCGTTAGAGGCATGTGACTGTCCTCTGTTTCCTGCTAATACAACATTATCAGGATTTCCTGTAAGACCTTTGATAGTAAGATATTCTGAATTAACAACCATTCCATAAGGTACTGAATATCCCTCGGTCTTCTGTACTGTATCTGTTGCTGCCGGATCATCAATCCAATACACATATGGTGCAACATATACTGTCATTGGTTTGTCTGCTGTTCCATTCTTTAATGCATCTGCTGACAACGCCTTAGTAATGTCGTTATATACATATGGGTACTGGGCAGCAAGCTCGTCTGATAACGAACCATCAACATATATGGCTGTCTCCGACAACTGGATTGTCTCGCCCTGATACTTAATGTAAGTTCCACCGAATTCAACCGGATCAGAACTGTCCATTGGTGTGTAACCTTCTAATGTTTTGTTAATGTCTTTTACTGCTGAATACCTTCCAGCTTTTACTCCTGTTTCCTGTGCAAATGCATAGTATCCCTGTAATGGAGCTAAGTTGCCCGCAACAAGAACACCAGCCATGACACTGACAGCAACAGAAGCAATAATTTTGTTTCTTCGTATCATATTATTCCTCCTTATATTAAATTGTTTCTGCTTCTTAAGATGCTTTCATTATATTCACATTGTATTTTTATTGATACAAAAAAACAGCACGAAATCTTCCAAAATCAAAAAAATATGTAAAAAATCAGTAACATTTTCTCTATAAACGACCTATAATCAGTATATGATTTTGCTTCGTAAGATATTATTCATATACCAAGGAGACGGCAATGTACCATTTTATTAATGACAATTTCCACACGGATATTGCTACTGTGCCACCATCTTATAAAATGAAACATTTTCATGAACATAACAGATGGGAGCTGATGTTTATATATTCTGGTTCCTGCACACTTTATGTAGGTGATGAAATATATATGTTAAATTCTGGCGGACTTGCTCTTATCCCACCAGACATGGCGCACATGACTACTTACCTCGCCGGAAGTGACCATACAAGATATGTGTTATATTTTAATAATGATGAATTAAAGTGGATTGCTGATGATTCCTCTCAGGATATAGAAAGCATTTTCCATAAACATCCTGTTATCCATATACCAGAAAGACGACTTGATTATATATCATCAATTATCCAGAAGATTTCTTATGAACACAATGGTGTAGATAGTCTGTCTTTATCTTTCATACATTCTTATTTTCATGAACTTATACTTTTTATTCTGCGCTGTCAGATGTATGAAGATAATGTTATTACGAAAATGGATACAGGTAATGAACTTATCCAGAAGGTTATTGAATATATTATCGAGAATTATCACAATGACATAACTATGGCTGCTACTGCAGAACTTTTTAATATGAGTGAATCGAGCCTTTCCAAGAAATTTAAGGCTTTTACAGGCTTCAGATTCAGAGAGTATCTTATTTATGTAAGAACGCACGCAGCAGCAGACCTTTTAGTCAACACCAGCCTCTCTATTACTGAGATTGCTGACAAATGTGGTTTCGCCGACAGTAATACTATGGGCGGCACATTTAAAAAAATCATGGGCGAAGCGCCCGGAAGCTACAGAAAGAGCCATTAATTATATTTTTTTATTTTGGAATGGAGGTTATTATGGCAGATTTTATTTTACTTGATGAAGATTTCTCTGATTTTCCTATTGGTGAATTTCCTTATGATAAGAATCATTCGGCAATGGGTGAGTATCATTTTATCCATTATCCTGGATATTATGGTAAATGGTATGACCCGGTATGCAACCACACTTATAACGGTCAGGGGGCTTCCTGGATTATTTCTGAATATAATGGAAAACATTTTATGGAGCAGATGCGTATCCGCAATGACAAGCCACACCGCACATTTCCTATGCTCACAAGCGGTGACAGATTCTGGCGCGATTATACTATAACTGCAAGTGTGCGTATGTTTACTACCAAATGGGGCAATGCCGGCATTGGTTTTTGTTGTCAGAACTCTGCTAATCTTCTTGTCCTTGTTTTTGAAGAGCATGAGTTAAGACTTGAGTATCGTCATAAGGAGGAGGTTACTGTACTCGATTCTGTACCTTTTGATTACAACTGTGATGATACTTATGTACTTAAGGCTGAGATTAAAGGCAGCCATGTTATATGCAGTGTTGATGATAAGGTTTATTTTGACCTTGACACTGAATATGCAAGGCAGGGTGGCAAGGTTGCCATTACTGCAACTATCCCTACACAGTTTGGTTTTGTAAATGTTACTACTTCTGAAAGTACTGCTGCTTCTATTGATGCTACAAGAAATGCTTATAAAGCTGAATGTGAAGATGCACAGGCACATTATCCTAAGATGAAGCTTCTTAAGAAAATTGACCTTAAAGGCTGCGGCACCGGAAGACAGCTTCGTTTCGGTCATCTTCTTGGCAATGGCGAGTATCAGATGGTTATGGCTCAGTGCCAGAAAAGAGTAAATCGTGATGCTTATGGAACAATCAGCTGTCTCACCGCATTTGACCTTGATGGCAATATATTATGGCAGCATGGTGAACCTACTGACAATCACGACATTGGAACTATATCAGCAGATATGCCTATGCAGATATATGATATTGATGGTGATGGCTTTGATGAGGTTATAACAGCCAAGAATTTTGAAGTGCTGATTCTTGATGGCAGAACAGGTGAAGTGAAGAAACGTGCCAAAGCACCTTTCTCTACACCAGAAGAGGATGGAACTATTATCGGTGTTCCTGATAAAATCTACGCATTTGACAGAATTAATCCTGACGGTATGCGTATATGTAATTTCCGTGGTCTTGAAAAGCCACGCGATATTCTCATTAAAGATCGTTATTGCAGAGTGTATGCACTTAACGATGACCTTGAGGTTATGTGGCATTTCCAGAGTGATAAGAATACCGGACATTTTCCTTTTGCAATTGATATTAACGGGGATGGACATGATGAACTTTTAGTTGGTTATAACATGCTTGACTGCCATGGTAATAAAATGTGGACTATGCCTGTTAATGAAGACCATATTGATGAGATTGTTCCAGGCAGATTTGAGTCAGGACCACACAAAGGTACTAAATTCTTTGCCTGTGTTGCAGGAAAGGAAGGCTTCCTGATATCTGATTTTAACGGAAAGCTTCTTAAGAAGGACGGCATAGGTCATGCACAGCGTGTAAGTCTTGCTAATTATCTTCCTAACCGCCCGGGCTATGAAATGGTTGTTGTTAATTTCTGGGGACACCAGGGAATTATATATTTCTATGACAGCGAGGGTAATCAGTTATGGGAAATGGAGAACGAGCTTAATGGTAATCTCTTAACTCCTGTAAACTGGACTGGTGACGGTCAGGACTTCATCCTTCTTAATGCTGATATAGAGCGCGGCGGAATGATTGACGGCAATGGTATCCAGGTCGTTAAATTCCCTGACGATGGTCATCCTACCATGTGTGCTGAAGCTGTAAATCTCTACGGCGATGCCCGTGATGAAATTGTCACATGGGATTATGATTCTATGTACATATATACACAGGATGATGCACCTAAGGATGATGTATATGCACCTTTCAAGTATCCTGATTATAATGCTTCTAATTACCGCGGTGAATACTCTTACCGTGAGAAATGGTGGTAAAATTAAGACTATAAATGACTAACAGGGTTGCAGAGTATATAACACTCTGCACCCCTGCTGCATAATAAATCCATCAACATTGAATGAGTTTTTTCTCCAGACAGTAATGATACACTCCGTCTTCTTCAACAGATTTACATATGACATCTGCTCTTGCTTTGACTTCATCAATGGCATTCCCCATGGCCACTCCTGTACCAACAGCTTCTAGCATTTCAATATCATTTCTACCATCACCAAAAGCAATCGCCTCATCTTTGGATAATCCATAATAATTAAGAACTGCATTTACAGCATTTCCCTTACCACAATTCAATGGAATTATATCTGCTGCTTTATCCCACCATGCAGTTATCTGGGTATTTTCAGTTCCTTGCAGTATCTGGGCGTATTCTTCTTTTCTGCACGCACACATAATCTGATAAATATCTTCTTTACATAACTCATCAAAATTATCTGCAATTGTCAATTTTTCATTTCCAAATTTAAAGTACTCTTCCAGATGCTCATCTGTGCCATTAGTAACAATAAAATGCTCATTGCTGATTGCAGCTGCTCTGTTCATTTTATTAAGATTTTGAATTATTTGATGTTTATCCTTATTATTCAGGGGATTTCTGAAAATAATCTTTTCTCCAGCCATTACATATGAACCATTAAATGTTAGAAGCACATCAAATGTAATATCTTTGAATTTAGGGATTGAAAGATAGCCTCTGCCAGTCGCCATACAAAGCAATATTCCATTCTGGTGAAGAGAATTTAACGCTTTAACTGTTTTATCTGTCGGTTCTTTACATCCCATTTTCAACAATGTTCCATCTATATCAAAAAATGCTATTTTAATCATATATGGCTCTCCAATCATATCTGCCAACTTTATCAAAAAAAGTTGTTATTGTACTTTTCCATTCTTCTCTGGATACAACCTTTATAATTCTATCACTCTTTGTGATTACAGTTGTCATATAAACATCTATCCAAAATTATATTTTTCATTATATTATAATAATACCACAGTTCACAAACTAAAAAAACACCCCGGAACCGGAATTCCGAGGTGTAATATACTTTTCTTAAACGCCATAAGACGCTTTGGATTGTAAATATTATCTCTTTGATAACTCCGAACGCCTATTTTCGGGCATTTTTCAAGCGTTTGTTCGTTACCTGTGTTTTACACATAAAACCCCGTCTTGTTTCCC
>ENA-OROD01002361-OROD01002361.1-human-gut-metagenome-genome-assembly--contig:-NODE-2361-length-13706-cov-6.416380_pt1 | contig 13706 bp, 9 predicted proteins | sample MGYA00242123_ERZ509038 | MGnify/ENA primary metagenome ERZ509038 (study PRJEB26280, sample SAMEA2338719) | human gut metagenome | biome: human gut; feature: human-associated habitat; material: faeces... | reverse complement strand
GACAGCCGCGCTCCTGCGCAAAGAACAGCGCCGCAAGCGGCTCAAGCCCCTTCTCCCGCGCAATCGTCGCGCGGGTGCGGCGCTTTTGCTTATAGGGGCGGTAGAGGTCTTCGACCTCGGCAAGCGTTTTGGCATTGTCGATGGCGGCGGCGAGCTCGTCTGTGAGCTTGCCCTGCTCGTCGATGGATTTTTTCACGCTCTCGCGCCGCTCTTCAAGGCCGCGCAGGTATTGGAGGCGTTCTTCGAGCGTGCGCAGCGCGGTGTCGTCCATCGCGCCGTGCATCTCCTTGCGGTAGCGGGCGATGAAGGGGATGGTATTGCCCTCGTCCAGCAAGCGCACAACGTTTTCCACGTGCTGCGCGCTCTCGCCGAGCTCCCGGGCAAGCGTCTGAATGATATCCATAGAAATTCCTTTCGTTGCATGGTTTAACGTCAGCGGCGGCAGACGCCCAAGCGTCCGCCGCCGCCTATTTTACCACAGCCCCGTCCGGATTTCCAGCGCAAAGGCTTCTCACGAGAAAGCAGCTCCGCCTCTGTATCACACAGAGGCGGAGCTGCCAATCCTATGATGCCCACGGCGGCGAACGCTATGAGCTTATTCAGCACAACATCACCTAACGTTACTGTGTTTTTATCTCAGGTTCTTCCGGAAGAACTCCTGCGCATTCTTGTACATTACGCCATCGGCATCCTCCTGCGAAACGCCTCGGGAGATCAGATACTCGTAAATCGACGCCGCCTTGGCCGGTGTATTCAGGCACTCCGGTAGGAGGGAACCGTCGAAATCCGAACCGAGAGCAAGATTCTTTTTGCCTCCCAGCTCAAAGAAATGCATGGTGTGACGGTAGATATCGTCAAGGCTGTGAACTTCGCCGTCATCGCGCAGGAACTTCACAAAGTAATTCAGACCGATCAGGCAATCGCGCCTGACCATCTCTCGGATCATGTCGTCTGTGAGGTTGCGCTTGTGACTGCACAGCGCACGGGCATTGGAATGCGTGGCGACAAAGGGTTTGGCCGCCACCTCCAGCAGATCGGCAAAACCGTGGTCGTTGAGGTGGGAGACATCGACAAGAATGCCCTCTTTCTCCATCTCGCGCACAGCTTCCTTGCCAAACTCGCTTAGGCCATGGTCAGTGGTGTGACCGGAGCCAAGCTCGTTTTCACCGTTCCATGTCAGCGTAATGGCACGCACACCCTGCTCGGCAAGTGTGTGAACACGGGTGATATCACCGGCGAGCGCGCTGCCATTCTCAATAGTCAGAAATGCGGCGGTCTTATTCTCAGCCCAAGCCTTCTCCATATCGGCGGCATTGCGGCAGGGAGCCACACGGTCGGAAAACTTTTCCATCTGACGATAGAAGTTTATGCGGTTCTTCTCAAAATAAGCGATGGCTGCATCGCCGCGCTCCTCATCCGGAATGAAGACTGCGTAGAACTGCGCCCAATGCACATCATTCGGCATGTTGCTCAGCTGCAGCACGCGGCCGGGATCGTCCAGCGTGTCCGGGTTGCCGGTGTTGGCATACTTCCAATCTGCCAGAGTGTCACAGTGCAGATCGATCAAACCATAACTGTTCATTATACTAATTTAAAATCCTTTCTTTGACTTTACGCCCGCGGGTCGAGCTCCTCGCAGGAAAGCACTTCCTTGCTGCGTGTGTATTCCTCATACCGGAGTCCACGATCTGAGGTCTCAATTTCGCCGACCTGGTTATCATAGGGGTCGGCGCGCCAGAACTGCTTTTCAACGGTAAACGGCGCTTCAAACTCACTGTTGGCCACCATGCGGTATGCGTCGATGTTGCCAAAGTAGAACTTGCGGCGTTCCTCATTCTGCGCCCTCACCGCCGCCGTGCCGTAGCTCGGGTCGGCATAGAGCCAGCCGTAGGGCGCAATGTAGAAGCGCGTCCAGTCATGACCGCCGCAGAAGTCCGGCTCAGCGGTCAGGCCGCTCTGCCACCTGGCGGGAATGCCAGCGCAGCGGCACAAGGTGATAAAGAGCAGGGCAAACACACCGCAGTCGCCGGTGTAGCTGCGCGCCGCAGAATCCGGGATGCACTCGAGAATGAAGTAGGACGGCATGAAGGTGTACTTCATGTTCAGCGTGATGAAATCGTAGAAGATACGCGCCTTTTCCAGAGGATCGGTCACCCCCTCGGTCAGCGTCTCCACAAGGGAACGAATAAACGGGGTGAAGACGATGTGCGGCGCCTGCTCCTGCGTATCGAAATCAGGCTGTACGGCGTCTGCCTTTATCGTGGAAACATCGTGGTAGCGCGCCGTGTGGACATAGGAGTACTCCACATAGAACTCGTGGTTTTCCTCCATGTTCTCCTCCCAGCAGATCGTGCGCTGCGCCGCATTCTCGGGTGCGAGCTTGCCGGTCTCGGGATACATCTTCTCGATGCGGATCTCGCTTTGCTGCTCACACTCGGCGGGGATGGGCAGGTGAACACGCACGAACATACCGGGTGTGAACTGATCATCGTTTACGCGGACGCTCGAACGGATGCGGATGCGATTGGAGATACCGCCGTTCTCGCGCATCAGACGGCGAACACGGTCAAGACGGCCCTCGCCCTGCTCCTTCGTCACGCTCTCCACACCGTGCACCTGTACGCCCGCGCGGACGGCAAAGGATGGATCTGCTTTGCACAGCGTCTCAAAGAAGCGGTCCAGGAAGTGCATCTCGCCGTTGACATAGAGCCAGCTGATTTTGCCGGCGTCCACGCGCTCGTCGAATTCCTCCTCGGTAAAATCGGGGATGTGCCCGCGCACCACAGCGAGCGCGGCGGCACGGTCGAACGGGTAATTCTGCGGAATCCGGCAGATGATCTCGCGCTCGGCGGTCAGGCACGCGCGCATTGGCTCAGACAGGTTATCCTGCGCAAGACGAAGATCGATGAGACGGATCGCGCCTTCAAAATCGCCCCATGCCTTGCGCCGGGCGATATCGTCCGGCAGGCCAATGTTCAGATATTGCAAGGTATCGTTAATATTCATGAAAAATAACCTCTTTGCGAATCCTGCTCCCACGGCACGGGCCGCAGGAGCAGGAAAAATCATCCGGCGGGGATCAAGCAATCATATGCAGAATCGCACCCATGCCAAGACCAAAAATATTACCAATAGCAGCGCCAAGAACACCCATCAGAACACCGATACCTGCAAAGGAATCGTCATAGGCGCAGGCAATGATCGGCGCAGAAGCGGAACCGCCGATATTGGCGACCGATGCCGTAGAGACCATGCAAAGATCCCAGTGGAAGAACTTGGAGAGGATGTACATACCGACAACGTGGATTGCAAGAACGAACACGCCGTAAACGACCCACATCGGAGCTTCGACCAGCGCATTGAGCGGAGCCTGCGTAGCGAGCAGGGAGACGACGGCGTACAGCAGGACGCTGGAAAGCTCTTCAACAGCAGGAAGCTTGCCGAGCGGGGTCATTGCGCAGACCAGACCGAGAACAGTGACGAACAGCGTCGTGCAGGTGCCCTTGTCGAACATGTCAAGGCCGATTGCCTTGAGGCCGTCATTCATGACAAGGCCGATCTTCTGAGACAGCGCGGAGACGATCAGAGCAAGGCCGATAAGCCAGATCCAGTCGGCAGCTTTGGCCTGCTTTTTCTCGTTGGCGACCTCTGCGTTGGCAGCGGCTGCAACGGCCTCAAGCTTGGAGGTGTCCGCCTTAACGGACTTGTTCCACTTGCCGGCATACTTCACAGCAAAGAGCAGCAGCGCAATCCATACGGAGTAGCAGACGGTGTCGAGCGTAAGAGCGCAGGCGTAAGCGCCGGCATCGACCGGCAGAGCATCCTGCATGGCAGCCATGTTGGCGGAGCCGCCGACCCAGGAAGCGTACAGAGCTGCGGTAGCGCCCCAGATGGTCTCGCCGCCCCCGAGGGATCCCTTGAAGATCGGGAAGCCGACGATGAAGCCGAGCGCAAGAGTGATCGAGCAGCCAAGGAAGATCGCGATCATGCGTCCGGAGAGCTTGGCGATCTTGCGGAAGTCGCAGCGCAGCAGCATGACGAAGATCATTGCGTACAGAAGGTTATTCTTCAGTACGCCGTAAGCGGCACTGACGCCTTCGGAATTGTACAGGCCCAGGGTACAGAAGACCATGTTGAGAATATAGATCCATACCAGCGGCGGAACCCAGTTAAAGACTTTCCACTTGGTGTATTTTTCCATTGCCAGCAGCCCGCCGGCCAGGAACATCAGGAATGCGATGAAAGTAAAACCGTTTTCAATAGCAGGTAACATACTTTTCTCCTCCAAAAATATATTTCTTCTCAGCGGGGCGGTACCTGGACCCGCTGCAAAAGACAAAACAGAAAAAAGCCCAACAAAACCGAGCGTTTTTCAACGCCTGATCTTGCTGGGTTTCACACGCGGCGCCACGAGGGAACTCATGGCAGGCGACTGCGAAGCAGCCATATACAGTTATGCGTAATCAGGTTTCTCTTTCCGGCTTGCCCGTCATTGACCGCCAGCGCTTGAGCGCATCGCGGTAAGCGACAAGTACGGCCCGGCGGGACGAGCCGCCGTATCGTCTGTTGAGCGTGTTCTCCAGCCACACATCGATCTCCGGAAAAACCTGCCCCACAAAAAGCTTGCGCAGGAAATCCTCCGTCGTGGAAATTGTATGGGTACAGCTGAAATCGAGAACCTCGGACGTCAGGTCGTCGACCTCAAACGCCATATAAAACGTGCCGTAGTTTTTTGTGATGGCGTTGTCCGAATTCGTTCTGGACTCGCCAATGATAAAAACCGAATTGATCTGATTCAAAGAACCGTCCTTCCTTTCACAGGAGAATGCACGGAATATATAATCAAAAACGCCCTGTATCAGCATCATTGGTTGCCTATATTATAGCGGCCATTGGCCGAGTTGTCAATATCTTCTTGTCAAGCCAGATGATTCTGCCGATTTTTGTCGATAACGCACAACAATTCCTTGTCAAAAAATCGCCAAGGCATATAAACTATGGTCAAATCAACGATTATCACCTTCCCTCTTGCAATTGCAGTCTGTACATGGTAGCATAAATATGCTTTTAAAAACTTGATTATCACTGCTGCTTTACTTTGCTTGAGAATGCCACAGCGTTCTTCACCGCAAATAAAACCCAGCAAAAGGCGTGGATTTATCGCGCCTTTTGCCGGGTTTTTTCTTTTGCAGCAGCCAAGAGAGGTGAGGAGCCGCCGCCATAATACGCCGCGCATTCACAGAATCACACAATATTTAAGGAGGAATTCATCACATGAAGAAAAGACTTTGCTCATTGCTACTTGTCCTCACGATGCTTTCCACGCTTCTGGTCGCGCCGGCTTCCGCCCTTGAGGCAGACGGCTCGACCAGCGCCGGCAGCGAGACTTACGTGTATCTCGGCGTGAAGGATTACGGCACCGTGGAAGCTGACAGCAAGCCCGACTTTGTCCATCGCTTCTACACCAACGGCAAAGAAGTGGAGTATACCATTGCCAGCGGCGATAAGTATGCCGTCCAGAACAAGCTTCAGGAAGGCTATGTCTACGATCTGACGATTGAAGACGGTGTCGTGACCGACGCCGAACCCGCCGCAGTTACGGCTGAGGGCGAGATCACCGAGATGAGCACCAGCACTGTTACCATCGGCGGCAAGGAGTATCCCTATACCGCCATGTACCAGATCGACAACACCGCCGCCGGCGCCACCGCTGTCACCGTTGCCTCTTATCCCGTCGGCAAGACCGCGAAGGTCTACGACGGCACCGTTTACCTCACCTTTATTGCCAAGCCCTACACCGCTCCCGTCAGCGGCAAGGCAGGCGAGCGCACCCTCAAGAACTACCTCAAGACCGCTCTCGAACCCGTCGGCACTACGCTGTACGTCTACGGCGCGGGCTGGGATTGGCAGGACGATCTTTCCTCCAACCAGTCCATGACCATCGGCCTCTCCCAGAGCTGGATCGACTTCTTCCAGCAGCAGGATGCCAACTACACCTATAAGAACGACGGCGACCACGCGCACAGCTACTATCCGCACAACAAATGGAACCAGTACTACTACGCCGGTGTGGACTGCTCGGCCTATATTGGCTGGACCATCTACAACGTGATGCACACTGAGAGCACCACCAACGATAAGAGCGACGGCTACGTGATGAGCGCCGTCAATATGGCCAAGACCTTTGCTGACAAGGGCTGGGGCGAATTCACCCGCGATATCAAGTCCTTCAAGCCCGGTGATATCTTCAGCATGAGCGGCCACGTGTGGACCGTCCTCGGCGTCTGCGACGACGGCTCCATCGTCTTCCTGCACTCCACGCCTTCCGACAGCAAGGCCGGTCAGGGCGGCGGCGGCGTTCAGCTCAGCGCTCTCAACCCCAACAGCGACGACGACAAGAACTGCGAGGCCTACAAGCTCGTCACCGAGTACATGACCAAGTACTACCCCGAGTGGAGCGAGCGCTATGACGCCGTGCTGAGAAGCTATGACTCCTACGCCACCCCTGCCACCGACAGCGAGTACAGCGGCAACTTCAGCTGGAACCTCGACGGCACCGGTCTGACCGACCCCAACGGTTACGCTGATATGAGCGCCGCCGAGATCCTCGCAGACCTCTTCGGCGAGGTGGACGGCAGCTATGAAAACGCCGTGTATCTCGGCGTCAAGAACTACGGTACTGTTTCCACCAAGAACCCCGGCAAGGACAACTTCATCCACCGCTTCTTCGCAGACGGCAAGGTGGTTGAGTTCAAGGTTGCCAACGATGGCCGCTACAGCATCCAGAACACCCTTCAGGAGGGCTATGTTTACGACCTGACCGTCGAGAACAGCGTTGTTACGACTGCCTCCACTGCCAAGGCCGCGGCTGAGGGTGAGATCACCGAGATGAGCACCAGCACTGTTACCATCGGCGGCAAGGAGTATCCCTATACCGCCATGTACCAGATCGACAACACCGCCGCCGGCGCCACCGCTGTCACCGTTGCCTCTTATCCCGTCGGCAAGACCGCGAAGGTCTACGACGGCACCGTTTACCTCACCTTTATTGCCAAGCCCTACACCGCTCCCGTCAGCGGCAAGGCAGGCGAGCGCACCCTCAAGAACTACCTCAAGACCGCTCTCGAACCCGTCGGCACTACGCTGTACGTCTACGGCGCGGGCTGGGATTGGCAGGACGATCTTTCCTCCAACCAGTCCATGACCATCGGCCTCTCCCAGAGCTGGATCGACTTCTTCCAGCAGCAGGATGCCAACTACACCTATAAGAACGACGGCGACCACGCGCACAGCTACTATCCGCACAACAAATGGAACCAGTACTACTACGCCGGTGTGGACTGCTCGGCCTATATTGGCTGGACCATCTACAACGTGATGCACACTGAGAGCACCACCAACGATAAGAGCGACGGCTACGTGATGAGCGCCGTCAATATGGCCAAGACCTTTGCTGACAAGGGCTGGGGCGAATTCACCCGCGATATCAAGTCCTTCAAGCCCGGTGATATCTTCAGCATGAGCGGCCACGTGTGGACCGTCCTCGGCGTCTGCGACGACGGCTCCATCGTCTTCCTGCACTCCACGCCTTCCGACAGCAAGGCCGGTCAGGGCGGCGGCGGCGTTCAGCTCAGCGCCCTCAACCCCAACAGCGACGACGACAAGAACTGCGAGGCCTACAAGCTCGTCACCAAGTACATGACCAAGTACTACCCCGAGTGGAGCACCCGCTATGACGCCGTGCTGAGAAGCTATGACTCCTACGCGGCCCCCGCCACCGGCAGTTCCTTCAAAGAGAAGTGGTCCGGCAACTTCAGCTGGAACCTCGACGGCACCGGTCTGACTGACCCCGATGGCTACGCCAACATGAGTGCCGCCGAGATCCTCGCGGACCTCTTCGGCGAAAACACGGAGCAGCCTTCCGTGCCGGTCATCCCGTCTCAGCCCAGCACGCCCGTCCGGCCCTCTCAGCCTTCCCAGCCCGAGCAGCCCAGCCAGAAGGGCTTCAACGATGTCAAGCCCGGCGACTACTTCTATGACGCTGTCAACTGGGCCGTCGAGAAGGGCATCACCACCGGCACCAGCGCCACGACCTTCTCCCCCAACGCCTCCTGCACCCGCGCTCAGATCGTGACCTTCCTGTGGCGCGCCAGCGGCAGCCCGGAGCCGAAGACTGCCAGCAATCCCTTCACCGACGTTGCAGCCAACGCTTACTACTGCAAGGCTGTTCTGTGGGCTGTTGAAAACGGCATCACTACCGGTACCAGTGCCACGACCTTCTCCCCCGACGCTCCCTGCACCCGCGCTCAGGGTGTGACTTTCCTGTGGCGCGCCAACGGCAGCAAGACCGCCTCCGCCGCTGCCTCCTTTACCGATGTTGCATCTGACGCCTACTATGCTCCTGCAGTTGCCTGGGCGGCAGAGCAGAACGTCACCGGCGGTGTCGGCAACGGTCTCTTCTCCCCCGACACCACCTGCACCCGCGCTCAGATCGTGAGCATGCTGTATCGCCTTCGGTAAATAATTATCTTTAATAGGCGCTGAGTCATCCCCTCCTACAGCCTGAACGCCGCGGGCAATTGCCGTGGCGTTCAGGCTATCTTATTCTCAAAATTCAGAAAGGACAGTGCGTTTTATGAAATTTTCCAGCAAGGTAGAAAAATGCGGCCTGTCTCCAATGCGCAAGTTCCACCCGTACGCGGTGGCAGCCAAGGCACGCGGCGTCAACGTCTATCACCTCAACATCGGTCAGCCCGACGTGCAGACCCCTCCCGCGTTCTTCGAGGCAGTTCGCCATTTCGAGCAGCCGGTGCTGGCCTATGCGCCCTCGCCGGGCATCCCTGAGCTGATCGACGCGATCCAGAACTATTACGACAAGCTCGACATGCACTTTGACAAAAGTGAGATCTACGTCACCGCCGGCGGCAGCGAGGCGCTTCAGATCGCGCTCCAGTGCATTCTTGACGACGGCGACGAAATTCTCATTCCTGAGCCGTTTTATCCCAACTACAACACCATGGTACGCACCTGCGGCGCGTCCATCACGCCCATTCCCACTTGCCCCGAGGAGGGCTACCACTACGCCGTGCGCGAGAAGATCGAGCCGCTCATCAACGCTCACACCCGCGCCATCATGGTCACAAACCCCGGCAACCCCACCGGCGTGGTGCTGAGTCAGGACGAGATGGAGATGCTCGTCGACCTCGCTCAGAAGCACGACCTCTTCCTCATCGGCGACGAGGCCTACCGCGAGTTCGTCTACGGCGGGGAGAAGCTCCAGTCGTTCGGTGAATTTGCCGATCGCGCGGCAGACAATATCATCGTCATCGACACCGTATCCAAGCGCTTTTCCGCCTGCGGCGCGCGCATCGGCTGCCTGATCTCCAAGAACAGGGAACTGATGAACCACGCGATGAAGTACTGTCAGGCGAGACTTTCGGTCGCGACGCTCGACCAGATCGCGTCCGCCGCGCTCTACACCGTCGGCCCCGAGTATTTTGCTGCCGTGCGCGAGGAGTATAAAAAGCGCCGCGATACGCTCTGCCGCAAGCTGCGCGAGATCCCCGGCGTCGTGTTCGATGTGCCGGGCGGCGCGTTCTACGTGATGGCGGCGCTGCCGGTGGACGACGCCGACAAGTTCCAGCAGTGGCTGCTCGAGGAGTTTAACGACAACGGCGAGACCGTGATGATGGCCCCCGGCGGCTCGATGTATGCAACGCCCGGCAAGGGCAAAAACGAGGTCCGCATGGCCTACGTCATCGAAAGCCACAAGCTCGAGCGGGCCATGGACATTCTCAAAAAGGCCATTGAGGTCTATAACGCGAGATAAACTGAGAGAAAGAGGAGAGAGAAGCAATGATCCGTCATATCGTCATGTGGAAGTTCCGCGAGGGCACCGAGGAAAAGGCCAACGAGTTTCTGACGAAGCTCGCCGCGCTCGACGGCGTGATCCCGCAGCTCAAAAAGAGCGAGGTCGCGCGCAACATCGGCAAGGACAACTACGACGCCGTGCTCGTCTCCGAGTTTGAGACGATGGATGACCTGAACGCCTACAAGGTCGATCCCCGCCACGTCGCCGTGAGCGACATCTGCAAGTCCATCCGCGCTGACCGCGTGGCCGTGGACTACGAATTCTAATCAAAAGCAAAGAGCGCCGTAAGGCGCTCTTTGCTTTTGAGGGGGATTGCGCTCCGCGGCAGCGCACGCGCCGTAGGCGCGCACGTTTGCGGAGCGAGAGGAGTTTTTTCTGACGCGCATGTCGTCAGAAAAAACGATCTCAATTTTTTCGCGCCCGCGGGCGCAAAATGGTTTTGATTATTTTTTGTCGCGACCTGCGCGTGACAAAAAATACTTTGCGCGAAGCGTGTGTCGCAGCCACCCTACGGGTGGCAAGGCACAAAGCGCAGCGAAACTTTTTCAAAAAAGAGGCCATTTATGGCCTCTTTTTTGAGCTGCAACTGTCGGTTGCTAAGTTTTCAAGCCCGCTTGGTGGACTTTTTGCCGTTTTCCTGTTAAGCTGAACGCAGAAATTCTGTAAAGGAGAACCCCTCACATGACACTGGGAGAGAACATCGTGCGCCTGCGCACACAGAGAAATTGGTCGCAGGGCGACCTTGCCGACGCACTGGATATTTCGCGCCAGAGCGTTTCCAAATGGGAAACGGACGCATCCGTGCCCGAGCTTGAAAAGCTCTTAAAGCTCTCCGAGCTCTTCGGCGTGACGCTCGATGCACTCGTGCGCGGCGAGGACGCGCCGAAAGCGGAAGCAGCCGCGCCCGCGGCACAGGCGGTACCCGCCTCTTTCACGCCGCAGACTTCGTCCGAGCAGGAAAAACGCCACACCATTGTGGGTACGATCTTATTGGGCATCGGCGCGGTCCTTTTGCTCACCTGTCTAATACTTGCCGGTGATCTGCTGGCGGGGCTGATCTATGGATCGCCTTTTTTCCTCTGCGGCATCATCTGCTTTACGGTGAAGCATCGCACGGGCCTGTGGTGCGGCTGGGCGGTCTATGCCTGCGTCGATCTCTACCTCCGCTTTGCGACGGGCCTTTCGTGGACGACCATCTTCATGACGCACCTCTGGACGGCGCAGATGAACTATGCGCGCCTTGCCATCTCGTGGGTGCAGCTCCTCAGCATGCTTGTGATGATCGTCTGCACGGCGCGCTCCTACCGAACGCTCAGGCTGCCCGCGACAAAAAAGGAGGTCACATGGCTCATTGCCGGTTGGCTCGCGGCGCTCGTTGTGCTGCCGCTTCTGATGAGCTACGGCGTTATGCCGCTGCTGCTCGACGATCTCGGCAATTACAGCAACATTTCGCCGTACTTCCTTCTGAATGTCGTCTACAGCTACGCGCGCCTTGCGCTCGTCAATGTTCTTCTCGTGCGTTTACTCGCCGTATGGCGCGCGAAACGGGAAGAGAAGAAAGTAAATAAGTGAATCAGATGCAAAAAAAGCGGACCGCATTGCGGTCCGCTTTTTTGATGCAAATATGACTTACTTCTTGCTCTTCTCCAGCGCTGCGAGCTTGAGGCAGCAGCAGAATACCGCCATCGCCTGCTCGAGCTCCTCGACCGGGGGCAGCGACGGGGCGACGCGGATGTTGCTGTCGAGGGGGTCGTGGCCGTAGGGATAGGTCGCGCCCGCGCTCGTCATCACGACGCCCGCATCCTTGGCGAGCGCCAGCGTACGCTTGGCAAGGCCGGGAGCCGTGTTCACGGAGACAAAGTAGCCGCCCTTGGGCGTGTGCCAGCTCGCAATGCCGAGCGGCGCGATCTCGCGCTCGAGCGTAGAGACGACCATGTCGAACTTCGGCTTTAAGATCCTGGCGTGCTCCTTCATCAGCGCGAGCGTGTGATCCCTGTTTTGCAGGTACCTGACGTGGCGAAGCTGATTCATCTTGTCGAAGCTGATGGCCTGAATGCCGATGAGCTTGCACATGTACTCCATGTTGGCCTCGCTGCACGCAAAGCAGGCGACGCCCGCGCCCGGGAGCGTAATTTTGCTCGTGGAGGCGAACTCGAAGACCATGTCGGCGTTGCCGTACTTCTCGCACTCGCTCAAAATGTCCTTGAACGGGACAAAGTCGCCATCGAACTCGTGGACGCAGTAGGCATTGTCCCACATGAGGAGGAAGTCCGGCGCGGCAGGCTTCATCTTTGCGATGCGCTCAACGGTCTCGTCGGAATAGATGATGCCGTCGGGGTTCGAATACTTCGGCACGTTCCACATGCCCTTGACGCTCGGGTCCCTGATGAGATTTTCGACAATATCCATGTCGGGGCCGTTTTCGGTCATGGGAATGGTGATGAGCTCAAAGCCGAAGCTCTCGGTCACCTTGAAGTGGCGGTCGTAGCCGGGGGCGGGGCAGAGCCACTTGACGATCTCTTCCTTGCACCACGGCCGTTCGCTGTGCAGCAGGCCGTGCGTGTAGGCCTTGGAAACCGTGTCGTACATGAGCTGGAGGCTCGAGTTGCCGCCGGCGAAGACCTGAGAGGTCTTGCAGCCGAGGATATCAGCGAACAGGGCGCGTGCGCTCTCCAGGCCCTTGAGCTCGCCGTAGTTGCGGGCGTCCACGCCGCCGTCTACGCAGTCCTCAGACTTGCTCAGCGCGGTCAGAATGCCGCTGACGAGGTCGAGCTGCTTCTTGCTCGGCTTGCCGCGCGCCATGTTGAGCTTGAGGCCCTTGGCCTTCCAGCCCTCGTATTCAGCGGATACCTTGTCGTATTCCCGCTGCCATTCGGCGGCGGGCAGATCCATGTAGCCCATTGTGAAGTCTCCTTTTCCATTGGTGGGATTTGATGAGGAAAATTATAGCACGGCCCCGGGAGAAATACAAGTGTCCGCATGAAAGAAGCATTGTTCCGGGACAGGGCGTTGCGACAGATGGATTTCCTTGGTCGATTTTCGTTATCCCATTCAAAACAATCATGGGTCGTCATGAGAAAATTGTTGAAAACGCGAAGGTGAGCGCGATATAATAGACCGCAGTTGCCCCAACCAACTGATGGAGGAAGAGAATGAATACAAACAGAGAAAGGGTGCTGTCGATCATCGCTGCGCACGGGAGCGACAGCTCCGGCCTGATTGCCATTTTACAGGACGTGCAGGCGGCGTACAACTACCTCAGTGAGGAGAACCTCACGCTCATTGCCGATACGCTCGGCATCAGCATTTCCAAGGTCTACAGTGTGGCGACGTTCTATGAGAACTTCTCGCTCGAGGCCAAGGGAAAGCACATCATCAAGGTCTGCGCGGGCACGGCGTGCCATGTGCGCAAGTCCGGCCCGATCTATGACGCAGTGCACGAGTATCTGGGACTGCACGGGAAGAAAAAGACATCGGACGACGGCCTTTTTACGCTGGAAACGGTCGCCTGCCTCGGCGCGTGCGGCCTTGCGCCGGTCATGACGATCGACGGCGAGGTGCACGCGAAGATGGACCCGGAGACGGCGCTTGGGCTGCTTGCGGAGATCCGTGCAAAGGAGGGCGCGCAGAATGGCTGAACTGACAAGAGAGAGCCTGAACGCACGGCGCGTGCAGGCCAAGGCGCTGCTGGCGGCCGATCGGCGTGAGATCCTCGTCTGCGCCGGTACGGGCTGCATTGCGGGCGGCTCGCTGAAGATCTACGACTATTTGAAGGCGGAGTGCGAAAAGCGCGGGCTCAAGACGCGTGTTGCGCTGCGCGATGAAAATGGCGGCG
>ENA-OROD01002359-OROD01002359.1-human-gut-metagenome-genome-assembly--contig:-NODE-2359-length-13713-cov-3.488139_pt1 | contig 13713 bp, 10 predicted proteins | sample MGYA00242123_ERZ509038 | MGnify/ENA primary metagenome ERZ509038 (study PRJEB26280, sample SAMEA2338719) | human gut metagenome | biome: human gut; feature: human-associated habitat; material: faeces... | reverse complement strand
TTTCAATGCCGTGGCGGCGGATCAGCCAGGCAAGCTGCTCACTTGTTTTCTTCATTCCGACACCTCATTCAGCTCCCGCAGTTCTTCCTCGTTCAGCGTCCACCCCATGGCCTCGACATTGGCCGAGAGCTGCGCGGGGCGCTTGACGCCCGCGATCACGACCGACTCCGGCAGCGTGTCCAGTATCCAGCGGATGGCGCAGGCTGCGACGGACTTTTCGCGGTTCGCGGCAATTTTTTTCAACTTACCGAACTGCTCAATGCCCGCGGAGTCAACGGTGCGGACGGAATCCTGCTTGATCTCGGCGTCAGCTCGCATCAGCTCGACGATACGGAGCGCGGATTTTCATACGGAAGCGAGGCGCGGCTCGATATGCGAATGGACAAATCCGCTCCGCTCAGCGCACATGATGTTGTAAACGGCTATGATACAGCTGCGTTGACACGAATCATACGCGACTACGGCGAGGAACGCTTTGCCTCACGCATTTCAAATGCGATCGGTGCGGCGCGTGCGGACAAGCCCATTGAAACAACAACCGAACTTGCCGAAATTGTCAAAAATGCAATACCGGCGGCGGCAAGGCGCGACGGGCCGCATCCGGCAAGGCGAACGTTTCAGGCAATTCGAATTGAGGTCAACGGTGAGCTTGCGGGACTTGAACAAGCGGTGCGCGATGCAATCCGCTTTCTGAATCCGGGAGGAGTAATTGCTGTCATAACTTTTCACTCTCTTGAAGACCGAATCGTTAAGAACGTTTTCAAGAACCTTGCAAACCCCTGCACCTGCCCGCCTAATGCGCCCGTTTGCGTATGCGGACTTAAGCCCGAGGTTGCAATACTTACCAAAAAGCCGCTTGTTGCGGATGATACCGAATTGGATTTGAACTCAAGATCGCGCAGCGCAAAACTCCGCGCAGCGCAGAAACTCATAAACACGACGGGGGACGAATAAAATGGCAAAGGATTCAAGATTTAACGGCAGAACTGTTGAAGAAATGCGTGTCTATGCGCCAAACAACGGCTCATTGGCATACAAAAGCGATTATCTTTACGACACAAGGCTTGCAGCGGCTCAACCCAAGCGCAGGCAGGAAACTGCCGCGCCCGCAGAAACCCAGCCAAAGATTCGCCCGCAGAAAACGCGCATTCCGCTTTCCGTCACGCTGCGTGAGCGCAAAGTCGGAATTAAGCTGACTGCTTTCCTTTTTGTTGCGTTGATCGCAATGTCCGCGCTTTTGGTAGTTCTCCGTTTTGAGCGCATTGCCGGAGTTCAGCGCGACATCAACGAAATCAATGCCGGCATAGCCGCCGCCCGGCGCGGGTTCGGAGAACTTGACATGGATCTCAGCTCCTCCATCGACCTTGAAGCGGCACGACTCGCTGCCGAAACCGCAGGCCTGCACCCGAGAAAATAGCGGCAAACGGCGGACGAAAACGCCTGCCGATAAAACGGAGTCCGCCGCGCGCACGCAAGCGGTGATCGGCAGAAAACGAAATATATCCTTTGTTCATTTTCTGAGCCGACCGGCGTTTGTCATATATATTCGGAGGTAATTCTGCAATGAGCATCACAGCCGTTCCCCCCGGCAAAAAACATCGCAAAAAGAATAAAAAAGCACAAAAAGCCCTGAAACCGCAATGGTCAACATACAAGCGGATTGCATGGCTTTTGCCTGTTTTTGCTTTATTTTTTCTCTTCCTCCTTATTCGCATTTTCTGGCTTCAGGTTATTGACGCAAAAGAGCTTCAGCAAAAGGCATTAAGCCAGTGGACGCGCCCGACAACCGTTACGGCCGAACGCGGCATGATAATCGACTGCAACGGGCAGACACTTGCCAAAGACGGCCCCGTTTACAAAATTGTAATATGGCCGAATTCCATTTCCGAAAGCGACAGAGTTCGTGTTGCCACGGAACTCAGTCGTGTTCTCGACCTTAACTATGAAAAAGTTCTTGAACGAGTTTCAAGCAAAAAACTTCGTGAATTTATTCTCAAACGGCAGGTGAGCAAAGAAGCCTGCGACGAAATCCGCAGTTTGCAGCTTGGCGGCGGTGTCGGAATTTCACCGGATACAAAGCGCTATTATCCGTTCGGCACTCTGCTTTCACAAACCATTGGGTTCACGAGCACGGACGGAACCGGGCAAAGCGGACTTGAGCTGACATACAACAAGTATCTCACCGGCAAGGACGGCGAACGTATTGCCGAAACGGACAGCAGGGGAAACCAAATTGCCGACAGTATGATTCAGGAGTTTCCGCCCACGGACGGTTCAACACTGAAGCTTACCGTTGATGCAAACATTCAAAGTTACCTTGAAAACGCGCTTGCCGAAGCTGTTCAGGTCAACAATGCAAAAAATGCACAGGGAATCATCATGGATGTCAACACCGGTGCCATCGTTGCAATTTCAACAAAACCCGACTATGACCCGAACTCCCCTCCGAGGGACGACATGCAGATGCTTGCCGAGCTTTCCCGCAATCGCATTGTAACCGATGCATACGAACCCGGTTCAACTTTCAAAATCCTTACCCTTGCGGCAGCACTCGATTCCGGAAGTACTCATCTTGAGGACAGTTTCTACTGCAACGGCGGTTATATTGTAAACGGCGAACGCATCAAATGTTGGAAACATGCCGGCCACGGCTCCCAGAACCTGACGCGCGCCACGGAAAATTCCTGCAACTGCTGTTTCATGAAACTCGCCTTGACAATGGGTACCGAAAAGTTTTATGATTATCTTTATGCGTTCGGCCTTGGGCAAAGCACGGGCAGCGGACTTGTCGGTGAAAGCGAAGGCATCGTAACTCACCAGAAATACGTTACCCAAAACGATCTTGCACGCATCGGCTTCGGGCAAAGCATTGCCGTGACGCCGATTCAGCTTGCAAGCGCAGTCTGTGCCGCAATCAACGGAGGCGAACTGCACACACCCTATATCGTTGACGAAATCATATCGGCCTCCGGTGAAACGGTATTCAAGGCCGATACGTCCCCCGTTCGCAGGGTCATCAGCGCGGAAAGCTCCGCATACGTTCGTCAGATACTGCAAAGTGTTGTTGATAACGGAACGGGCAAAAACGCAAAGCTTGCAAACTACACCGTCGGCGGAAAAACGGGAACGGCGCAGAAATACGACGAATACGGCCGCGTATCCTCGGGAAATTATATCTGTTCATTCATCGGATTCGCTCCCGCGGACGAACCCCGTTATCTCTGCCTCATCCTTGTTGATGAGCCTCGGGTAAGTTCAATCTTCGGCAGCACGGTTGCCGCACCTTTCGTTCGCCGTGTGCTTGAAAATGTGTTGACGCTGAAGGAAGTTCCCGGATTAACCCCGGAAACAAGCTATCAGACGGTTCAGCTGCCCAACCTTGTCGGAATGTCCGCGGCTGACGCTTCCGCACTGCTTGCGCAGTACGGACTTGAGGGCATTTTCGAATGCGATGCGGTTGTAACAATGCAGGTTCCGGCAGCGGGCCAAAGCGTTGTTATCGGCTCGTCCGTTCTGCTGTACACCGGACTTGAGGGTGTGAACACCGCCGAACCGACCGATGAACCGTATTATGTTACCATGCCGAGTCTAATCGGGAAAACCGCGCTCCAGGCGCATGATGAGCTTAAGCAGCTCGGGCTTACAATGATTGCCGACCCCGCCGATCCGTTCGGATATGTCATCGGACAAAGCATCTATGCGGGCACGCAGGTTGAATTCGGCTCATCCGTAACGGTTTATTTCGGCTATTCGACTACAGGCGGTTAATTTCCGCAACAGGCAGACTTTTTGCTGCAAAATCAATACTTGCTTTATAACAGGAGAAAAGCAATGCTTATAAGTGAACTGACAAAAAATACCGACTGCCGCATAATCGGCAGCGACTGCGACATCAGCAGAATCGAATACGACTCAAGAAAACTCACCGGCGGTGAGCTGTTTTGCTGCATCCGCGGCACTTTCAAAGACGGGCACGAATTTGCCGAAAGCGCAGTTGCCCGCGGCGCAGCCGCGCTCCTTGTTGAACGGGAGCTTCCTCTTTCCGTGCCGCAAATTATTGTGAAAAACTCACGTCATGCAATGGCCGAACTTGCAATTGAGTTTTACGGTCATCCGCTTGACGGAATCCCTGTCATCGGCATCACCGGCACGAACGGTAAAACGACAACAACATACATGATAAAAGCGATCGCCGAAAAGGCGGGCTATAAAGTCGGACTGATCGGCACGATTCGAAACCTTATCGGCGACAGAATCATCCCCACCGACCGCACCACACCGGAAAGCGTTGAGCTTCAGCGTGTGTTCAGACTTATGCGCGACGAGGGCGTTCAGCTTATCGTGATGGAAGTCAGTTCGCACGCATTGGATCAGGACAGGGTTCACGGAATCGAGTATCTCATAGGCGGATTCACGAACCTTACGCAGGATCATCTTGATTATCACAAAACTTTTGAAAATTATCTTGCGGCAAAAAAAATTATGTTCACACGCAGCAAATTTGCCGTTATGAATGCTGATGACAGCCACAGTGCGGAGCTGCTTCGCGGAATCAATATTCCAAGCATCACATACGGCATTCGCTGCGAAAAAGCCGATGTTCGCGCTGCCGACATTGAAATCTGTGCGCGCAACATCGAATTTGAAATGCTGACGCCGAACGGAAACAAGCAAATCAATGTTTCCATTCCCGGGCTTTTCAATGTTTTTAACGCAATGCTTGCAGCATCGGTCTGCATGAAACTCGGAATTGATTTGGACACCATCGCGGAAGGGCTGAAAAGTGTGAAGGGCGTTTCCGGCAGGATGGAATCGCTGCCTGCGGAAGGCTTTGATTTTTCCGTTATACTTGATTTTGCACACACACCGGACGGACTGTCCAACCTGCTCTCTGCCGTTCAGGGTTTTGCCAAAGGACGCGTCATTGCCGTGTTCGGCTGCGGAGGCGACAGGGATAATGCCAAACGTCCGATAATGGGTGCAACGGCGGCAAAACTTCTGTGTTGTAACATCCGACAATCCGCGCACGGAAGATCCGACGCGCATCATCAACATGGTGCTTGAAGGTGTGCGCAGCGAAAAAACGGAGTACGTTGTTATTGAAAACCGCCGCGAGGCGATACGTTACGCACTGAATATTGCAAAGAAGGACGATGTGGTTGTTCTTGCAGGCAAGGGTCACGAGAACTATCAGGAAATCAACGGCATCAAGCATCCGTTCGATGAAAAAATAATCGTTGCCGAAATTCTTGAAGATATGCGCTGCGGGCGCAAATAATTCCGTATTCGGCGCAGTTTTGCGCATCGGGCCGTTTCGGTTTCGTGCAAAGAAAAAATATAAGAGGTTCGTATTATGCAAAAGATGATTTTCGCTTTCATAACCGCCGCAGCAGCGGTCATGCTCATTTCTCCCCTGTTCATTCCCATGCTCCGACGACTCAAGTACGGGCAGGTTGAACGTGCCGAGGGACCGCATGCACATTCCGCAAAGGAAGGCACTCCGACGATGGGCGGCATTATGTTCATAATCGCGATCATTATTGCAGTTGCGGCATTCAGCATATACGGCATTGCATTCGATTTTTCGATTCCTGCCGTGCTTATCATGCTTGCGTTCGGGCTTGTCGGCTTCCTTGACGACTTTATAAAAGTCAAGCGCAAGCGCAATCTCGGTCTCCGCGCATACCAAAAAATTATCGCACAGCTTCTTCTGTCCTTTGCGGCGGCGTACTATGCCTATAAAAGCAGTTTTATCGGCTCAACATTGTATGACCCGATTTTCGGCAGCATCGAACTCGGCGGATGGTACATTCCCTTTACGATGTTCATGATAATTGCCGTTGTCAACAGTGCAAACCTGACCGATGGCTTGGACGGTCTGCTTTCCGGCGTCTCGCTGATTTACAGCATTGCAATGGGTGTGCTTTTTCTCTATTTTGCAAAAGTTTTCGACGGCAGCTTCATTAACGAACCCCGTTTCGTTGCAAACCGCGACGGAATGCTTTGCATGAGCGTTTTTGCGTTTGCGGTCGCCGGAGGCTGCCTCGGCTTTTTGAAGAGCAACAGCTATCCCGCAAAAGTCTTTATGGGAGATACCGGCTCAATGGCACTGGGCGGCGCAATGTCCGCAATGGTCATTTACAGCCGTTCCCCGTTCCTCTTCCTGCTGATGGGCGTATGCATTGTTGCCTCCGCCGTGAGCGTTGTGCTGCAGGTCGGCTCGTTCAAACTGCGTCACGGCAAGCGCATATTCAAAATGGCACCTCTTCATCACCATTTTGAGCTTTTGGGCTATCCCGAAACAAAAGTCGTTTCGGGATACATGATAGTGACCGCACTTGCCTGCGTTGCCGCACTCGCACTGTTCCTTTGATAGAGCAAACAAATAAAAGTCTGCTTTATTGTGCAGCATAACGCTGCATTTCAGAATGCCCACCATTGGTTCCTGCGGTTCGGGCGAACCGTTTTGAACACATAGCCGCCGTTCGGCACCGAAAGTCGTGATTTTTGTTGGCACTTGGCACGACCGATAATGATACCGGGTTTTTAAGAAGGAGCATCGGCACACTTCTCAAAACCCCGCTGCGCCGAACGGCCGCATCTAAAAAGACTGCACTGCCGCAGATACGAATTTGTTCCGCAGGCAGCTTAATTCACCGAATAAAACCTATAAACAACGAAAGGACGCGATTCGATATGAAAAAAACCGCACTGATCGTCGGAATGGCAAAAAGCGGCATTTCGAGCGCAAAACTGCTTTACAGAAACGGGTATAACGTTATCATTAACGATATAAAACCTGTCATTCCCGGGCTTGAGGTAGCCCTTTCCGGCATTGAATACACCGACAAACTCGGCGAAGCTCCCGAAACACTTTTGGACGGAGTGGACCTGATGATTATTTCCCCCGTTATTCCGATTTTCGCTCCATTTGTCCGCAAGGCACAGAGCCGCGGCATTGAAGTTATCGGCGAAATTGAACTCGGTTATCGTTATTGCAGCAGAGGAACGCATTTTGTGTGCATCGGCGGCACGAACGGAAAAACCACAACCACTGCGCTTACCGGCGAAATATTCAAAGCAAACGGCGAAGGCCAAACGTTTGTTCTCGGCAACATCGGCATTCCAATTACCGAACATGCATCCGAAACGCGCCCGGGCGACACCGTTGTTGCGGAAACCGCCGCGCTCCAGCTCGAAAGCATCCGTGACTTTCATGCCGATGCAGCCGGGCTTTTGAACATCACCGAGGATCATATCAATCGGTTCGGCTCGATGGAAGCGTACATTGCGGCCAAAATGCGCGTTTTTGAAAACCAGACCGAACAGGATTTTGCCGTTCTGAATGCGGATGATCCAATTGTTTCGGCCGCGGAAACAAAAGCAAAAAAGCTTTACTTTTCAAGGCTGCATGAGGTTCGGGACGGCGCCTTTGTCCGCAGCGGCATCATCATCTTCCGCATGAACGGAGTTGAAACGCAGCTTATTCCCGCAAACGAACTCGGCATCATCGGTGCACATAATCTTGAAAACGCGCTCTGTGCGGTTTGCCTTGCTATGTCCATGGGAGTAAAGCCGTATGTCGTCTGCAATGTTTTGAAATCATTCAAAGGTGTTGAGCATAGAATTGAATACACACGCTGCCTGAACGGAATCACTTTTTACAACGATTCAAAAGGCACAAACCCTGAATCCACCGTTAAAGCCGTTGAAGCAATGACAAAGCCGACAGTGCTTATGCTCGGCGTCGGTAATTATGATAAGCAAAGTGATTATCGTCCCGTCTTCCGCGCCTTCAACGGAAGAGTTAAGGCTGTTGTTGTAAACGGTTCGAACACCGAAGCTATCATGCGTGCGGCCAAAGAGGAAGGGTTTAAAAACATCTACCCCTGTTCGGATGATTTCCGCGCACTGATACTGAAAGCAGCATCCCTTGCCGAACCCGGCGATGCAGTGCTGCTCTCCCCCGCCTGCGCAAGCTGGGGCATGTTCGACAATTTTGAACAGCGCGGTGACATATTTAAGGAAATAGTAAACTCACTCTGAGGCGGTTTTGATTCACGCCCATCGGGCTTGAGTTTCCGCCGAAAAATGCCGCATTCTGCCCGAAACGGTCCCTCCCGTTTCGGAATAATCGATAAGAGAGGTTGAGATGGAAAGCAACGCAACACATATTCGTTCCACCGAAAGGCGCGGCGACAGTTCTCCCGCCGCTGCACCCATGCCGACAATGCGCCCGCGCAGACACGGCATGGACTACTTGCTTTTTCTTACAGTTGCGGCAATCTGCGCATTCGGCGTTGTTATGCTGTTTTCCGCAAGCTATTATTATGCCCAGTCCTTTCAGGGCGACGGGTATTACTACGTAAAAAAGCAGCTGCTCTTCCTTGCAATCGGCATTCCCGTTATGTTCGGGCTTTCGTTCGTGGATTACAAATTCTACCGACGCTTTGCATGGATGGCATATCTGCTTATAATCCTGCTCCTTATTGCCGTTCTTCTTTTCGGCAAAAACCTGCAGGGCGGACAGCGTTGGCTCAAAATCGGTCCGCTGCAATTTCAGCCTTCCGAACTTGCAAAGTTCATAATCGTTATTTGCATGGCAAAATACATGACTGACCACCATGAGGATATGCCGTCGTTCGTTCGTGGGCTTTTGCCGATGGCGGCACTGCTTGTCGTTCCCGCCGTGTTGATTTATTTTCAGCCGAACGTTTCCATGCTCATAATTCTTTGCATTGTGTTTGCAATCATGCTTTTTATCGGAGGAGCAAGCCTTAGTCAGCTCGGCATTGCGGCACTTATCGGCGGAGTTGCTCTCGTTGTTCTTTTGTTTGCTGCGTCATATCGCGAAAGCCGTATAACGGCATGGCTTGATCCTTGGGGCAACAAAAGCGATGCCGGCTATCAGATCGTTCAATCGCTTTATGCATTCGGCAACGGCGGGTGGTTCGGTCAGGGGCTTGATGCAAGCCGTCAAAAGCTCCTGTTTTTGCCTTATCGTGAAAGTGACTTTATTCTTTCCATCATTGCCGAGGAACTCGGCTTTGTGACTGTTGCACTGTTAATTGCGGCCTACTGCTTTATTATCTACCGCGGCATTCGAATTGCGCTCTCCGTTCGCGACAGGTTCGCTTCACTTGTTGCGGCGGGGTTCTCTTCCATACTTGCCGTGCAGGTTGCGGTCAACGTTGCCGTTGTTACAAATTCAATACCCGCAACAGGGCAAACGCTCCCCTTCATCAGCTCCGGCGGTACCTCGCTTGTTATATTCCTTGCCGGCATCGGCGTACTGCTCAATATTTCACGCTATACGGAACCCCGAAAATCACGCGGAGAATCATATGGAAAACACAAAAAACAGAAACAGCGGCAGCAATAACGAACCTGAGTACGGCAGCAGGCATTCCCGCAACCGTTCTGCGGACGCTTCAGGCAATTCCGTACACGGTGCCCGCGGTGCGGCCGGAACACGTGCACGCAAGGTTCCGCACGGTGTTGAATCCGACGGGCTGGATACCCGCGCAGCGGCACCCGCACGCGGCATCAGCCACGAGGAAAAGCGGCGGAGACAAAACAGGCGTGACATTTTCAGTTCGCTCGGAATTCTTCTTCTTATCGCACTGCTTGGGTTTTGCGGCTATACAGCCTACCGCTTTACCTGCGTTGACTCGTTCATTGTTTCCGGAAGCGGGCAATACAGTGCCGAACAGATAATCGGCCTTGCAGGTTTGCAGACGGGCAGGCATATTCTTTCCTACAACACGGATGAAATATCAAAAAACGTATCAAGCATTCCGAATTTGATCTGCACCGGCGTGCGCAGGGTTTTTCCGAATAAAATCAGTATCAATGTTGCCGATCACAATGCTGCGGCGGCCATACCCGCAGCAAACGGAACATATACGCTTGTTGACGCCGAAGGGCTTGTGCTTGCAATCGGCGCGGAAAGCAGCGGTGAGCTTATCCTGCTCCGCGGCATGGCGAATATCGGCTTTGTGCGTAATACCGTGATAACCGAAAAGAACCATTGTCTCCGCACCGTCACGGCAATGAAGCTGCTTGCGGCAGTAAAAGAATGTGATTTTGCAGAAAGCGTTATTGCAATTGATTTGTCCAATGCAGCCTCGATAAAGCTTGAGCTTCAACACGGATACACTTTTGTTCTGGATGACTGGCGGTATGCGGAAGGAAATATTAAAACCGCAGCAAAGGCTTACGCACGCCTTCTCCCCGTCTATCCGAGTGGGGGGACGGTCAACATATTTAAGGATTCAACCGTTGTTGACTTCACTCCGCGCAGTTCGGCCGCATCGGTCCCGCCTGAAACGGATGCACCGCAGCAGGTGACTGCTCCGCCGAATTCAACGGACGAGCCTTGATGAAACATCGCGTTAGATTTTATAAAACAAATTAGGTTATTCTATCTTTTTTACGCAAAGTCGCTGCCCGGGTGTTGCGCATAATATTGCATATATGCTATAATGAGCATACATATATGCACCGTCCGCACACATGCCGTTTTCGTTGAGAAAATGTGACATACCCCGCCGAAAACTGTTTTTTGGGCAGCGGATTCTGCATTTGGAGAGCTTGAATGAAACAGAGTGTTATAATCGACATCGGCAGCAGCAAAGTTCTTGCCATGGTTGTCTGCCCTGCGGCTGACGGCGCAATCATTGTTCAAAATGCCGAAGAACGTACCTACTCCGGGTATCGATTCGGTGAGCTTCCGAATGCGGCCGCACTGAGCGATACACTTGAAAGCATTGCCTCTGCACTCCGCAGCTCTCAGGGAATCCGCCTTCGCAGTGCCTGTGTCGGAGTTCCCGCACCATTCACAAAGACCCTGCTCAACTCCTGCCGACAGCCTGTTGAATCCAGATCGCACCGCGTCACGGAACCGGACATCGATCTTCTGCTTGAGCAGGCGGCGGATTTCACTCCGCCGGAAGGCTTTACGCTGATGCACAGCTCGCTGTTCAACTTTGAACTTGACGGCATGGCGGCGGAACATTCGCCCGTCGGCAAGGCCGCAAAGGAAATTTCGGCGGATGCGGCGCATACCTTCGTTGACTCGGCTTTCGCCGCAGTCGTTTCGGATGCGCTTCGCTCAGCAGGCATTGCCGCCGATCCGTTTGTTTCATCCCAATTGACAGGGGCATTGTTCACAATTCCCGAACCGGACCGCGAAAACGGTGCGATACTAATCGATTGCGGCGGTCAGCATTGTGATGTTTCACTCATATATGACAACGCTCTGCTTTGCTCCGAAAGCATCGGAATCGGCGGCGAACACTTCACGCGTGATATTGCATACGGGCTGCGCCTTCCGTTCAGCACGGCGGAAAGCATCAAACGCAGGTATGTATTCGGGCTTGATTACAGCAACTCAGTTGAGCGCGTTATGATTCCCGGAGAGGGACTTGCAACGCTCAGCTGCGGCGCAATTCAATCCGTTATCGAAGCCCGCATCGTTCAGCTTGCGGATGAAATTCAAAGCATCATCAGCGGCATTGAACAAAACGCTCGGGCGCGCTTCCCCGTCTATCTCATCGGCGGCGGAATTGCGCTTATGCGCGGCGGCGCCGAAAGGCTTTCCCGACTTCTCGGAAGGCGCGTATATGTTTCCATGCCGCGGACAAGCTTTATGAACGCCGTTAACTACGCACCGGCATTTGCGCTTGCGCATTTCATGCTTTACGGCAGCGGTTCACTTGCTGTCGGCAACAGACGACTGGTGGATAATATAGTCGGCAACATCAGAGATTTTTTCGCTTACCGACAAAATGCACAGCAATTTATGCAAAAATGATGCAGTATGCACCGATTGGTTTTTGAAAAGAGCAAACCGTTCGATGCATTCTCAAAGTTTAAATCAACCGAAGACAAAGGAGGTTTTATCAATAATGGCACTTGATCTTGAACTCGATAACGAACAGGGCAATATTGCCCAGCTTAAAGTCGTCGGCGTCGGCGGCGCAGGCGGGAACGCAGTGAACCGTATGGTTGAATTTGGTCTTCGCGGTGTTGAATTTGTATCCATCAACACCGACAGACAGGCTCTATTCACCTCCAAGGCAGACATCAAGGTTCAGATAGGTGAAAAGGCAACCCAAGGTCTCGGCGCAGGTGCGGAACCTGCCGTCGGCAGGGCTGCAGCAGAAGAGAGCATTGATGAGATCAACGACGCAATTCGCGGCGCAGATCTTGTTTTCATCACCGCAGGTATGGGCGGCGGCACCGGCACGGGTGCAGCTCCCGTTGTGGCTGAGGTGGCACACGATCTGGGCATCCTGACCGTGGGCATCGTCACCAAGCCCTTCTCTTTTGAGGGCAAGCGCAAGATGGGCCTGGCAGAGCAGGGCATTGCAAACCTGCTCATGCACGTTGACAGCCTGATCGTTATCCCGAATGAGCGCCTGAAGATGATCAGCCAGGAGAAGATCACCCTGATGAATGCCTTCCAGGCTGCCGACAACGTGCTGCGTCAGGGCGTCGAGTCCATTTCCGCCCTGATCAACGTGCCCGCCTTCATCAACCTGGACTTTGCCGACGTGCGCTCCATCATGAAGGACGCCGGCTTCGCCCACATGGGCGTCGGCCGCGCCGCTGGCAAGGGCAAGGCGGAGGACGCCGCCCAGCTTCCCCTGCCGATATATACCGAGTGCGCGGTGAAGGTGAAAAATCAGGCGCAGTTTAATCCCCTTCAATTCGTCGCTCATATCGCAAAAGATTTGAACATCTATGAAAACACCTTCGTTAGGGAGATGCGCGGCAAAACCGCCGTCACCGAAAAAGGAAAGATACGCGCGGACAAGGTTATAGTCTGTACGCACTTTCCTTTTATAAACAAGCACGGAAGCTACTTCTTAAAGCTCTACCAGCACCGCTCCTACGTGATAGCCCTGAAAAACGCTGCCGACGTTAATGGTATGTATCTGGATGAGAACAAGTCGGGGCTGTCTTTTAGAAATTATCGGGATTATCTTTTGCTGGGCGGAGGGTCGCATAGAACCGGCAAGCAGGGCGGAAGCTATGCCGAGCTTCGGCGCATTGCTGGTGAGAAGTACCCGCAGGCGCAGGAGGTCTGCCACTGGGCGGCGCAGGACTGCATGAGCCTGGATGCAATGCCGTATGTCGGAAGATATTCGCAGAGCACAGCCGGGCTTTACACCGCCACTGGCTTCAACAAGTGGGGCATGACCGGCTCAATGCTATCCGCACTTATGCTCAGCACGATGGTATCTGGCGGGAAAAGCAAGTATGCCGGGCTGTTTTCGCCGTCAAGGAGCATTTTAAAGCCCCAGCTTTTAGCGAACGGCTTCGAGGCGGTGGTGAATCTTCTTACGCCGACTGCGAAAAGATGCCCCCATCTGGGCTGTGCGCTGAAATGGAACCCTGTGGAGCACACATGGGACTGCCCCTGCCACGGCTCACGCTTTGATGCAGAGGGACATATCGAGAATTCACCCGCAACAAAAAACGCCCGGATCGGTCGTCAATGAGAGTCAGTTCCGCGTCCTCGCGGTGCAAATTCATTTCCCGGTTGATTTTTTTCATTTTTTTTGAAAAAACTCTTGACAATCGCGCACGGTTGTGATATGATATATGAGCGCTGATGAAGCGGATAGCTTTGTCGGTCAATATGTGTGCGTCGTTAGCTCAGCTGGATAGAGTGTTTGGCTACGAACCAAAAGGTCGGGGGTTCGA
>ENA-OROD01002347-OROD01002347.1-human-gut-metagenome-genome-assembly--contig:-NODE-2347-length-13757-cov-2.507225_pt1 | contig 13757 bp, 15 predicted proteins | sample MGYA00242123_ERZ509038 | MGnify/ENA primary metagenome ERZ509038 (study PRJEB26280, sample SAMEA2338719) | human gut metagenome | biome: human gut; feature: human-associated habitat; material: faeces... | reverse complement strand
CATGGGCGGAGTTGAGATTCCATATGAATTAGGTCTGCTTGGACACTCTGATGCAGATGTGCTTCTTCATGCCATTATGGATGCATTACTGGGTGCGGCTGCACTTGGAGATATAGGAAAGCATTTCCCGGATACAGATGACAGATACAAGGGAATATCAAGTATCAGGCTTCTGGAAGAGGTTGGAAAGAAGATAGATGAGGCTAATTATATTATAGAAAATATTGATGCTACTATTATTGCACAGAAGCCTAAGATGCGCCCATATATTGATGATATGAGAAAGAATATCGCAGATGCTTTAAAGATTGATGTTGACAGAGTCAATGTTAAGGCTACTACAGAAGAGGGACTTGGATTTACCGGAAGTGGAGAGGGTATTTCTTCACAGGCAATATGCTCACTTAATTCTGTTTCTAATTATATATACGGCGCTGCTGATATGACAAACTGTAGACCTGACTGTGGTGGTTGCATGGGCTGTCAGAACAGATAGAACTGACAATACATTTGCAGCTTTAATTCATATAATATAATTAAGAATAGAAAAGTCAGGATTAACAGATTATGAAATATAGAGATTATGTAAAGCAGGAAATAGCGGTAATAAAGGATAGAGATCCTGCTATTAAGTCGGATAAAGAGGTGTATCTTTATCCTAGTTTTAAGGCAATACTTAAATATAGAAAAGCCCATAAGTTATATCTTAAGGGTGAATATTACAAGGCAAGAAAGATTTCACAGAAAACTGCAAGACAGACAGGAATTGAGATACATCCGGGAGCACAGATTGGCGAGGGCATTTTTATTGACCATGGACATGGAGTTGTTATCGGAGAGACAGCTATTATCGGTAACAATGTAACACTTTATCAGGGCGTTACACTTGGAGGAACAGGCAAGGAACAGGGTAAGAGACATCCTACTCTTGGAGATAATATTATGGTAGGAGCAGGAGCAAAGATTCTTGGCTCAGTTACTATAGGTGATAACTGCAAGATTGGTGCGGGTTCTGTTGTATTAAAGGATGTGCCGGCGAATTCTACGGTGGTTGGCGTTCCGGGAAGAATTGTTATTCAGGATAGCGTAAGACTGGTTGATGATTTAGACCAGATACATCTTCCGGATCCTGTTATGCAGGAGATTGAGAACTTAAAGCAGGAGAACGCAAGACTTAAGAAGAGACTTGCACACCTTGAGAACAGCGTGAATGAAAGCCGCAGTTCATATGATGATAACTAAAGTGTGATTATGAAAGGAAATCTGACATGAGGATTTATAATACTTTATCCAGAAGAAAAGAAGAGTTTAAGCCATTAGAAGAAGGTAAGGTTAAAATGTATGTCTGCGGACCTACTGTATACAACCTTATTCATATTGGTAACGCAAGACCTATGATTGTATTTGATACAGTAAGAAGATATCTTGAGTACAAGGGATATGATGTTAATTATGTATCTAACTTTACAGATGTAGACGATAAGATTATTAAGAAAGCTAATGAAGAAGGTGTATCTGCTGAGGAGATTTCAACAAGATACATTGCTGAATGTAAGAAAGATATGGAGGGGATGAATATTAAGCCTGCAACAACACATCCTCTTGCAACTCAGGAAATTGGCGGAATGATTGATATGATACAGACTCTTATTGACAAGGGTTATGCTTATGAAGTCAATGGAACTGTATATTACAGAACAAGAAAATTTGCAGAATATGGAAAGCTGTCTAAGAAAAATATTGATGACTTAGAGGCAGGGCATAGAGATGAGGCACACAGCCTTAAAGTTACAGGTGAGGATGAGAAGGAAGACCCACTTGATTTCGTTCTCTGGAAGCCTAAGAAAGAAGGAGAGCCATCATGGCCATCACCTTGGAGCGATGGAAGACCTGGCTGGCATATTGAATGTTCTGTTATGTCTAAGAAGTACCTTGCTGACGAAATCGATATCCATGCGGGAGGAGAGGATTTAATATTCCCTCACCATGAGAATGAGATTGCGCAGTCAGAGGCAGCTAATGGAGTACCATTCTCTAAGTACTGGATGCACAATGCATTTCTTAATATTGATAACAAGAAGATGTCTAAGTCTTTAGGCAATTTCTTTACAGTAAGAGATATAAGCAGGGAATACGACCTTGAAGTGTTAAGGTTCTTCATGTTAAGCGCACATTACCGTAATCCTGTTAATTTCAGCCATGACCTTATGGAATCAGCAAAGAACGGGTTAGACAGAATCTTAACTGCAGTTGATAATTTAAGACATCTGTCAGAGAATGCCAAGGATGTTCCAATGACAGAGGATGAGAAGAAGATAATAGCTTCTATAGATGACATTTATAAGAAATTCGAAGATTCAATGGACGATGATTTCAATACAGCAGACGCAATATCAGCTATATTTGAACTTGTAAAGCTTGCTAACTCTAATTCAAACTCAGATAATTCCAAGGAGTACATCGATACTCTTATGAAGAAGATTACAACTCTTACAGATATTCTTGGACTTAAGACAGATAAGAAGGAAGAAATGCTTGACGAGGATATCGAGGCACTTATTGCCGAGAGACAGCAGGCAAGAAAAGATAAGAATTTTGCAAGAGCTGATGAAATCAGAGATGAGTTATTAGCAAAGGGAATTGTTCTTAAGGATACAAGAGAGGGCGTAAGATGGAGCAGAGCCTAGATAACGACCTTGTAAAATGCATATACGAAGGTCTGGATATGAAGCATACAGAGCCTTCGCAGTTATCACCTCTTGTTCTTGCATATATCGGGGACAGCATATATGACCTTGTCATTAAGACATGGGTTATAGAGCAGGGGAATATGCAGGTTAATAAGCTTAACAAGAAAACGAGCAGTATTGTTAAGGCAGAATCCCAATCAGCCATGATAGGTGTAATAGAGCCTATGCTCAGTGAACATGAGGAAGCTGTGTATAAGAGAGGACGTAATGCAAAGTCATACACATCTGCCAAGAATGCAAGTATCGGAGATTACAGAAGAGCAACGGGTTTTGAGGCTCTTATTGGATATCTGTATCTTAGTGGGCAGTATGAGCGGATGATGGAACTGGTTAAAGCAGGACTGGAAAGCCTTGGGTTAAAGTAGAGCCGGCAAAGCGGAATCCATATCTGTAATGGATAACTGGATTCTGCTTTGTTAATATTAAGGAGAAATATATGAGATACAATGAATTAACATTTCAGGGAAGAAATGCTGTATTAGAGGCATTCCGTTCCGGTAAAACAATTGATAAGCTTTTTATTCTTGACGGCTGTCAGGATGGGCCAATAAAGAGCATTGTCAGAGAAGCAAAGAAAACAGATGCAATTATCAATTATGTTGATAAGGAAAGACTCGACAGACTTGCAGGAACAGGGCATCATCAGGGGGTTGTTGCCATTGGTGCAGCTTATGAATATGCAGAGGTTGATGATATACTTGCATCAGCTAAGGAAAAGGGAGAAGATCCATTTATATTCATTCTTGATGAGATAGAGGATCCTCACAATCTTGGCGCTATTATAAGAACTGCCAACCTTGCAGGTGCACATGGAGTTATTATTCCTAAGAGAAGAGCTGTCGGACTTACAGCAACTGTAGCCAAGACATCAGCAGGCGCGATTAATTACACACCTGTAGCCAAGGTTACTAATATTTCGCAGACAATCGAGGAACTTAAGAAGCAGGGACTCTGGTTTGTATGCGCTGATATGGGCGGAGAGACAATGTATAATCTTAACCTTAAAGGACCTATCGGCCTTGTTATAGGTAATGAGGGCAATGGAGTGAGCCGTCTTGTTAAGGATAAATGTGATTTCATTGCATCAATTCCTATGAAGGGTGACATTGATTCCTTAAATGCCTCAGTTGCAGCAGGTGTTCTTGCATACGAAATAGTCCGTCAGAGACTTAATTAGGGAGTTTTTTATGAAACATTTGGAAGAGTATCCTGATGAAGAGCTTATTGATATGTACAGGGCAGGTGATGAGCAGGCAATTGAGTACATATTTGAAAGATATAAGTATATAGTGCGAAAGAAAGCAAAGGCTATGTTTCTTGCCGGAGGAGACAGTGATGATTTAATTCAGGAGGGAATGATAGGCCTTTATAAGGCTGTCCGTGACTATGATAAGCAAAAGGATGCTTCTTTCATGACATTTGCAGGAATGTGCATAAACAGGCAGATTCTTAATGCGGTTACAGCTTCTAACAGAAAGAAGAATACACCACTTAATACATATGTTTCTTTTGATGAGCCGGTAAATCCAGAAGATGATTCTCAGGTAAAGCTGGTGGATGTACTAAAGTCTGATAAGGAACAGAATCCGGAAAGACTTTTTATTGATCAGGAAAATGCTGAAAGTTTAGAAGATAAATTATACAGTGTGTTAAGTGATTTTGAAAAAAATGTGCTGGAATTATATATGTCTGGCAAAGATTATATAGCTATTGCGCAGATGCTCGATAAGCCGCCAAAATCTATAGATAATGCTATACAAAGGATAAGGAATAAAGTTGACAAAATAACCAACCTATAATATTATGAATAGGTGTGTTAAGACACATGCTATTGTAGCTCAGGGGTAGAGCACTTCATTGGTAATGAAGAGGTCACGGGTTCAATTCCCGTCAATAGCTTAATTTAATGTTTGTGTTTTTTAAAACAGATTGGAGGACGCTATGGTAAAAGCTATTGTAGGTGCTAACTGGGGTGATGAAGGAAAGGGTAAGATTACTGATATGCTTGCCGAAGAATCAGACATCATCGTAAGATTCCAGGGAGGAGCTAATGCGGGACATACTATTATTAATGATTATGGAAAGTTCGCGCTTCATCTTTTACCTTCTGGAGTTTTCTATAACCATACAACAAGTGTCATTGGCAACGGCGTAGCTCTTAATATTCCATATCTTGTTAAGGAATTAAAGAGCCTTACAGACCGTAATGTACCAATGCCTAAGATTCTTGTATCAGACAGGGCACAGATTCTTATGCCTTATCATGTTGCATTTGATACATATGAAGAAGCAAGACTTGCTGGTAAATCATTTGGTTCTACCAAGTCAGGTATTGCTCCATTCTATTCAGATAAGTATGCTAAGATTGGTTTCCAGGTTAATGAATTATTTGGAGACGAGCAGGAACTTAAGGAAAAGATTGCCAATGTATGCACATTAAAGAATGTTATGCTTGAGCATCTCTATCATCAGCCACTTCTTAACGAAGAAGAGATATTTAATACTCTTATGGAATATAAAGAGATGGTTGAACCATATGTATGTGATACATCAGCATTTTTACATCAGGCACTTAAAGACGGAAAGAAGATTTTACTTGAAGGCCAGTTAGGTTCTCTTAAGGATACAGATCATGGTATATATCCAATGGTTACTTCATCATCAACATTAGCTCCTTATGGTGCTATTGGCGCTGGTATTCCGGCTGCATCAATTACTGATGTTGTTACAGTTGTTAAGGCGTATTCTTCAGCAGTTGGTGCCGGAGCATTTGTAAGCGAAATCTTTGGAGATGAGGCAGATGAACTCAGACGCAGAGGTGGAGACGGTGGCGAATTCGGAGCTACAACAGGACGTCCTAGAAGAATGGGATGGTTTGATGCAGTTGCTACACGTTATGGTGTAAGAATGCAGGGAACAACAGAGGTTGCTCTTACAGTTCTTGATGTACTTGGATATCTTGATGAGATTCCAATGTGCGTTGGATATGAGATAGATGGAAAGATTACTAAGGATTTCCCAACTACTCCACAGCTTGAGAAGGCTAAGCCGGTATTAAAGACTATGCCAGGCTGGAAGTCAGATATCAGAGGAATTACTAACTATGAAGAGCTTCCTGTCGAGTGCCGTAACTATATTGAGGCTATTGAGCAGGAAATTGAGGCCCCTATCACAATGGTATCTAATGGTCCTGGAAGACATGAGATTATCCACAGAAAGAGTAAATTTTCTAAATAAAAACATTTAACATTACCGTATCTGCAGTACAACAGTTTTGCAGATACGGTCTTTTTATAGGTAATTGGAGGTAAATCCCTCTCCTCATCTGAGGGGGTTCGGATTTTGCTTCGCAAAACAAGGAGGGATATATGAAGTTTAATAAATATTTTGACCACACTAACTTAAAGCCGGAAGCGACTAAGGATGATATCCGTACATTATGTGAAGAAGCAAAAAAGTATGATTTTGCATCAGTATGTGTTAATGGAATATATACAGCATTTGCAAAAGAATGTCTTTCCGGAAGTGATGTTAAGACATGTGTTGTTGTTGGATTTCCGCTGGGAGCTATGAGTACAGACGTAAAGGCTTATGAGACTAAGAAAGCCGTAGAAGATGGTGCGGATGAGATTGATATGGTTATTCCTGTAGGACTTCTTAAAGCAGGTGAATATGATGCTGTGTATGAGGATATTAAGGCAGTAAGGGATGCATGTGCAGGAAAAGTTTTAAAGGTTATATTCGAGAACTGTCTTCTGACTGATGAGGAGAAGATTAAGGCGTGCGAACTGTCTGTTAAGGCAGGAGCTGATTATGTTAAGACTTCAACAGGATTCTCTACAGGAGGTGCAACAATAAGTGATGTTGCACTTATGAAAGCCCATGTGGAAGGAAAGTGTAAGGTTAAAGCGGCAGGCGGAATAAGAGATTACAACACAGCAGCTGCCATGATAGATGCCGGAGCTGACAGGCTTGGAACAAGCGCTACAATTAAGATTATGGAAGGAAGGCAGTAAAATTACTGCTTATTCCTTCCTGAAAGAATCTTGTATACAAGTGTCATTGCATATATTACAACAGGAAATACAATGTCTGTGAAGAGCAGACCTGTAAATACTTTATGACATGCCTCATTGTCTATGAATGCAAGTATTAAAGTAGCGATTATCATTATGCCCCAGAGTATGACTGCAGTTAATGCAGCAAATCGTTTTAATCGTTTCATGAATAAGACCTCCAATGTCAGATACTTAATAATATACATTACATTGGCATGCCGCTCAAGTTATTTATAAAAATGTTGCGTAACAGATAAAAAATGTTATAATTAAATGAGGCATGGAGGCCGATGTAACTATTAGGAAACAGAATCAATAGACAAGGAGGTATGCATATGTCAATTAATGCTTATAATGCCAGTACAATATCAGCATTGTTCGCAGGACTCAATAATTCGTCTAGTGGAACATCATTGTCATATGGCATTGATTTTACAACTTATAATTCAATAAAGAATGGCTCTTATAGCAAACTGATGAGGAAGTATTACAGCAATAAGGCTTCTGAATCAACGGATGGTGCGACTGCCAATAAGAATACCGGTAAGGTACAGAGTATTGATATACAGAAGAATAATGCGACGGTAAACAGAGACAACGCAGCATCACTTGTGGATTCAGCATCAGAACTTAAGAAGTACTCTCTGTGGTCTAAAGTTGATAAGACAGATAAAGATGGCAATACAGCTAAAGAATATGATACTGATAAGATTGCAAAGGCAGTATCTTCATTTGTTAAGAATTATAATTCTTTAGTATCATCTACAGCAGATTCTTCAAGCAGATATGTGCTTAACAGTGCATCTAATATGGTGAATTATACAAGGGTTAATGCTGATCTTCTTAAGAAGATTGGTATATCTGTCGGCTCAGATAATAAGCTGACGGTAGACGAGGATAAGTTAAAGGCTTCAGATATGGCTGTGGTTAAGTCGGTATTCAAGGATTCCGGCTCATTTGGACAATATCTGCCAAGGCTTCAACTATATATGGTAATGCAGTATCACAGTTATCAGAATTATCTACTAAGAATTCTTATACATCTAATGGACTGTATTCATACTCATCTGGTTATACATACAACCAGTACACATAATTAATATTTTGAAAGGTAACAATCAGACATGGCATTATTAGAAACATGGAGAAAACTCGCATACGAGACAGAGATGGATCAGAAGAACGCTTCAGAATTCTGGGGTTCATATTTTAATCAGGAGAAGGCTATTTATGAGCAGATTCTCGCAGATTCTGATACAGTAGTTAAAGGAACTGTTAAAGAATTAGCAGAGAAGTTTGGAGTAGAAGTACTTCTTATGACAGGATTCCTTGATGGTATCAATGACAGCTTAAAGACTCCTAATCCAATTGAAACTATGGATGAGAATACAGAAGTTAGTCTCGATTATGACAAGGAAAAACTTTATTACAACATGGTAGGCTGCAAGGCTGACTGGCTTTATGAATTGCCACAGTGGGATAACCTTCTTGATGAGCAGACAAGAAAAGACCTTTACAAGAAGCAGAAGCTTTCTGGAACTGTTGTTAAGGGCAAGAAAATCGGAAGAAATGATCCGTGCCCATGCGGAAGTGGAAAGAAATATAAGCAGTGCTGTGGAAAGAATGCATAGCTTTTAAACACTAAGACCTGCCAGATAATGGCAGGGGATTTTAATGTTAAGTACAGGAATGATAAGAGGTAATTATAATGGATGCATATACAGGCTTTGCATATGTTTATGATGAGTATATGGATAATATTCCATATGAGGAATGGGGGCAGTACATGATTGCTCTCCTTAAGGAAAATGGTGTGTCATGTGATTCATCGGTGCTTGAATTGGGCTGTGGAACAGGAACTGTTACAAGAATGCTTGCTAAGGAAGGCTATGACTGTGTTGGACTTGATATGTCTGAGGATATGCTGTCTATAGCTTCTGAGAAAACATTTGAAGAGGGTTCGCAGGTTATATATACATGTCAGGATATGAGGGATTTTGAAGTGCCTTATGAAGTAGACGGTATGATAAGTATAGGGGATTCCATGAATTATATTACATCTGTTCCTGACCTTGAAAGTGTATTTGCATGTGTTAGTGAGAACCTTAAAAAAGGCGGTGTATTTATATTTGATTTAAAGACAATACATTTCTTTAGGGATATACTTGCTGAGAATACATATGCTGAGAACAGGGAAGATTCCGCATTTATATGGGACAACTATTATGATGAGGAAGAACGCAATAATGAATATGAGCTTGCTGTGTTTGTTAAGAATGAGGATGGTACATTTGACAGATTTGAAGAACAGCACTATCAGCATGGCTTTACTATAGATGAGGTTACAGGTGCAGTTAATAAGGCTGGACTTACCGTGAAAAATGTGTATAATGCATTTACTAAGGATATGCCTGACGATAAGTCGGAAAGATTATATTTTGTGATTGAGAAATAATAAGGAGATAATTATGGGTGATTATATTGTTAGAGCCACAGCAGCAGGTGGCCAGGTAAGAGCATTTGCCGCTACAACTAAAGGGCTTGTTGAAGAAGCAAAAGAAAGACATAACATGAGTCCTATCGCAACTGTTGCACTTGGAAGACTTCTTACAGGTGGTGCGATGATGGGCGCAATGATGAAGAATGATGCGGATATTCTTACTGTACAGATAAAGGGCAATGGTCCAATCGGGAGTATGACTGTTACAGCTAATCCTAAGGGGGAGGTTAAGGGATTTGTTGGCAATCCACAGGTTATGCTTCCGCTTAAGGATGGAAAGCTTGATATTGCAGATGCGGTAGGAATTGGTGTATTAAGCGTAATTAAGGATATTGGACTTAAAGAGCCATATGTCGGTGATACTATTCTTATTACAAGTGAGATTGCAGATGACCTTACTTATTATTTTGCTAACAGTGAGCAGGTTCCATCTTCTGTAGGACTTGGTGTTCTTATGAATAAGGATAATACTGTTGAGCAGGCTGGAGGATTTATTATCCAGCTTATGCCGGGAGCAACGGATGAATTTATAGATAAGCTTGAGGCAAGAATTAAGGAGATTAAGTCTGTTACAGCCATGCTGGAGGAAGGAATGACTCCTGAACAGATTCTGGAACATATTCTTGGGGATATGGAGCTTGATATTCTTGACACTATTCCAACAAAGTTTTACTGTAACTGTTCTAAGGACAGAGTGAGCAAAGCTGTTATCAGTGTTGGAAAAGAAGAAATCCAGAAGATGATTGATGATGGTGAGCCAATTGAGGTTAACTGTCACTTCTGTAATTCACATTATACATTTACAGTTGATGAACTTAAGAAAATGTACGACTGCTGTATAAGATAAATCTCAGGCATATGGAGGTACACATGAATAATATTATACTTATAGGAATGCCGGGAAGCGGAAAAAGTTCGCTTGGAGTAGTACTTGCCAAGAAGATAGGATTTGGATTCATTGATTCGGATCTTGTTATTCAGGAAAGAGAGGGAATGACTCTTGAAAGAATAATTGAAAAGCACGGAGATGCAGGATTCATACAGATTGAAAATGAAGTGAATTGTTCCATCAGTCCACACCACACGGTTATTGCAACAGGTGGGAGTGCTGTATATGGAAAAGAGGCAATGGAACATTTTAAGGATATTGGTACTGTGGTTTATCTAGAACTTCCACCAGAATTACTTGAGGAGAGACTGGGAAGTCTTAAAGAACGTGGGGTTGTGTCTAATGGAAAGACAACTGTGGAAGAGATATATGCTGACAGGACCGCACTTTATAAGAAATATGCAGACATTACGCTTAATGAGCAGGGAAAGCAGATAAGAGAAACTGTAGAGATGCTGTATGATATTATAATGAATAAAGACCAGTATAATTAAACAACTGGTTGAACTATGTAAGAATTTAGGGTACAATAATCTTTACCTTTTAAATACGAAAACAAGGAGGAAAAATCCTCTCCTCACCAGAGGAGAATGTGCTTACAATAAGCACATGGATTTTGCTTCGCAAAACAAGGAGGATTAATATGGAAAACGAAGCTCTTTCTAAGAACTTTATTGAGCAGATTATAGATAAGGATATTGAGAGTGGCCATTGCAAGAAGGTCATTACAAGATTTCCACCAGAACCTAATGGATATCTTCATATTGGACATGCCAAGTCTATATTATTAAATTATGGACTTGCAAAGGAATATGGCGGACAGTTTAATATGAGATTTGATGATACTAATCCTACTAAGGAAAAGGTTGAATTCGTAGACTCTATTAAGGCAGATGTTGAATGGCTTGGAGCAGAGTGGAACGGAGATGTTCTGTTTGCATCAGATTATTTTCCACAGATGTATGAAGCAGCTGTAAAGCTTATCAAGAAGGGAAAAGCTTATGTAGATGATTTATCTGCTGAGGAGATTAGACAGTACAGAGGAACTCTTACTGAACCAGGTAAGGAAAGTCCTTACAGAAACCGTTCTGTAGAAGAGAATCTTCAGCTTTTTGAGGAGATGAAGGAAGGAAAATATGCAGACGGAACTAAGGTTTTACGAGCTAAGATAGATATGGCATCTCCTAATATTAATATGAGAGATCCTGTTATTTACAGAGTTGCACATATGACACACCACAGAACAGGAGATCAGTGGTGCATATATCCGATGTATGATTTTGCACATCCTATTGAGGATGCAGTAGAGGGAATTACACATTCTATATGTACACTTGAATTTGAGGATCACAGACCTCTTTATGACTGGGTTGTAATTGAGACCGGTTATAAGACATCTCCAGAGGAGAATCCTAAGCAGATTGAATTTGCAAAGTTATATCTTACTAATGTTGTAACAGGTAAGAGATATATTAAGAAGCTTGTAGAAGATGGAATTGTTGACGGATGGGATGATCCAAGACTTGTATCTATTGCAGCTTTAAGAAGAAGAGGATTTACTCCTGAAGCTATTAAGATGTTCGTTGAGCTTGTTGGTGTTACTAAGGCACAGGGTTCAGTTGAATATCCAATGCTTGAATATTGTATAAGAGAAGATTTAAAGCTTAAGGTTAAGAGAATGATGGCTGTTCTTGATCCTGTTAAGCTTGTCATTGATAATTATCCTGAAGGCCAGGTTGAATATATGGAAGTGGCTAATAATCAGGAAAATCCAGAGATGGGAACAAGAAAAGTTCCATTTACAAAGGAACTTTATATTGAGAGAGAGGATTTCATGGAAGAGCCTCCTAAGAAATATTTCAGACTTTTCCCTGGCAACGAGGTTCGCTTCAAGAGTGCATATTTTGTTAAGTGCAACAGCTATGATACGGACGAGGACGGTAACGTTACTTGCCTTCACTGTACTTATGACCCCGAAAGCCGTGGCGGAAATTCTCCCGACGGACGTAAGGTTAAGGGTACGATTCACTGGGTCAATGCCAATGACTGCAAGCAGTGCGAGGTTCGTCTTTATGACAGACTTTTCAGTGCCGAAGAGCCCGGAAAGAACGGCGACTATTTTGACGATCTCAATCCGAATTCGCTTGAGGTTATTGATAATTGTCTGCTTGAGGGCGGATTTGAGAACGCAAAGCCCGGCGATACGTTCCAGTTTATGAGAAACGGATATTTCTGCGTTGATAAGGATAGCACGGAGGACAAGACGGTATTCAACCGAACTGTTGCCCTTAACTCCTCGTGGGGAAAATAAAGGAGCTGAAAACGATGAAAATATTCAATAAAATCGTGGTTTGTTTGGCAACACTTGCAATTTTTCCGGTTATGTATTTTCTGAATATCGTCAGAGCTGTTGTTTCAATCTCCGAGGATTCCTCACTTTATACGATACTTTCAAAGCTTGCCGAGAAAACGGCCAGCAGTGCAATGGAGATTACATTCTCTGTTAAGGAAATTTTTAAGTATATCAGTGATGGCAGCGTTTCTTTCGGCGGAATGACATTTGACCTTTCAAAGATACCTGCCGAGCTTCTTGCGGGCAAAAATTGGGCGATTGCAGCCGGAGTGCTGATTGCTGTTGCACTGCTTATTGCTATTGTTATTATCGGCTGTGCACTTTTCACGGAAGCATACAAGACCATTATGGCTCTCGGAGCGGGCGGAGCGGTTTGCTGCTTTGCCGCACTCAGATGCTTCGTCAGATTTGCCGCACCATATATGAGCGGTTCGATTGATATCGGCGAGCTTCTTGCCAATGCTTTTGTCGGCGAGAGCAACAATTTGCTCGGCTCAATAGGCACGTCGATTCTCAAGGGTGCAATCTCGGTCGATTCTTTTACACTCGGCAACGCAGTTACGTTAAGTCTTGTCTTCTTTATCGGAGTCGCTCTTTGGGAGCTCGCATATGTTGTAACGCTTCCGGAAAAGAAGTCGGTAAAAGTAAAGAAATAAATTGAATAAATTACAAAGCCGTCCGGCCTGAAATGTTAGCTGCATTTTAGGTTTCGGCGGTTTTTTTATGTCCCAAAATAAACCGCAAGCCCTATTATAGATAAAAAAGTATTAGATAAAAATATATTCAATAAATGAGTTATTTATTATAATTTTTTCCTGCTAAGATGAAAGTTGCAATAAAAACAGTACCCGAAATTTAAAAAATTGTCGATTTTGAGCCATTTTGGCAGAATTTAATTCGATAAACGTGTTTACTATTTATTTTTTATGTGATATAATATATCAGCATTATAATGTTGTATTGTGGGCTTTCGGAGTGTTAATATTTTAACAGACCGTTTATATTCCGTTTCGACCGTCCGCATACGGCTAAACTGTTGTAAAGGAGGAACAACTTAAATGCTCAAGAAAATCAGCAAAATCCCGTTCAAAGGAACACCTGAGCAGGAGGCGCAGCTTAAAGCAGTAATTGAGGAGTGCAAGGACAACAAGAGCTTGCTCATGCACGTTATGCAGCAGGCACAGGCCATATACGGATATCTTCCGTT
>ENA-OROD01002345-OROD01002345.1-human-gut-metagenome-genome-assembly--contig:-NODE-2345-length-13773-cov-2.597463_pt1 | contig 13773 bp, 7 predicted proteins | sample MGYA00242123_ERZ509038 | MGnify/ENA primary metagenome ERZ509038 (study PRJEB26280, sample SAMEA2338719) | human gut metagenome | biome: human gut; feature: human-associated habitat; material: faeces... | reverse complement strand
AGCGCTTCAATCATCCACCGGATTGAATTTACAGCATCATTTTCAAATACGTCAAACAACCGTGCGAACAACGGCCATTCATCCTGATACCGGTACCGGTCCGTATACTGTTTGCGATGTTCCAGCATGTTAACCAGTTTTCGTACCCAGATGTCAGAAGAGCGGCTGTACTCCGGATGTTCCAACTCAAAGACGGCCCTATGATACCGACCATAGGGACCGTCAAATTGTATGGCAGACGTATAAGAAGACATAGAACGCTTTCAATCAACCTAACGTATTTGCCAGCGGACCTTCCAACAGATCGTGCACGTCGTCGATGCGTCCCTGCTGCAGATAGATGATCAGATCTCCGATGTCCGTCACAAGTTTCTTCAGCTTTTGCTCCAGTACATCGATCTTTCCTTCTCCATACGCGCCGGCCATCGAGTCTCCTGCCCGCGTCAGATACAGCAAGCGGGCAACACGGTCCATGGCCTGATACAACGTAGGAATGTACTCCTGCACAAGCCGTACCGTCGTCGAATCTTCCGCCAGCATCTTCAGCAACGATACGTCAAAGATGTCCTTTACACCGGCATCGGATGCGCGTTCGATGGTCTGCTGTACATCAGGCGGCATAACCGCACCCATATCCGCCACATCCACTTCCCACTGAATCGGATTTTGACCTGCGAATGCCATCGAAAATTCCGTGTCTTCCGCAATCTTCAGCAGGTACCGCTCTGAATGTACGCGTTTTGCGCTGGCTTCTTTCACCATCGCCTCTGCGATTGCGGGCTCGATTGCATATTCTTTCACCAGCGTATATTCGGCTGCGGTTTTATTCAGATCTTTGAACTCACGTCCGCTGTTGTCGGAAATTGTATGCACGCCGTCCGCATTGAACACTTTCACACCAAGCAGCTTTGCTCGCCGCCCAATCGCATCCGGCGCATTCGCCAGATCAACGAGCTTCAGAATATTCGATTTCATGTTCTGCGCAATCGGATACAGTTTGCATCCGTCCGGAACATACAGTGTATTTTTATGCACACGGAGCTCTGCGGCATGCGGCAGCTTTACGATTGTCGTAATCGTATTGTTATCGGCGCGGCACACACAACAATCTATATCCCGAAATGCCGCATGGCTGATATCCTTTGCCAGCAGATTACAACCGCTCAGTACATCTGAATCGCCGCCACGTACCCACTGAGCATTGCTGACACGTCCGCTCAGTTTAAAGCCCGATCCGTTCACATCGAGAATAAGCGCATCCACGTAAGAAGAGGGCGAATCTGCATCACTGTCACTACCCCCAGCAATGGACATTGTTTTAATCTGGTCGATCGTATAACCACCAGGCAAATCCAGGTCACTGAATGGATATGGTTGCCCGACGATTGCTGCGTCACAGCGGTATGCAGCGCGTCTTTTTCCGTCATCCACCGGAATTACGAATTTGCTGGACAACATATTGTTACCGTTTGACTCGGTATTTAGAACAACATATGCAGTCGTTGTCGCACCATCGACATTCAACAGCTCATACAGACCATTCGAGGACACAGTCGTCCACTCGTTATTCTGCTTTGCTTTGTATACCTTAGTCGGAATTAAACCACGTGTATCCTGAATCACTGCGCCATCGCGCAGAATCTTGGCTTTCGCCGCATCGTCCAAATCACGCGCTTCTGTCGATGCGGAAGTCAGAATCTTGACGGTGCCCTGCGGTTCTTCTACCTGTGTCTGCGCGGTTGGAAATTTCGTTTTTGCTTCCAACTTATCGATCAACGCATTCAGCTCTTCGTCCGAATAATACCGAGCAAATGCGTTGTATACGGTCGGCTCGTCTTTCAATGCGGTCAGCAGCTTTGCACTGGCCTGTTTTGCAAGGTTCGGCAGAAACTCAGTCGCTTCCGGTACACCGAACGAATCCGGTACGTCGTCGCGCAAAAGCACCTCCAGCATCGTATCTCCGGCAGACTTCAACAGGCGTTGATTGCCCTCGCGCTCCAGCAATTTTCGAAACCCGCCGGTTTCCGATGCCAGCTTGGAAATCATATTGAACGGCAGATCCAACTTCACGCCGCCGGAGCTTCCACCGCCCATTGACGGCATCGTCTTACGCCCTTTCAACGCTGCCAACATATCCGGCTTTTTCGATTTCAGCATAGACACCCAGTTGTCCTGAGACGGAATCCACTGATCCATCTCCGGAATGTACATGATGTCCATGTCGTAAATCTTACCATTCCGGTAAATCGCAGGGATATAGATGCACGTATTACCCAGCATGCCGATCTCAACGCCAATTGCAGCATTGTTTTCCTCGTTGCTGGTAATCAGTTGAAATCCCTCGATATAGTCGCGGAGTGACGGCATGCTCTGAGTAACCTGGCTGTTCGCCAATTGTGCCATTGTGTCTTCAATCGCCATTTTGACATTCCTGCGTTAAGTTTTTGTTCTTTAATATAGAGCAATTTTCACATTAATCTACCTGAAGAAGATCTGGCTTCGTTCCCTGCATAAACGCCAATCGCGGATAATAGGAAATACTATCCTTCTTTGTATCCGATCCATGCTGCACATGCTGCTGGATGGAGCGCATCAGATTTTCCCCGGACAGCGCTACCAGCCAGTCGTCATCGGTCGTAGAAAATGTACGGGCAGGAACCATCAGCGAACGAAACGGAGGTTCTTTCTGATTGACAGAAATTGTGGAGACACCCGCATCCTGCAATGTCTTTACAGTAGATGGTGTCACTCGTGTTCCGATCGAATAGTGCAATGCCGGGCGTTCCAGATAGGTGCCGACAGCAGCGGATGGTTCTCGATCCTCAGTGCCCTCTCTTGGTTTCCAACGGGATTCCAATAGATTATAGTCGGCAATGTCTCCGACAAGCCATCCTTGCAGACCGTCTGGATCTGTCACTTCCACTTTGTTGACATATCCGCGCGCAAACGCTTCGATATTTCTGCGCAGCGTACCGGCCCCGTTCTGCCGAAGCAAATCCGTCAATGCACGGACGAATTCACGACGTCCTTCTCCAATGCCTTTGTATTCTACAATCTTTCGCATGTTCGGCATACCGTCTGTCAGCAGGTCACCCGCTTCTACTTGATCACCACGCTTTGCTGTAATCTGTTGACCGACCGGGATATGGTACTCGCGATCCCCGACCGTAAGAAGCTGTCCGCCCTGCGGAGCTGTCCGCGCAGTGCCCACAACACCGTCCGCGTCGGCAATCACCGCGCCTCCCACGAAGTTGTCCGGCATGTTGATGAACTGATCGACGGCTTCCAAACCTCGTTTGATCCGTTTCGCGCCGACCGATTCTCCGCCACCATGTTTTGACGAGTTGGACACAATAAGCCCATTCGCCAGAACAAACAGATGGTCTTCTGTACGCAACTCAATGTCATACGTGTGCGCCCGTCCGTAGTAAATCTGTGACTCTACCCGATAACCCAAAGCCGCCCTGAACGCGACATCGGGATCAGACGATACAGGCAGTACAACAAACGGATCCGCGACCTGATCCAGCGGGAGTACGGAATACTCGGCAGTCTGAACATTGAACACAGCCACCTTGTGATCCTTGGTCGACTGAATCATCTGCATCTCGTTCCCGCGCCTGAGCACGGTATGATATACATCCTGAAAGCCGTTGTGGTGTAGCATTGCAACGGGAGCTGAAAACGGTCTTCCATGTCGATCTGCAGCAATCACACAATCTCCGGGCTGAATATCTTCGATCGCTTTGACAGTGCCGTCGTCCATTTTGACCAACGTACCTTTCAATAAGCATAGGCCACCTTGCGTCAGGCTCTCCAGAAACGAGTTAACAGCGTTTAAACCGATCCGATCCCCAATATCCGGCAGCTTATTTCCTTCCCGGATTCCAGCACAATACGCGCAAACACCTTCTCCCAAGGTACACCCGGCAGCACTGCGAATCTGAATACGGTCTGGAAGATCGTCCAGCATGTCTGCGGTGATTGGTGTATCGGCACGGTAAACATGGCCGGACTTTCCTTTCACATCACGGTATAACAAGGAGCCGATATTGTCTTCATCATCCGTATCTACTGTAAACGGCTTTGGATGACCGCAGTCATCTGCTGTCACAACCTGCTTATGCGCAGCTTGCCGGATCATCTTGGAGAAATATCCGGCATCAGCCGTTGCTTTCTGCACACCGATATATCCCTGCCGCCCTCCATGAGATGCGACCCAGTATTGCAACGGTGTGATGCCCTCTCCGTAAGATCGAAAGGTCGGAACCGGAATATCCCGGTGTTTGGAATCCACACTGAGTAGATCGCCGAACACCAGTTGTCGTAATTGTTGCGGTTTTCCCCGTACCCCGGTTTTTACCTGTAACCCGAACGAGTTGTCCGTACTGCCCAGCGTCTCCAGCACCGCCTTATCGATTGCAGGAGTCGCTTCTTGCACCGTGCGGATAATTGCGCGTTTCCGCTCTTGCGAAGATAGCCGTGGATCCTGTGAGATCGCATACACTTTTTTCTGTAGTGCATCTCTCATCGCTCGCAAATTATCCGGCAACCGCAGATCCCTGAGATGAATTGACGCAACACCACCGTACTCAGATGCAATTGTATTACCCAGGTTGTTCAGCCGGTACGTTACCTGTTTATACTCTTCCGGACTCAATTCCTTCGCCATTTGAGTAAACAGTGCGCTGGCGGCTTTTGCATCCAACGCTCCGTCGAACTGCTTAAACCGATCTGGAAGCGCTTGCTGTATCAAATATCTGCCTGGAGTTGTCCGCATAGTGGCATCCTTTAGTCGTTATACACCGCCGGAGGAGTATTCGTACTGCTATCATAGACAGCCTTCAACTCCGGATCCGCCTTTCTCCTGTTAACCAGTGTACTCAGCGCATCCAGTCCGATCCCCGCCAGAGTGGTCGGAGCAACCCAGAGACCTCGGAATAACCTGGCTGCTGTGCGCCCTTTTGTCGGAATCGGATGTGCGGCACGACGCAGAATGTTATTCACAACTGGAATTGGCGAATATCGGGCGTACTGATTCGCGACGGCCCGCGTTTCATACAGATCCTGAGATCCGGAATACTGATTTATCCGGTTTTGTGTATAGGACGCGATACGATCAGCTGCGCGCGCTTCGCGCCTATACGTGTCATCCAGCTGTTTAAGCAATTTTCTCTGTTGCGGACTTTCTGCGTTCTGCATCGTCCCGGCAATAATCGCACGTTGCGCATTTGCCAAGGTACTGGTCTTATTCGCCGCATCCAAGTTGCTTTGAAGCGATTTCACATATTCACGCACTGTCGGAGCGCCGCCAGACATAAGTCCGCTCGTCCGATATGCGTTCATACGCTGATTCCAAACGTCAGAACCGATCTTGAGATCGTTATTTCCAGAAAACTGCTGCGCATACATCGTTTCCGGGTCATTCAGAAAAAACGCTCCGGGGCCGCCGAACCGCTTACCTACCGCACGTAACAGCATACGCGAGAGATCGACCCCCGTACCCAACGTAGTACCTGGAATTGCCTCCATTTTCCGCAAGTCCTGCAACGCTTTATGCATCAATGGAGCCCGTTCACTTTCAGTCATATCGCGACCGTTTTCTTTCTTGAACTCTTCATTCAATTGATCCACATACTGGCTGGCCGCATTCCGCTGGCGGAAATTGGATACCGTATACTTCAATGGGTCTTGCCTCTGTGCCGCTGCGGTCTGTGCGTCCGTAGAACGGATTGCTTCCACAATCCCAGTCGATGCAGTTCCGCCGAGAATTGCCGCAAGCACATTGGAACCCAGCGACTTGTTCCGCAAAATACCACGGTTGAGCAGAATACCGAGACCTGCTCCCGGAAGCGCCTCCAACGCATATCTTCCAACAGTATTCCAGTCAACCGCTGCTTCTTTGTGCAGATAGCGAAATTGCTGAGGACGCTCCGCGTCCAGTTGTTCTTTATCGATAACCGTTGCCAGTGTGTTCATATCTATACGCCCTTCTTGTTGTCATTATCCACGTATCATCTGCTGTTGCCAATACCAGTCACTCAATGCTCGCTTCCGCTGTTCCGGATCGGGGATATCCTGTTTCGTCGGAGGCGGCACGATTGGATTAGGCGTAGAAGTTGTCTTCTGAGTAGCGGGCTGAACAGTGGCTTGTGTCTGTGGACGCAACCGTTCCAGTCCGTTCATCGCGTTGGAGATCTGCGCTCTCTTCTCTGCGGGCATCTTCATGTATTCCCACAACAGCCGCAGTTTACTACCATTGGCTTTGTGCGCCAAGTCACCAACCACTTCCAGATCCGGGGAAATCTCGCTCAAAGTCTTTGCCTGATTGTACATCGTCTTCAATCGATCCCCATACCGATTCCAAAGATATGCGCCACCTCCGACCAGTCCGGCAATACCCAGCCACGGCAGTATAGATCCCATACCCTGCGATTGCTGCTGTGTGAACTGTGGTTGCTGATACTGCTGAAATGCGCGATTCGTCTGTGGATACGGTTGCGCTGCCCGCATCATGCGCTGCACCGCATACCCGGTGCCCGCGATACCCAGACCAAGTCCGGCAGCAGTCAACGCCGGCGATTCTTTGAACGTTTTACTCAGCCAATTGCTCGCCGGAGACTTCTGCCACATATTCCAACCGGCAGCAAGATTATTGCCGAGATTATTGAACTCGGTTTTCATCCAATTCGGAGTTCCGGAAGATTGCTTGCCGGTTGCCGGAGACGTTGTCGCAACCTGATGCGCACGCTGTTGATTTGGCGTCACCTCATCTGCCGAGTGCTTCTGCAAAAATATCATAACACCCTCCTACTTCACAGAGGCTGGATCCACCGCAATCGGCTGAACACCAGGTCTGCCGTTCAACACGGTCTCTGCAATATTCACCAGGTTATCAATACGAGCCAGCAGGGTTTCCTTATCATCCGACTCCTGTTGAATCTGTCTGCGCAAACCTTGAATATCGGCCCGCATACCCGCAACCTCCTGGGTCACGCGATGCATGTTCTTATCCTGCGTCTCCAATGCACGATCCGTGTCTTTCAGCAATTCGGCCAATTCATCATTGGCTTCGCTGTCTTGTCCTTCTGCCGTCGAAACCGGCGCTGCCGGCTGACCTGTCGCGGGACTTACCATTTGACCGGTTGTCGGATCGATCAGATTGCCGGTTGCAGGATCAATCGGCATACCGGTAGTTGGATCGACCATCATGCCGAGCGCCGGATCCACCTGTCCTGCAGGCATCGGAGGCTGCGCACCTGCTGCAATAGGAGCACCGAGCATGTCCGCAGGATTCGCCATAGGATCATCAGCCGCCATCTGTTGCATCGGAACCGCGCCACCCGCAGCATCCGGCATAGGCGTCTGCTGCATCACAGATTGACCGACATTCATCATATCCATAGGAGGCATACCACCACCCTGAGGAACGCCTCCCGGCACCGTTGCGGCAGGCTGTGCTGCTTGCGCAATCAGCTGCATCGCCTGCTCCGGGGGAAGCGGCTGTCCATCAGGACCGACGAACTCACCCGTCGATCGATTTAGACTGATGCCAGTGTTCGGATCGACTTCGATACCCTGTTGCGGATCCAACACGATCATACCGGTTTCCGCGTCAATCGGCTCTCCGTTCGGTCCCGGAACCATCTGGATCTGCATGCCACCGTTCCCCTGTGGCATACCGCCCTGCGGCATTGGCACACCACCAGACATATCCGCAGGCATCGGAGGCATACCGCCAGCAGCATTCGGATCTGCAGGACCCATCGGCATACCACCCGCCGCAGGCATCGGTGCTCCCGCCATTTGCGGATTCATTGCTGCTTCCTGTGCCGCTGGCGTAAACGGCACAAATGCCTGCTTCGCCAGCCCGTGAGATTGTTGTGCCGCCAGCCGAATGGCACGAGCGCGATCAAGAACGGACATAGTAGCCTCTGTTTAGTTTTTATGATTTTAATATATCAAATTTGAAAATAAACGTCAACGCTTTGTTTGCGGGATCCAACGTGATGCGAGCGCTTTCAACTGGGGACGATATTTATCGATCAGGTACGTCATACCAACAGTACCCAACGCACCGGTCAACGGCAATGCGATGTCCAGCCACCGACCACGCAGAATATTGCGCTGATTATCCTGCAGCATACGCAGCGCCCGCTTTTTCTCCGCATCAGACGCACGGGACTTTGCGATATAGTGTGCACCCAACCTCGCCGCGTCACGCTCATCCTCATACAGCTTATGATTCGCGAACAATCCAACCAATCCACCAACACCTGCGCCTGTCAGCGCACCGCTGTACTGGCTATTCGTCAGCTTTTTCGCCAATAATCCAGAACCGGCGGCAGCGATATATGGAGAAGCGCTCAATAGAATACGAGACAACGGCGACAGCGTCTTGTCGCGTGAATGTCCGTATTGATGGGCGGCTTCATATAGATTTTTCGCAGTTGAGTCTGGATACAGCACAGGAAATGCGCGCCGGAAGTCATCCTCGTATGAATTCGTCAATCCCTGACCGGTCGCGTCTACCGCTTTTGTAAACAATGGCGTTTTTTCTGTAGCGCCCGACTGCCTCCGCACGTCTTCGAGGTGTTTCATATATGCTGCATTCTTATAGCTACTGTACAGACCAAGCGCGCCAGCTGCAGCAAGTGGCGCTCCCAGCACCGCAACACGGGCACTCGGTGGCAAACGATCCAACGCACGATTGATCTCTGCATCCAACGTGCTGGCTTTTTTCTTGATATCCTGCGGACGGCGCTTTTTATAAATCGTCGTTACAATTTTCCAGAACTGCTCGTCGTCTTCCGACAAGTCAGGATGTGATTGATGGACAGAAGCCTTCGCCTCACTCCATACTTTCTCACCTTGTTTTCCTTTTACAAATGCAGGCATAAAAAAGCTCCGTTGTACATCTCTTCACCATTAACGTACAACGGAGCGCTCTGCTGTGCAAATCAATTATTCTTTTGTAGCAGCCAACATTGCTGCACCTGCAGCAGGATCAACGGCACCGCGCAGCATCCGTTCCATCAGCGCTTGCTGATACGCGGACCGCCGTTCTTTCTCACGTTCCATACGCTCGTCTTTCAATGCTTTTGAAATCCCGATAGGAACGCCGGCGAGTGCACCAAGCACCGCACCGCCTGGAGTCAGAATTGAAATTTTAGCGTTCCGCTGATCTTTGCCGGCCAGAACTGAATCTGTCAGGAGACCGACTCCGCCACCTGCGAGTCCGCCATAAAGCGCACCTTTTCCAAGACCCTTAATAACAGCCCACGCTTTGCGGAACGCATCGTAGTTCGACCCGCTCAACTTGTCCGAATCAAATTCAGCAGCAGCGCGCTTATTCAACGCATTTGTTTGATCAGATTGCTCTTTGTCCTTTTGTTTCAGGAAACCGTTCATCGACCGATTCTGTTGCTTACGCTTCTTCGCGTTGCCGACAACGGCGTCGGTCATCGGAGCATTCTTCGCGAGCTTTTCACGATACACAGCACTTGCAGCTTTTGTCATCATAGTAGTATCCTTTTTGTTATTGTTGTTAGATGCCCTTTTATATACGGGTTGTTGACCTTGCGGGTTCATTACTTTTCTATTAACGATAAACGGTGCGCGCCGTTCATTCTCCGCTAAATCTTCTGCCAGCAGCAACAATTGTTGTTCCCAATCATCGCGATCTATGGACTTCGGATTCTCAGCCAACCACCGTTTCAATACATTAATCCGATTCATCTTTTCTTGTAGTTGACTGATATACCGTGCACCCTCCCACATCATAGACGGGTTCTTCATATAGAACTGCGTTACTTTTTGATAATCATCCGGATTGTTGATTGTTTCCGGAAGTGCTCGCAACGCATTCAATGTATCTGCGTTCCACTGTTTAAATTTACCGGGATTTTTTTGAAGCAGCTGTTTTAAGGCCACATGTTCTCGTTGAAACGACTGCTGTGCACCCACCTGCTCTTTCAGATCAAGACTATAGTCAGATATGGGACTCTCTTTCTGTAACACGCTGTTTTTGCGAAATAAATCAACACCTTCTTTGTTGTACCGATTTAGTTCTTCCTGTAACCGTGCCATCGGCGTCAGATAATAGAACTGCAATGCGGTCGGATTCGACAGCGCATGATTCAATTCATGCATATAAGTATGCCCTAAACGCCCCCAGGGGGTAAAGACGCTGTCCGCACCGCTGAACCCGGTAGTTGCGCCGCCCGCACCAGCGAGCTCTCGGTTCGCTGTATTTGGAATATAGTAACTCGGATTTAATATTGTATGCGACTCGCGTCTGGGACCATATGATGTCACCGTTTTAAACTCAGTGACAGGTATTGCATCTTGCAGTTTAATCTCGCCATTTTTACCAGTCAGCCTGCGCAACCATGCTGGCATGCTAGTCCAAGTTGTTGTCGCACTCTGATTTTCCGACGCGGAATTGCCGTCATTTGGATATATCTTAACCGGTATTTGTGGCGCATCTGATTTAAACAAACGCTGTGCATCCTTTGTGGAGATTTGCATTGTAGATGGCTTTTGCAAATCCTTGTTCTTTAGATTTTGACCGATTTCTGCCATCCTGTCTTTCATGTAACCTGGTTTATTCGCCTGCGCATCTACTGCTGCTGGCACATTCGTACTCACTGTTGCGTGCGGTGTAGTTGCATTTCCATTCCACTGAAAGCTGGGAGCCAGCTGTTTCACCACATTGCTGTAGACACCATTCAATATATGCGTACGAGGAACCGGGTGCAGTGAATAATCCGGCATCTGTATAACAGGATTCTTGATATTCATAAGAGCTTCGCGTTGTTTCTGCATCCACTTATTCGGAAACAACGTCTGCATAAACTGATTCATCCCCTGAACACCGTTGGGCAGATTTGGATACTTTCGCGCGACGGATGACGGCGGTGCTTTAGGTTCTGGCTTTACTTGTGTAGTTTTAATAGGCATAAAAAAAGTAACCCTTGTTCATACTTCCTGTTGTACAAGGGTTACTATACTCAACAAATCGAGATTAATCCATAATCTCGACCGGTGTATCATATGTGATCTCACCGCGTCGCAACGCTTTCAGCATCTCAGCGGCAGATCGAAACCGCACCGGTTTCTGATCCGGTCTGCTGCGCGTTCCCAGATACAAGCCTTGCAAGAACTCCGCCTGCGGAAGATAGTGCGCCTTCATGTTTTTCGGCGACAGAAGATTCCGGGACGGCAGCATTTTTTGAATCACATTCTGCACCGCTTGCTTTGATACCGGGGTGTGTAAATTCATTGTGTCCTGTACAATCGTACCGTCACTCAGTGCGAACGTATACGGACCCGGAACAGTCAGATCCCAGGCATCGTCAATACCGTAGAACTCTGCAGAATCAACATGAGACCATGTAATCGCGGTATTCTCCACGAGTTCACACCATTCCAGTGCCAACTGTTTCGCACACTGCGGCGTATGTCCCGTGCGATCAGCCTTCTTCAATGCGACCGGATCTGTATAATGATCCCAATCCGCATTTCGCAGGCATTGAGCCATTCGCCGTGCGTATGTGCGGTTCATGTATCCGACTTTTTTCATACGGGTATTATCAGATGCATTGCCTGTAATTCGAGTAGCACCAGAATACGTCAACTCACATACCAGATGATATGGATATGGTACAATATCGAATGTATCGGGCTGCATCGCATTCAACACATCACGAACAATCAACTCTAAGCGTTCTTGTGACTCTTTATGAATCAATCGGAACAACTTATTCTGTTGATACAGATTTACTACATCGCTGATCGCAAATGTGATCAAATAGCAATCTGTTGTAGAGTGCGGTCCCCTATACGGATGCGCAGACGTCCGAATACCCAAACGTGCAGCAAGTTGCTGAATTCCGTCACGAAGGTATGGGCTCGTCGTGTTATACGAAATCGTTTTTTGTGCCGTTTTCTTACTGACGGCAAAACTGTAACCAATGGAACCATCGGTAGACAGTAAACCGACCAATAGCCCAATCATATGCGCTTTGCTCGCAGCAAGGCACGGCCATGGAATCATTTTATTCGACGCACCAGATCCAATCCAGTTCCGCAAAATGCGAGCTTTTTCTCGGGGCAAATATACGGTTATACGCTGTTTATCTGCATCACTAAATGCCTGCCCAGCTTTATAAGAAAAAGACTCAGCATCACGTGATACAGGCAATGTCTTGCCGAGAGCGCACAGCTCCAGCAACTTTGCTCTGATGGAGTCGTCATTTGCCGCAATACGCACAACATCATTCGCATCGACCCAGCCATCACCGAGTATAGCCCCCAGTACAATACCCAGTTGATAACCGAGCGGAACTTTGCAGCCCAAGTCGATATACTTACAACAAAACTCAGGCTTATTTCCATCGTCGGGCACGATATGCGGAATCAACCTTCCAACAGAGGCCTCTGGTGTTGTTTTTTCCAGCTGGCCTGTCATTCCATTATACGTAATCAAACTGTGATCTTCTGATGCGTTAATAACGCGTTTATAGCAGCCTCCTATAGAATGCGTCACATGATACATGCGTAGATTCATGTGTTTCGAAATCTTCGTAATCCGCACGGCTTTCTGCTCGTGTGTTACGGGATCGAGTGTACTTGCATAGTACCCATCAGGCACATCCCATTCAATTACATTATCCGACTTCTGAATGGCGGACCCTTCAACAGTTGGCAGATTTTCTAAAGCTATCGCACACCATGCCGTCGTTAATTTCGTAGCACCGTCAAACATGGATTCAACCCTTTCATTTGTTGTATCAGATGATTTGTGCTGCAGCTGCTCTATCATCCAATATACAACAGAATCCGAAGAACTCAAGGGTCTGTTATGATTTTTTTCAAAAAATTGTTTTAGGATATTGAGGTCTATCCCAATCATAGTCAAATTCTTAACACTATCGCCGTCGTGATCTAACCCGAAGGGTTTGGCAATATTGGGATTTGTGAAGATGGTATTACGTTCTCCCGGTTTCCCGCGCAGCTTCGGGAAAAATCCCATAATGCCATACTTCCACAGCGTCGGTGCCCGGTTTACCAGAATCGGGCGCTCTGCCATCGCTTCTTCCAGCAGTTTTCGGGCTTCCGGTGTCCGATCTGTCGTGTACCGCAGCGCATCCAGCATCCGATACCCCCGTTGCCGCAGTTTACGCAGTACAAACGGTTCGAACATCTTCCAGGCAGTTTCTTCTGGCAATCCTACTTCGTCGATGGTCAGGCTATTATCCGGAACAACGACACCGCGCCCGCCCAAGTCCACCGCAACACCGAACAACTTTCGATGTGCGGCGGACAACTTCGGACTTCCTTTTCCGAACGCCCACTTCAGTACACCGGATACGTTCTTCGCCTGCAGTTTCGGATCATCCGTCTCGCTGAGCCCTGTAACCACCTCCAGTGCCCGATACAGAGAAGTGCGCGCATCCATCTGAGCTTCTTCCGGAAGTACACTCTTCGCTTCTTTCAGATCCTCTGCCGCGTCAATCATTCGTTTATACAGAAAATTGACATCTGCCGCGATATTGACGTCATTCGCCATTTTAGAAACAGGCCGATACCGGGGCGGCAGGATCGGAATCCGCGTCAGCAGGAAATCAGTCGGTTTCACGCCGGCGTCTGCCATCGGCTGCAACGCGCGGATCTTCTTTCGCGCCTGATCCCGTTTCGACAACGGTACTCGTGGTGCGCGCAGGGTCTGCTTTGCCAAGCGAAGCTCTTTGTCGATATCCAGATGTTCGA
>ENA-OROD01002339-OROD01002339.1-human-gut-metagenome-genome-assembly--contig:-NODE-2339-length-13794-cov-3.316107_pt1 | contig 13794 bp, 10 predicted proteins | sample MGYA00242123_ERZ509038 | MGnify/ENA primary metagenome ERZ509038 (study PRJEB26280, sample SAMEA2338719) | human gut metagenome | biome: human gut; feature: human-associated habitat; material: faeces... | reverse complement strand
AGCTATCTTTGTGAGCCACAGCTGATCGATGGTGAGAATTATGAAATCCTGATTATTGAGAACAACAGCACTGAGGAAGCAACGTTTTCCTATTACAAAGAACTCGAAGCACAGGGCATCCGTGTCCTGAAGTATCCAAAACAGGGCTTTAACTATTCTGCGATCAATAATTTCGGCGTCAAAGAGGCAAAGGGAGAGTATCTCCTGTTTCTCAATAACGATATGGAAATCATCACACCCGATTTTATGGAAAAGATGGTGTCCAATCTGCAGAGACCGCAGATCGGGGCGGTCGGCGCGAAGCTGTATTACCCGGACAACACGGTGCAGCATGCGGGTATCATCATCGGTATCGGCGGCATTGCGGGCCACGCCTTTTTAGGACTGGCGCGCGGAAGAAGCGGCTACCTGCATAAGGCATCGCTCCAGATGAATGTGAGTGCGGTGACAGCAGCGTGCATGATGATGAAAAAAGAGGTCTTTGAGGAGGTCGGCGGCTTTGAAGAAGAACTGTCCGTCGCTTTCAACGATGTTGATCTGTGCCTGCGCATTGGAAAAGCAGGTTATAAAATCGTATACAATCCGCACGTGGAGCTGTACCATTATGAATCGAAATCCAGGGGAGCAGAGGATGACGAGAAGAAGGTGCGCCGCTTCCAGTCGGAAATCGAATTTATGCGCAGCCGCTGGATTGGGCTGTTAAAGGCAGGAGATCCCTGCTACAATCCAAATTTAACGCTGGCATCGTGGAACTATGGACTGCGTGCCGACGGCAGGGGAGTAAAACCATGGACAAAGTAGCAGTTGTAATACCAAATTATAATGGATACCGGTATCTGGAGACGTGCTTTGCAGCGCTTGCAAAGCAGACCTTTACGGAATTTACCACATATTTCGTGGACAATGGTTCACAGGATGAGAGCTGTGCGTTTCTGCGGGAACACTACCCGGAGACGAAAATCATCCAGCTCGATGATAACTATGGCTTCAGCCGTGCGGTCAACGAAGGCATCCGCCGGTCGAAGGAGCCGTATGTGATCCTTTTAAACAACGACACCGAAGTGTTCCCGGACTTTGTCGAGCGCCTTTATGAGGGAATCTGTAAAAGAAAGAATGCGTTTGCATGCAGCGCAAAGCTGATTTCCTATCAGGAGCGTGATAAAATCGACGATGCGGGAAATTACTATAATATGCTGGGATGGGCATTCGCAAGAGGAAAAGGAAAACCGGTCAGTGAATTTGAAACGTCCGACCGGATTTTTGCGGCCTGCGCCGGAGCAGCGATCTACCGCCGGGAATTTCTGGAAAAGACCGGACTTTTTGACGAAGAACATTTCGCTTATCTGGAAGATACCGACATCGGCTATCGTGCGCGGCTTTTGGGCTACGAGAACTGGTATGAGCCGTCCGCGAAGGTTTACCACGTCGGAAGCGGAACGAGCGGCTCCCGGTATAACCTCTTTAAAATCCGTTATTCTTCCAGGAACAATATTTATCTGATCTATAAAAATATGCCGGTTTTACAGATTTTGCTTAACCTGCCGGTCTTTATCCTCGGTTTTTCGGCAAAACTGGTCTTTTTTGCATCGAAGGGATACGGAAAAGAATATCTGGCAGGAATCAAGAATGGTTTTTTCATCTGCCGGAAGCCGGAAAACAGAGCAAAAAAGATCCGTTTCGAGTGGAAGCGCCTCGGCACGTATTTTGTCATCGAATGGGAGCTTTTTATCAATGTGTTCCGGAGATTTCTGGAGAGGGCATAAGGATTCTTTCAAAAGATTACGAAAAAGTTAAAAAGTTTACGGAAATAAGAAGAATGTTAGAAAAATATGATTGCTCTTTTTTGGAACTTATTGTATAGTTAGGGGTAGGGAATTTTTAAATCCCGAAAAAAACAGATAAGGTGAACGAATTTGATCAACGATAATCAGAAATATTTTGACCGGATGCACGTTCTGATCGATGCCCTGGTGCTCGCACTTTCCTATGTACTGTCCTGGTACTGCTATGTGCGGCTGGGCGTTATGAATAATCATCCGGAGAGGGGAATTCTGCCGCCGGCGACGTATATGATGGCACTGCTCTATATCGTGCCCGGCTATCTGCTGCTTTACTATGCATTCAATCTCTATGCATCCAAGCGTTTTCAGGGAAGACGTCTGGAATTTGCCAATATCTTAAAAGCGAATACGGTTGGATTTCTGGTCTGGCTGGCCAGCCTTTACATGGTGCGCCAGGTTCACTTTTCCCGTGGTATGCTCTGCATCTTCTTTGTGCTGAATGTGACACTGGAAACGATCGTAAGAAATCTGATCCACTATATCTTAAGCAATATGTGGAAACACGGCCGCAACCAGAAGCAGATTCTGATGGTCGGCTACAGCCGTGCGACCGAGGAATACATTGACCGGATCATTGCAAACCCGGAGTGGGGCTATCTCGTCCGCGGAATCCTCGATGACCATGTCAAAGCGGGAACGATGTACCGCGGTATCAAGGTTCTTGGAAGAATCAACAATCTTTCAGTCATTCTGCCGGAAAACAAACTGGATGAAATTGCCATTACCCTTGGCCTGAACGAATACTTCCGCCTGGAGGAGATCGTTGCCATGTGTGAAAAATCCGGCGTACATACCCAGTTTGTGCCGGATTACCACAACATCATTCCGACAAAGCCGTACACAGAAGACCTGCAGGGACTTCCTGTCGTCAATATCCGCTATGTGCCGCTTTCCAACACGTTCAACGCGATGCTGAAACGGATTGTGGATATTTTCGGCGCGCTCGTGGCGATCATTCTGTTCTCACCGGTGATGCTGTTTTCCTGCATCATGATCAAGCTGACCTCACCGGGTCCGCTGATCTACCGTCAGACACGCGTCGGACTGCACAACAAACCGTTTGAAATGTACAAGTTCCGTTCGATGGAAGTACAGTCAAAGGAAAGTGAAAAGAAGGCATGGACCGTGAAGAATGACCCGCGTGTGACGGGATTTGGAAAATTCATGCGCCATACCAGCATTGATGAGCTTCCACAGCTCTTTAACATCTTAAAAGGAGATATGAGCCTGGTCGGACCGAGGCCGGAGCGACCTTTCTTTGTGGAAAAATTCCGGGAGGAGATCCCGCGTTATATGGTAAAACATCAGGTTCGTCCCGGTCTTACGGGATGGGCGCAGGTGAATGGATACCGGGGGGATACTTCTATCCGCAAGCGTATTGACTGTGATCTGTATTATATTGAAAACTGGACGCTGGGACTTGATTTTAAAATTCTGTTCCTGACCTTTTTCAAAGGATTTGTGAATAAAAACGCTTACTAAAAGATAAGGGGAAAAGAGATGTCGAAGAAGAATTACAAAAAGAGCAGAAAATACAAAAAAATGCGCCGCAGAAAAATAATTTTCGGAATTGAAATCACCGTTCTGCTGATTCTTTCCGGAATTCTGTTCGTCTACGCATGGATCAACCGTTCGATGGATAAGATGAATCAGGATACGCTGGACAGCTCCCAGATTCAGATCAACAGTGAAGTAAAGGCAAATACCGATCTCTCACAGATGTCCGGTACACAGGTCATCGCGCTGGTCGGCGTGGATGCCAGAGGTGTGGAAGGCTCCGAGCTGGCAGAAAGCATGAACAGTGACACGATTATTCTCTGTTGTATTGATCATGACAAGCAGGAAATCCGTATGGTGTCGATTATGCGTGACACCTGGATGAATATGGCGAAATATACCGATGAATATTATGAGTTTGACAAAGCCAATTCCGCATACAACCGCGGCGGCCCGGAGAGTATGCTCTCCATGCTGAATACAAACCTTGACTTTGCACTGACCGATTACGTTACCGTAAACTTCAAGGCACTCGCCGATGCGATTGATGTCCTGGGCGGTCTCGACATCGAGATGACAAATGCAGAGTGTGTTCATGCAAACAACTACAACAGAGAGGTATCGGAAGCACAGGGCGTAGAGTATGAAGCTATTCCGTATGATGAGGACCTTGGGGATGATTACAGCGAAGTACGTCATGTCAGCGGTGCGCTTGCTACCTCCTATGCGCGGATCCGTTATGGCGGCGGTGATGATGCAAAACGTCCCAGCCGTCAGCGAATTGTTATCAATCTTATGGTACAGAAGCTGAAACAGAATCCGACCAAGATTCCGGAAATTCTGGACAAGGTGATGGGAAATGTCAGCACCAGTCTTACCAAGAATGAAATCCTGGAACTTGGTATGCATGCGGTAACGTATACGATGGGAACCTCCTATGCCTATCCGTTCCAGCTCTGCTATGGTGAAAATGTAGTGAATGCCCTTGGTGAGGATGTTGTAATTCCGGTTACGCTGGAGTTCAATGTAAGAGAGCTGCATGAATATCTGTATCCGGGTCTTTCGTATGAACCGTCTGCGGCTGTTACAGAGTACAGCGACTACATTGCAAGAAAGAGCGGTTACGATGAGGATATGATCGGCTATGTGCTGAACCAGGGGCCTGGTGCAGAGGCAGATTCGGTGATCGCAGGCGACTAAATACGAGGGAGAAAACCAGACATGAAATTCTATACCGTTGATGTTATGATACCAACGTATAAACCAGGGCAGGAGTTCGCAGAACTTCTGCCCCGCCTTTTGGAACAGACTTACCCGATCCGGTCGATCCGGGTTGTAAACACAGGGAAAAAGTTCTGGAACCCGGCGTGGGAGCAGTTATCGGATAAAATTATGGTAGAGCATATCCGGCCAAGCGAATTTGACCACGGCGGAACGAGAAGGGCGATGGCAGAAAGTTCGGATGCGGATCTTCTGCTTTTTATGACCCAGGATGCCATGCCGTACGACAATGCGTGCGTGGAACATCTGGTGGAAAAATTTTCACTGCCGCATGTGAAGGCGGCCTATGCGCGGCAGCTTCCGCGGGATGACTGCCGTACACTGGAACGGTTTACGAGAGGCTTTAACTATCCGGAGGAGAGTGATATCAAGGATGCCGGTGATCTGCCAAAACTTGGTGTTAAGACTTTTTTCTGCTCCAATGTCTGTGCAATGTATGACCGCAGGACATATGAAGAGCTGGGTGGATTTGTAGAAAGCACCTTGTTTAACGAAGATATGATCTATGCCGGGCATCTTGTGCAGGCGGGCTATGCGATTGCCTATGCGGCAGATGCGAAGGTGGTACATTCCCACAATTACGGTTGTCTGGCACAGTTTCACCGCAATTTCGACCTCGGTGTATCCCAGGCACAGCATCCGGAGATCTTTGATGCGTATCCGTCTGAGGGTGAGGGAATCCGTATGGTGAAAAAATCGGCATCCTACGTCTGCAAAATTCATAAGCCGTGGCTGCTCGTCACGTTATTCTTTCAAAGCGGATTCAAATATGTGGGATACTTCCTCGGAAAACGATACAAAAGCCTTCCGGACGGTGTGATCCGCTGGTGTACCTCAAACAAAACGTGGTGGGAATATCACGGAAAGATAAGAAAAAAACGAAATAGAAGATAAGTGAAAGTAAAAAACAAAAATAAAAAGATTTTGTAAGTAAATACGAAATGCTCCATAAGGTTGACAGAGAACGGAGCAGCGTGGTAAAAAAGTAAAGAACAAGAAATTAGAAGGCGGCATAACCTGAAAACAGAACAAGGGTGCCGCCTTTTGCTGTTAGGAGGAAAAAATCTATGTGTGGAATTGTTGGATATATTGGAACCTGCCAGGCTGCCCCGGTGCTGCTGGACGGATTGTCAAAGCTGGAGTACCGCGGATACGATTCGGCCGGAATTGCTGTATACGATGGAAACAAAATTCAGATGCAGAAAGCAATGGGCCGTCTGAAGGTGCTTGAGGAAATGACACAAAATGGAGCGACACTTCCGGGTACCGTAGGAATCGGACATACGAGATGGGCAACGCATGGGGCACCTTCTGATCTGAATGCGCATCCGCATTTCAATAAAGACCACTCGATTGTCGTTGTACACAATGGAATTATTGAAAATTATCTGAAATTAAAGAAAAAACTGATGTCCAAAGGATATGAGTTCCTTTCGGAGACAGATACCGAGGTGATTGCCCATATGCTGGATTACTATTATAACGGCGATCCGCTTGCAACGATCACAAAGGTTATGCACCGCATGGAGGGATCGTATGCACTGGGTATCCTGTTCCGCGACTATCCGGATGAGGTGTATGCGGTCCGTAAAGACAGTCCGCTGATCGTTGGTACAAGTAAGAGCGGAAACCTGATTGCATCCGACGTTCCGGCTGTCCTGAAATATACAAGAGATGTCTATTTTCTGGAAAATGAGGAGATCGTGAAACTGACCCGCGATGGCCTTCACTTCTACAATATTGACGAGGAGGAGCTGGAGAAAGAGGCAACCCACATCGACTGGGATATGAATGCGGCAGAAAAAGGCGGCTATGAGCATTTCATGCTGAAAGAGATGCATGAGCAGCCAAAAGCCGTAAAAGATACCCTGACGCCGCGTATTAAGAACGGTGATGTTGTGATCGAAGAACTCGGTATGACTGATGAGGAGATCCGCGCGATCCGCAAAATCTTTATCGTTGCCTGCGGTTCCGCATACCACACCGGTGTAACCGCAAAATACATCTTCGAAAAGCTGGCAAGAATCCCGGTTGAGGTAGATCTGGCAAGCGAATTCCGCTACCGTGATCCGATTCTGCCGGAAAATACGCTCGTGGTCATCGTCAGCCAGTCGGGTGAGACGGCCGATACCCTCGCGGCTCTCCGCCTTGCAAAAGAAAAGGGCGTGCGTACCCTTGGCATCGTAAACGTAGTTGGAAGTTCGATTGCAAGAGAGGCAGACAATGTCATGTACACCTGGGCCGGTCCGGAGATCGCTGTTGCGACAACGAAAGCGTACAGCACACAGCTTATCGCGCAGTACCTTCTGGCGATGAAGTTTGCCAAAGTACGCGGAACCGTTTCGCAGAATGACTTCGATGCGATGATCCAGAGCCTTGAGCGCCTGCCGGAGCAGATTTCCCTGCTGCTGTCCCATAAGGAGAACGTACAGCGTTTTGCCAACCGTTATCTTGCGGCAGAACACGTCTTTTTCATCGGACGCGGCATCGACTATGCAATCTCGATGGAGGGCTCCCTGAAGCTGAAAGAGATTTCCTACATCCACTCCGAGGCGTATGCAGCCGGTGAGCTGAAACACGGAACCATTTCCCTGATTGAGGACGGACGCCTTGTCGTAGCCGTGCTGACCCAGCCGGAGCTCTACAAGAAAACGATCAGCAATATTCAGGAAGTGAAGACACGAGGCGCGTTTGTCATGGCGGTAACGACCGTTGGCAATACAGAAGTGGAAAAAGTAGCCGACTACGTAGTTTACCTGCCGGAGACAAATCCGATTTTTGCAAACTCCCTGGCGATCATTCCGCTGCAGCTCTTTGGCTACTACGTATCGATCGGCAGAGGCCTCGATGTGGATAAACCGAGAAACTTGGCGAAATCGGTTACGGTAGAATAAAAACCGCAGCATAAAATTCCTCTTTTTTCAAAATTATCACAGTTTCAACACAATTCTAACGTACAATAGGCAGTAGAAAATGAAGAAAGAAATAAGAGCACTGTGTATTGGTGCCTGAGATAGAAAAGAGAAAGAGGGATCAGCCATGAGTGAAGAATTCAAAAAAGAAGAAATAAATGGTGAGGCAGCAGAGAAAACCAAAGCTGCAGAGCATACAGAAGAAGTAAAAGCAGAAACGACAGCAGAGCAGAGTGCGGCAGAGACGGAAAAACCGCAGGAAACCGCAGAAGCGCCGAAGGCGGAAGAAAAGAAAACGACAACCTACAGCTGGGTGAATCCGAAAATCAGCGGAAAGACCGGCGAGGAGAATAACAGCGCTTCCTACACCGGAGAACCGGACCCGTCGGAGGCAAAGGCAGAGCGGACATCTTCTGCAAAGACAGAACATTATCAGTACCAGTCACAGACACAGAGTGCTCCGAAGCAGGAAAAACCACAGTTTTCTGCCGTTCCGCAGCCGCAGGATCACAAAAAGAAAGCGAAAAAACCAATGTCAGCCGCAAAAAAATGGGGCATGACACTTGCCATGGCAGCGTGCTTCGGACTCGTGGCAGGCGGTGTTTTCATTGGGACTGCAGCAGTCGGTACGAAAGTGATCGGTACAGCAACAGAGCAGAAGCAGGAAGTTACAATTCCGACGACCACCACAACAACGGCAGCAGACAGCAGTGATACCTCCGATACCGTAAAAGCAACCGGCGAGATGTCCGTGAAAGATGTTGCATCGAGTGCGATGCCGTCTCTGGTAGCAATTTCTACGACAACGGTGGAAGAAGTTGAGACATTCTTCGGAACCACAAGCCAGGAAGTTCCTGCAAGCGGAACCGGAGTTATTGTCGGACAGAACGACGATGAGCTCCTGATTGCGACAAACAACCACGTTGTCAGCGGTGCAACGTCTCTTTCCGTCAGCTTTATCGACGATGAGACGGTAGAAGGCCAGATCAAAGGTACCGATGCGGACAATGACCTTGCTGTTGTTGCAGTAAAACTTTCCGACATCAAGGACGAGACAAAGAGCCAGATCAAAATTGCCGTGATGGGAAATTCCGATGACCTTGAGGTCGGTGATCAGGTTGTGGCAATCGGAAATGCACTGGGAACCGGCCAGTCCCTGACGAGCGGATATATCAGTGCAAAAGACCGTACGATCTCCAGTCAGGATGAGAGTACCGGCGAGACGATTACTTCTGAGGGACTGATCCAGACCGATGCAGCCATCAACCCTGGAAACAGCGGCGGCGCCCTTCTGAACATGAACGGTGAGCTGATCGGTATTAACGAAGCAAAATACAGCTCCACACAGGTCGAGGGCATGGGCTTTGCAATCCCGATTTCGAAAGCGGAGCCGATTCTGCAGAACCTGATGAACCTGACAACAAGATACAAAGTCAGCGATGATAAGGCCGCTTATATCGGAATCAACATGGCGGATGTCAGCGCAGATGTTTCCCAGAACTACGGTATTCCGACCGGTGTCTGCATCATGAGCGTTGTGGACGGCAGCCCGGCAGCCGATGCGGGCTTCAAGAAAGGCGATGTTATCACCACATTTGATGGAAGAAGCATCTCGAACGCCAAAGGCTTAAAAGAGACACTGACCTATTATGCGGCAGGCGAGACTGTAGATGTCACCGTACAGCGCGCGGACAACGGTGAGTACAAAGAAGTAACACTGACGCTGACCCTTGGCTCTGCAGCAGATGTGCCGCAGACGAGCGGAAGCAGCAACGGAACCACAAACGATGGAACCGGAAGCTCCGATCAGAATGACCAGGGTATTCAGAATCCGTTTGGCAACAGATAAAAACTCGAAATAACTATTTCCTAAGAGAAAAAAGACGGACAGCACAGGAATATGAACGCCTGGCTGTCCGCCTTTTTCTGCATTTTTTGATATAATTTTTTGAATTTGTAAAATTCTTAAAAAAGTTGGTAATTTTTAAGAAAGTTTTTACTTGTGACCCTATGGCTTTTGGGCTATAATCAAGCTAGACCAAGCGATCTATTACAGAAAGGAATTTGAAAAATCATGTCAGAAGAGAAAGACAGAGTGGACGGTACCGCGGACGAAACGAAGGCGGAAACAAAAAGCTCTGACCATCATACAGAAGATACCTATGAAAAAGTCTGCTTCATGTGCCGCAGACCGGAGAGCAAAGCCGGAAAGATGATTACCCTTCCGGGAAACATCAATATCTGCCCGGACTGCATGCAGAAGAGCTTTGATACCATGAACCAGAACCCGGGCCAGATCAATGAGATGATGAATAATATGAACAACATGCCGAATATCGGCATGTTCGATCTCTCCGGGCTTTCCAACCAGATCCCGAACCGGCAGCGGGTAAAGAAAAAAGAAGAAAAGAAGAAAACAAAAGAATTTTCCATCAAGGACATTCCGCCGCCGCACCGGATCAAGGCGATGCTTGACGAATACGTCATCGGCCAGGACCGTGCAAAGAAAGTCATGTCGGTTGCCGTTTACAACCATTACAAACGTGTCTTTGCACCGCAGGACGGAAATATCGAGATCGAAAAATCCAACATGCTGATGATCGGACCGACCGGTTCCGGAAAAACGTATCTGGTGCAGACACTGGCACGCCTCTTAGATGTGCCGCTTGCCATCACGGACGCCACATCCCTTACCGAAGCGGGTTATATCGGTGATGATATTGAAAGCGTGGTATCTAAGCTTTTAGCGGCCGCAGACAACGATGTGGAGCGCGCGGAGCACGGTATCATCTTCATTGACGAGATCGACAAGATTGCGAAAAAGAAAAATACAAACCAGAGAGACGTCAGCGGAGAAGCCGTACAGCAGGGAATGCTGAAGCTCCTCGAGGGCAGCGACATCGAAGTTCCGGTGGGAGCCAACAGCAAAAATGCGATGGTTCCGCTCGAGACCGTCAATACCAGAAACATTCTCTTTATCTGCGGCGGTGCCTTCCCGGATCTGACGGACATCATCAAGGAGCGTCTGAACAAGACAGCTTCCATTGGCTTCCAGGCGGATCTGAAGGACAAGTATGATGGGGATAAGAACCTGCTGTCACAGGTGACCTTAGAAGACCTTCGGACTTTCGGTATGGTGCCGGAGTTCCTTGGCCGTCTGCCGATCGTATTTACGCTGGAGAGTCTCAATGAGGATATGCTGGTCGAGATCTTAAAAGAACCGAAAAATGCGATCCTGAAGCAGTATAAGAGACTGCTCGAACTCGACGAGGTGAAACTGGAATTTGATGATGATGCACTTCGCTCTATTGCAAGAAAAGCGCTGGAAAAAGATACCGGTGCGAGAGCACTCCGTTCGATCATCGAGGATTTCATGCTGGATATCATGTATGAGATTCCAAAGGACAGCAGCATCGGAGAGGTTATCATCACAAAAGACTATATTGAAAAGACCGGCGGGCCGACGATTCTCCTGCGCGGTCAGGAAGTTCCAAAGTTAGAGCAGAAATAAGGTAACTGGAAAACACAGCGGAGCAGACGTGAAACTGGCGTTTTCTTGAAATAAGAGATAAGAAAGAGAGGGTTTTAACTATGGCAGAGGATTTTTTTGGAAATTTAAGTAAAACACTGAAAAAAACAGTGGATACTGTGGGAAAGAAAACAGATGAATTCGTAGAAATTCAGAAGATCCGCACCCGTCAGCATGTGCTCGAGGATCAGATTGAGAAGAATTACCAGGATATCGGACAGATCATCTACAACCGCTATCTGAACGGCGAAGCATTCGACGAGAATCTTGCCGGCATCTGCAAAGATATCACCGATCTGGAAAAAGAGATTGCAGACTGCAGGGAAGACGTGGCAAACAAGAGAGGCCGCATCGTATGCCCGGCCTGCGGCGCAAGTGTTCCGAAAGATGCAGCTTTCTGCATGCGCTGCGGTGCTGCTATGCCGGAGAAGGAAGATGAGCCGGAGGATGCCGAGTTTGTACACGTAGAACCGGAAGAAAAAGCAGAAGAAACCGAAGCAGCAGCGCCGGAAGAAGAGCCGGAAGAAGAGCCTGAAAAAGAAGCAGAGGTACCGGAAGAGGAATGATCTGGACCCTGCTGCCAGGGGCGGTTTTCCTTGCAGACGGATGCCTGAAAAAGAAGGCAGAAGAGGAGGTAAAGGAAAATGAGCAGATCCCGGTCTGCAAAGGACATATTGTCCTGCGGAAATGTCATAACCGCGGCGTAGCGGGCGGCGGCTTCGCGGACAGCACGAAGAAGGTGGAAATTCTCACCTTCTTTTTGCTGTCCGGACTGTGGGCGCGTCTCGGAGCGCTGGCGGGCAGACGGAAGTGTAAGGCGAAGAAGCTTGGGCTTGCGCTTACGATTGGCGGCGGCATGTCGAACTGGTATGACCGGCATAAGAGAGGTTACGTGACCGATTATGTCAGCTTCCGGTTTGGACCGGAGAAGTTCCGCAGACTTGTGTTCAATGTTTCTGATTTCTGTATTTTCTTCGGACTTGCGCTGCTGACGGCAATTTCCTGCCGGGAGTCCAGGTGATGCAGGATCTCCCGAAAAGCCCTGCGGATGGCGGGCTTTTCGGGGCAAAAAAGAAAATTTGAAATTTTTTGAAAAAATTTGAAAAAAAAGCTGTTGACAGATTCGGAATCATCTGGTAATATATGTTTTGTTGAGCGGCACATGAGAGCCGCAAGACAAGAAATGCAGGAGTGGCGGAATTGGCAGACGCGCAGGCTTCAGGTGCCTGTGGTCGCAAGATCGTGTGGGTTCAAGTCCCATCTCCTGCATTATTTTTTCGCTTTGCGTATCAAGAATTGGTCCGGTGGACCAATTCGGATTGCCCTGATGGGAAGTGTGAAAACTTTTCGTCAGGGTATTTTTATTTTTCCAGAAAAGAAATTTCCGTAATTCGACAAAAATAGTTGAAATGTTTCCCTGGTTGTGATAGAATCTGAAAGATTAAAGTATGAGATGCATATTTCATACAAACTCAAAACCGAACGAAAAAGAAAGGAAAACGGTGGAATGATGAAAGCTTTTCTAATCTTAGAAGACGGGCATGTCTTTACCGGAACCAGCATTGGTTCACAAAAAGAAGTGATCAGTGAAATCGTATTTAATACATCCATGACTGGATATCTCGAAGTGCTGACTGACCCATCCTATGCGGGACAGGCAGTATGTATGACGTATCCTCTTATTGGAAACTATGGAATTTGTTATGATGATCAGGAGTCCTTAAGACCCTGGCCGGATGGCTATATTGTAAGAGAATTATCCCGTCTCCCCAGCAACTTCCGTTGCCAGGACACCATTCAGAATTTCCTGAAAAAGTTCGATATTCCCGGAATCGCCGGAATCGATACTCGTGCTCTCACCAAAATTCTTCGTGAAAAAGGTACCATGAACGGTATGATCACGACCAACGAAAATTATCACCTCGATGAAATTATTCCAAAATTAAAAGCGTATAATACCGGAAAAGTTGTAGAAAAGGTAACCTGCTCTGAAAAATCAGTTTTAAAAGGAGAAGGCTTTAAAGTTGCACTTCTGGATCTTGGCGCAAAGAACAACATCGCACGTTCCTTAAATGAGCGCGGATGCGAAGTGACCATTTATCCGGCGCTTACTACAGCAGAAGAGATCCTCGCCGCAAATCCGGACGGAATCATGCTGTCCAACGGCCCTGGAGATCCGAAAGAATGCGTATCCATTATCAAAGAGATTAAAAAACTGTACGATTCCAATGTACCGATCTTTGCAATCTGTCTTGGACATCAGCTGATGGCACTGGCTACCGGCGCAGATACCCACAAGATGAAATACGGCCACCGCGGCGGAAACCACCCGGTCAAGGACCTGGCAACCGGAAGAGTTTACATTTCTTCCCAGAACCACGGCTACGTCGTAGATACCGATACCCTGGATCCGAATGTGGCAGTTCCGGCCTTTGTGAACGTCAACGACGGCACCAACGAGGGACTCAAATACGTCGGCAAAAACATCTTTACCGTACAGTTCCATCCGGAAGCATGCCCGGGACCACAGGATTCTGCTTACTTGTTCGACCGTTTCATCGATATGATGTCAGAGAACTAAGCAGAGAAACACGAAGAGATTGTAGGATAATTTAGGAGGATAGAAATGCCAAGAAATCACGATATCAAAAAAGTATTAGTTATTGGTTCCGGCCCGATTGTTATTGGACAGGCAGCAGAGTTTGATTATGCTGGAACACAGGCATGCCGTTCC
>ENA-OROD01002334-OROD01002334.1-human-gut-metagenome-genome-assembly--contig:-NODE-2334-length-13804-cov-4.305986_pt1 | contig 13804 bp, 13 predicted proteins | sample MGYA00242123_ERZ509038 | MGnify/ENA primary metagenome ERZ509038 (study PRJEB26280, sample SAMEA2338719) | human gut metagenome | biome: human gut; feature: human-associated habitat; material: faeces... | reverse complement strand
CCGACGAAAAGCCGCTGGACCTGCTGCAAAGCATCCTCAAGGCGATGGCCGAGATTTTAGGAACAAAATAACCCCCTCCGCGATGCCGGAGAGGTCGTAACACAAAACATCAGGAGTACACTTTTATGAAACACAAACTTCTTGCCCTTCTCTGCGCGGCGGCACTGGCCTTCGGTCTGGCTGGCTGCGTCCTTTCCACGCCGGACACGGTCGGTTCCATCGGCAATGTGGAGATCTCCTCTGGCCTCTATCTGCTGGCGCAGTACAACGCCTACCAGTCCGCCGCAAAGCTCGCTTCCTCCGACCAGGATTCCACCAACGTCAAGAGCTTTCTGAAGGAGACCATCACCACCGACGCGGACTCCGGCGAGACCGCAGCCGTCAGCGACTATGTCGCCCAGAAGACCCAGGAGAATCTGGAGCTGTACGCCGCCGTTGAGACCCGCTTCGACGAGCTGGGCGGCCAGCTGACCGAAGCCGAGGAGGCCCAGGCCGACAGCTACGCTTCCCAGCTGATGGACCAGTATGGCGACACCTACAAGGCCAACGGCATCGGTCTGGAGACGCTGCAGCGCTTCGAGCGCATCCTGCTCAAGAGCACCGACCTGCTCGACCTCGTGTACGGCACCAACGGCGAGACCCCGGTTTCCGACGCCGACCTGACCAGCCATCTGGAGAACAAGATGTACAAGCTGGCCTATTACAGCATCCCGCTCTACAATTCCAGCACCTACGCTTTCGCCGATGACGACCAGAAGGACACGATGCTCCGCCTGGCACAGGCTGCTGTGGACAGCTACAACGCCTCCGCTCCGGCAGATGCGGTCAGCCAGTTCACCGCCTTCAATGAGGTATCCTCTGCGGCCTTGAGCGGCATCTACGCCGTGCTGGACTCCACCATCCCCACCGACGGCACCGCCTCCCTGCAGACCGAGCTGCTGAGCAGCAGCACCCTCGACTCGGCGTTCTCCACCGAAGGCTCTGCCGACACCATCCGCAGCCTGTCCTTCGGTCAGGCCGCCGCCGTGCAGTATTCCTGGTTGCGCCCGCCAACGCCGCTCTCCGCGCCGACTGTCACCACGTTCTCGCCGGAGGACAGGAGCACGATGGGCGCGCGGAACGGCTCTGCCATGCGCTCTGCGCAAAGGGCCATGGCCGCGTCGACCAGTCCCGCCTCTCTCGCCTCCGCCTGCTGATATTCCGAGAGCATGACGCAGGGCAGACCAAGCTCCGCCGCCTTTTTCCGCACGGCGGGATAGACCGTCGCGTCCTTGAAGATGAGGCCAAAGAACCGTGCGCCGAGGCTTTCATATTCTTCTACGCTCATATTCTCCGTCTCCGGCGTGCCGCGCAGCAGCCGGTTCTGGATGGAGACGGGCGTCTTGTCCCATGCGTTCCACTTTTGCAGGATCGCGATGCAGTCCGCGTAGGTCGTACCGGTGGAGAGCGGCGGGAAGAAGGTGTTGTGCTCCAGCATCTCAAAATACGTCGTGCGCGTCACGGGCGTATTCTGTTTCGACGGATCTGCCGTCGTCATATGGACGAGCGTCGCGGGCCGAAACAGCCGCGAGAGCCGGCCGCCCTTGAAGCGGTCGATGTGCGTGCGGATGGGGTTCAGGTCGCTGGTCGGCACGCCCTTTTCGATCTGCATCATGTGGGTAAAGCGCGCGATCTCGTCGATCGTGATATCATCCGCCGGATAGGTCATGAGCGAGCCGCAGCCGCTTCCTGTGATGGTGAAGACCAGATCACGGCTGGTGATGTCCCGCGCCAGCGCTTCGATCTTTTTGCAGCCCTCGACGCAGGCCTCGTCCGGCACAGGATGGCCTGCCGGCGTGACGCCGATCTTTTTGCAGATGATGTCTTCGCCGTGCTTGGCGATGACATGGCCGCCGGTCAGCACATCGCCCAGCGCTTCCTCCATCGCCAGCGCCGCGCGCTGCACGCCCTTGGCCGCGCCGATGACATACACGCGGTCATAGTCCTTCAGATCAAATTCCAGCGGCCCCGCGTGCGGGTCGCCCTTCATCTCGAAGCCGTCCGTGTGCAGAACGATCTTCCCATTCTCCACATGGACAAGCTGCTTCACCCGCACATACGGGTCGAGCGCGTCCAATCCCGCGTCCAGCAGCTCCGCGACGATTTTTCGCCCTTCGCGGTTGCCGTGCGCGGCCAGCTGTTCTTTGTTGGTTATCCTCATATCAGAAATGGATCTCGTCGGGCACGGGAGCCTCGCCGCAGACGCCCTTGAGGTTCGCGATCAGCTCCACGTCCTCCGGCTCCAGCTCGAAGTCGAACACGTTCAGGTTTTCCTTCACGCGGTCCGGGTTCGCGGACTTCGGCAGCGGCAGCCAGCCCATCTGCATGCTCCAGCGCAGGCAGATCTGGCCTACGCTCCGGCCGTACTTCTGCGCAAGCTGCTGCATCTGCGGCACCTTGAAGATCGCGCCGGTGCCGAACGGGCTGTAGGCTTCGACGAGAATGTTGTTCTTTTTGCAGTATTCCACGACCTCCGGCTGCGTCACGCCGGGGCAGAGGCGGAGCTGGTTGACCATGGGGAGAATTTCGCAGTGCTCCTTCAAAAGCTCAATATGGTGCGGCATGAAATTGCTCACGCCGATGGCGCGGATGCGCCCGGCCTTATAGAGCTCCTCAAATGCCTTCCAGGTGCCGATGGTGGCCTCCTGCCATGTCGTGCGGTACTGGATGGGGTTCGGCCAGTGGATCAGGTACAGATCCAGATACCGCAGGCCGAGCCGGGAGAGCGTCATGTCGAACGCCTCAAGCGTCGCCTGATAGCCGTGCGCGGCGTTGCGCAGCTTGCTGGTCACAAAAATTTCCTCGCGGGGAACGCCGCTGATGCGGATGCCCTGTCCGACGCCGCGCTCGTTGCCGTAGGCGGCAGCGGTGTCGATGAGGCGGTAGCCCGCCGCCATTGCATCCTTCACCGCCGCGGACGCGACCGCGTCCGGGGACTGGTATGTTCCAAGACCAATGCACGGCATGTTCACGCCGTTTGCGAGTGTATATGTATCCTGACTGGATCTCATTGTCATTCCCTCCCCTTATTTCCGGATCGCCAGACGGTTGCGCAGATCCTGCGCCTGATAGACGGACTCACGCAGATTTCTCGCGATAAGCGCGTAATCGTTGTTCACAAGCGCCTGTCCCTGCGTGAACATCCAGTCGCCGCCGCAGATGACCTTCCGGTTTTCCAGCAGCGGGAGGAAATTCGTCTCATTGAGCATACCGGTCACGAGGAAGTGGAGCATGGGGTATGCGCCGGTATATTCATTGAGCGTCGCCAGACCGCCGAGCTGGTAGATCGGGAAAAACTTGACCATATCGAGGCCGTATTCCACCGCCATGGTCATTTCGCCCGGCGTGATGCAGTTTGGAATGACGGGGATCTTTTTGTCGATGCAGTATTCCACGACCTGCCGGCCGATGCCGGGCATGATGATAAACTGCGCGCCGTGATCGATGGCGGCCTTGGCCTGATCGAGCGTGATGATCGTGCCCGCGCCCGCGACGATCTCCGGGACATCTCTTGCGATGCGCTCCAGATTTCCCATCGCATGCTCGTTGCGCATCAGCACCTCCACCACGGGAAGTCCGCCCGCAACGAGGGCCTTTGCCGCCGGAACGGCCTGCTCCGGCTCCGCATAGGCAATGATCGGCGCAATGCCAGTCACCTTCAATACATCCTTCATGAGTTCGGTTTTGTCCATACCCTGTTCCCTCTCAATCTGCCAGCCAGTGCAGGCTGGTCTTTGTCAGCGCGGCGGCCTTTTCGAGGTTCTCCGCCATATTGTCCGCGAGTTCCAGCCGGTTTTCCGCCAGCGCCTTCTCGCGCTTTGCCCACTCCATCTCGCCGGGGACGAAGATCTTCTGCGCGTTCTTCGCCAGCGGCGCGGATTCGAGCTCCTTCACCATCTGCTCCATGCGCGCTTCAAATTCGTCCATCGGCAGCATCTGCGCCAGATCCACGGCGATAAAGGCGTGGCCGACGTTGTTCTTTGCCTCTAGATCGAGGTTCCAGCTCACGACCTGACTCAGAAGTCCCGCGCCCGTCAGCACGGAGGCAAGGATCTCGACCATGATGGCGAAGCCGTAGCCCTTGTGCGCCGCCATGGGAAGAAGGTGCGAGTCATACGGGAACCCGGAGGGATCTGTCGTCGGCAGGCCCTCGGCGTCAATTAAGAAGCCGGGCGGCACCTGCTGTCCCTTTTCGCGCGCCATGACGATCTTCAAGGCCGCCGCGCCGCTCAGGGCAATGTCGAGGAAGACAGACTTTCCGTTCTTCAGCGGCGCCGCGAACGAAAAGGGGTTATTGCCGATGGCCACATCGCGGCTGCCGGGGATGGCCATGTTGGGGTCGGTGTTGCTCATGGCGATACCGAGCAGGCCCTGCTGCGCGGCAAGATTGGCATAATAGCCGGCCGCGCCGAAATGGCAGCTATTGTGCACGCCGACATAGGCGATGCCGGTCTTCTTCGCTTTTTCGATGGCAAGCTCCATGGCCCTGCAGGACGAGACCATGCCCATGGCCGCATTGCCGTTGACGATAGCCCACGAAGCCCCTTCCTTTTCTACCGTCGGGACAGCCTTCGCGTCCAGACCGCCCGCCTGCATCTTGCGGATATAATTGTACAGATTGTTCGTGCCGTGCGAGAACACGCCGAACGTGTCCGTCGTCACGAGCGTATTGGCGATCGTCTGCGCATCCTCCGCGCCGACCCCCGCCGCTTCCAAAGCCGCCTGCGCAAACCGCAGAAGCTCATCTACCTGAATCGATTTCATGTCGTTTTCCTCCTGTTGGAACCGTTATTTGACTGCACTGTCGACCTGGCCCTGAATGAAGTATTTCTGCAGGCACAGATACGCCACGATCAGAGGCAGAACGCACAGCACTGCCGCTGCCGCTGCGCCGTGCATATTCTGGGCGCTGTCTGCACCACCGAAAAACTGCCGGATGAGCAGTACCAGCGTGTATTTCGACGGCTTCTGTAAGATGTAATACGGATACAGGTACTCATTCCACGCCGTAACGCCTTTGAGGATGATGACGGACACTGTCACAGGCTTGAGCTGCGGCAGGATAATACTCCAGAACGTGCGCAGGACACCTGCGCCGTCGATCGCCGCGGCTTCATCCAACGCGACGGGAATGGAGTTGATAAAGTTTGTGTATAGATGAATGGACATCGGCAGGCCGAATGCCGCCGCGATGACGATGACCGCCCACTGCTGGTTGATGCCGCCAAGCGCAACGAGCTCGGTGTACACGCCGACCAGAATGGACAGCGGTGGGATCATCATGATGCCCAAACAAAAGCTCTGCATGAAGCTGTTGAGCCGTGAACGGTTGCGCGCGAACGCATAGGCCGCCATACAGCCGAATACGACCTCGATTGCAACTGTGCCAACCGCAATGAGAACAGTGTTGCCCAACGCCCTGAATAACTTTCCACTTTCAATGATAGAGGTAAAGTTGCTTAAATCAAAATAGTTCGGTGGGATCAGACGGCTTCCGAGATCTGTCGGATGCTTGAAGGCCATGACCACGAGCACATAGATCGGCAGGATATAAATGAGGATGATGAGAACGCTCAGAATATATTTCCATGCGTTTTTCTTTTTCGTCTTATGCGTCTGCTTCTGAATTGTCTGTTGCATCAGTACTGCACCTCCCTCTTCCGGAAATAGCGCGTCAGGAATGTCGAGATGATAAAGATGAATACGAACAGGAATACGCCAATCGCCGAGGCGTAGCCTGCTTTTTCAGAATCAAAGTACATATAGGAAATGTATGTGGACAGCGAGTGCGTCTTCAATGTGGGGCCGCCCTTTGTCAGGGAGATGATCACATCGTTCAGCTTCAATCCGCCGATGACGTTCTGAATAACTGCGGTGGACATGGCAGGCGTGAGCAGCGGGAGCGTCACATGGCGGAAGACCTGCCATTTGCTTCCGCCGTCGAGCGTCGCTGCCTCGTAATACATGGTCGGGATGTTCTGCAGGCCCGCCAGATATACGATCATGGCAATGCCGACATACTGCCAGCTGTTGACCAGTGTAATAATGATCTTACCGCGAGTTCCGTCCGCCAGCCAGTTGATCGCGTCCTTGCCGAGATACTGGAAGATCTCATTGATGACGCCGTGGTTGAGCTGGAAGAAGAAATACATGATGTAGCCCATCAGAAGGCCGGAGATCATGACCGGTAGATAGATGATCGTCCGTACCGCGTTGCGGATCTTGAATTTGCTGTTGAGGAACAGCGCCAGCGCCAGACCGAACACGTTCTGTAGCAGCGCCGAGCCGAAGCCATAGAGCATGGTGTTCCAGAACGAGGACTTAAAGTATTTATCTGCAAACAGGTTAAGGTAGTTTTTCAGTCCGATAAAGGTCATATTTTGGGAATATCCATTCCACTTGAAGAAGGAGATATATACGCCCCGCGCCAAGGGGTATAGCACAAAACATGCCATGAGCAGGACAGCCGGTATATACAGAAGATTCATCTGTCTTTTCCGTTTTTCCATTCCGTTGTCCGTTCCTTTCTAAATAAAGAGTGTGCAGGTGCCGGATGTTCTGGGAGATTCATCCGACACCTGCAGATAAATCATTTAAGCAGATCAGTCGTTACAATGCGGGGCCATATTCAGCTTATGGGGTGCTGGACCACGATTGCACGGACTCAGCCGTTCTGCTCTGCGTAGAGCTCCAGGTAGTTGTCTCTCAGATACTCAACAGCCTCGGTCACGTCGTCGGGGTTGGAGAGCATCATGGACATGGAGTCAGCCATAATGCCCCACATGCCGGACGGGAAGAACTTGCGGTCGAAGAGGTTGTCGTACTGAACCTTGCCGTTGCAGTCTTCCACAGCCTGCTTGTAGCAGTTGAGCGTGTAGACATCAGCGGCGTCAGCGCCTTCAACGGTGGGCAGCGCGCCGGAGACCGTCGCCCACTTGGAGCCGACCTCGGGACGGGCCAGATAATCAAGCAGAGCCCAGCAGGCAGCTTCGTTTTCGGTGTCCTTCCAGACGCCCCATGCGTCGCCTTCACCGACACGGAAGGACGGAGCGCCATCAGCGGAGGAGGGCAGCGGGAGCACGCCCATGTTGGCATCGGGATAATACTGACGGGCAACGGTGATGTTGTCGGTGCCGCGAACCATGAAGGCCGCTTCGCCGGAGCCAAGCATCTGCTGCGCACCGGCAGCGTCGAGCGTCAGAACGTCTTCATTGATGTAGCCCTTCTTCATCCAGGTAGCCAGATACTCGTAGAGTTCCGTTGCATAGGTGTCGAAGTCGAACGTGCCGTCCTTCAGAGAGTCGCCCAGATCATACTTGGCGCCTTCGTCCGTCCAGAAGGTCGGAGCGACGGAGCCGAGCAGGCCCGCGAGGTTGCCGCCGACGGAGCCGCCGATTGCCAGCGGGGTGATGCCGGCTGCGACGAGCTTTTCACAGGCTGCATCGAAATCGTCCCAGGTGCGGATGGAGTTGGGGTCGACGCCAGCCTTGTCGAGTGCGTCCTTGTTGTAGATCAGGCCGGAAATGCTCATGGACATGCCGAGCGCGTAGAAGTTGCCGTTTTCGTCGGCCATAACGCCAGCGAGAGAGTCCTTGTCGATGGAATCGAACCAGGGCTGATCGTTGACGACCTTCAGATATTCGCTGTAGCGGAGCAGCGACCAGCCGTGGGTCATCCAGACATCGGGCAGGGAGTTGGAAGCCATCATGGTCTTGAGCTGAGCTTCACCCTCGGAGCCCGGGGTGATGAGATCGACCTGAATGCCGGTCTCAGCCGTGAAGTCATTGATGATCTCCTGGAACATTTCCAGCTTCGCATCGGTGTAGCTGGTTGCGAAAACGGAGATCGTACCGCCGACAGCGGGTTCCTCCGTTGTTTCTTCGGCGGGAGCGGTTTGTTCGGGAGTCGTCTCCTCAGCCGGTTCCGTCGTGGTGGTCTGCTCGGCATCTGCGGCAGGCTCTGCCTTAGCTGCACAGGCAACCATCGTCAGCACCATCAGTGCCGCGAGGATCAATGCAAGAATCTTCTTCATTTTTGGTTTTCCTCCTTGTCATTTTATACAAACAACGTTTTGTTTTTTTGCTGTCTGCTATTACAAAGTACCATATTTTTTGCATTCTGATAATGCAGAAATCTGTTGCAAACATGGACAATTCTGCTGGACATTTTTCGCTGCTTCTGCTACACTATATAAAAACAAATTTCAAAACCGAATGCAGCAGGGGGCGGACGCTGATGGCGCTGAACAATTTTGACGAGTTCATTGACAAAACAGATTATCTGCAAACGAGGCTCCTCCAGGTCAACAGCTGCGGCTCGGAACGGGTCGTCAAATATGACTATACGATCCTGCGCTCAAACGGGCGGCGGGACTTCCATTTTCTATATCTGCAAAACGGATGGCTCGACATTGAGGTCGGCACGGCGAAGGCGCGGCTGACGCGCGGACAGTGCGCGGTGTTCCTGCCGAACGTGCGGCAGATGTACTCCTTTACCGCTGCGGGCGACCCGGTCTCCCTCTACCTGCATTTTACCGGACAGGCCGCAGCCGAGGCCATGCAGTACCTGCGCCCGACGGAGAACATGATCTACACCATTTCTGACCAGACGCTGTTTGAAAGCCTGTTCCACCGGCTCAATCGCCTGCACAATCTGCAGCAGTCCGCCGCGCTGCAGATCCCGGAGGAAAACAGCATCCTCCTGCAGCTCATCACCATCGTCTGCCGCAGCAGCGCGGACAATGAAGCGCCCATCCGCAGCGATATCCTCAGCGCCATGGAATACATGCGGGAGCATATGCAGGAGCAAATCAACTTCCAGACCTTTGCCGAAACGCTGCACCTCAGCTACAGCCGCTTTGCGCATCTGTTCACGCAGGCTGTCGGTGTCTCGCCGCAGCAGTATCTGCTGCGTCTCCGGCTGGATCGCGCGCGGGGCTTCCTGCGCGATTCCTCCATGAGCGTTTCCGAGGTGGCGGAAAGCACGGGCTTCAACGACCCGTTTTACTTCAGCCGTATGTTCAGCAAATCCTTCGGCCTTTCCCCGAGAGCATTCCGGAGCAAATGCCGGAAATAGGCTGTCATTTATAATCTCCGAGATAGTCCGTGTTTTTCTCAAAGATCAGATCGCACATGTTGCGGATCTCCTGCAGGCTGCACACAGCGGAGCAGAGTGGATCCATCATGACTGCGTGATAAACATCCGCCCGGCTCTTTGTCATGGCCGCACGCACGACAAGATTCTCGATCTGCGCCGTCGTGCTGACCAGAATGGCCAGATGCGCCGGAAGCTCGCCGACGATGGTCTTGTGGATGCCGTCCTTGTCCGCAAATACCGGAATTTCCACGCAGGCGTCATACGGCAGATTGGTGATAGAGCCGTCGTTGATGACGTTGCCGTTAAACTTGAACGGCGTCCGGTCGCCGAAGCGGGCGTTGAAGATATTTGCTGCATATTCACTGCTTCGGTTGGTGTCGACGGGTTCGTTTTCAATCCAGTCCGTGATCTCCTGCTTCCAGCTCCCGGCGCGCCCAAGCCGGCTGTTGAGCGAAAACGCGTGCAGGCCGGGGTTCCAGTTGGTGCTGTGCGTGCAGTATTTTTCGATCAGTTCCGGGCGCTTGCGGAACCATGCGTTGTACTCGGAATTGTGCCCGCTGGACTCGGTGACATAATACCCCAAATGCCGGAACATTTCGTTGCGCACCTGCTCCTTGTTATAAAACTCGGGATTCTCCAGCTTCTTTGCAAGCTTTGGGTACAGGTCCTGCCCGTTGTGCTCCAGCTTGAGATAGAACGCCTGATGGTTGACGCCCGCACAGAGATAATTGATCTCGTCCACCGGCGTTTCCAGCCACTCCGCCAGCATGGTGACCGTCCCCTGCACGCTGTGGCACAGACCTGTGACCTCGACGTTTGTTTCGGTCTGCATGGCCTTGCAGAGCATCGACATCGGATTCGTGTAATTCAAGAAGACCGCATTCGGGCAATATTTCTCAATATCCCGGCAGATATCCAGCATCAGGGGAATATTGCGCAGCGCGCGGAAAATACCGGAGACGCTGCGTGTATCGCCGATGTTGATATCGACGCCAAACTGCATGGGGATCTCAATATCATAGCGCCAGACGTCGATGCCGCCATTGAAGACCGTACACAAAACGCCGTCCGCGCCGGAAAGCGCCTCCGCGCGGCTCTGCGTCGGGGTGATCTTCGCGTGCGCGCCCATAGCGGCGTTGATCTTTCGGACTGCGGCGGTGATCCGTTCGAGCCGCTCCGGGTCGGTGTCCATCAGCGCCAGCTCACAGTCTTCAAAGGCCGGGAACGAGAGCAGATCCCGGACAAGATTGCGCGTGAAGATAAAGCTGCCCGCGCCGATAAATGCAAATTTTTTCATAAAGAGCACCATCCTTTTTCATTTTTGGATGGTTCCAGTGTATCCCACCACCTGCGCGGCGGCAAAGCAGAAAACTGCCAGATAAGCGGACATTCCTGCTATACAGCAAGCAGACCGTATGCTATACTGGCCAGGGGTGAGCAGCATGAAAGCCTTTTGTGAATTCCGTGATTCCACGGATCATCCGCCTGTCCACGGGCTTCAGATCAACAGCTGCGGGCAGCAGCAGGCCGGACAATACGGGTATACGATTCTCCGCTCAAATGGTCGTTCGGACTATCATTTGCTCTATGTGCAGAGCGGATGGATCACTGCGGAGAAAGACGGCGCTCCTGTGTGCATATCATCGGGCGGCTTCATTTTTTACCCACCCGACGCACGGCAGCTCTATGCGTTCAGCAAGGAAGGAAACGCGATTTCCTACTGGATTCATTTCACCGGGACTGCAATAGAAGATGCTTTGGCCGATCTTCCCTATAATCGCACGTTCTGTGGGCAGGTTGATGAACGGATGCAGTTCGAGAGCCTACTGCACCAGCTTTCCCAGACACACCACATGCGCGGGCCGGCATACCTTCTTGACGAGGGCGGACTGCTTTTGCAGATTCTTGCCAGTTTGTCGCGCAGCGTCAACCGGCAGGAAAGCACCGAATGCAGCGAAATCCGCGCGGCGGCGGCGTACCTCTGCGAGCATTTCTGCCAACCGCTGTCGCTTGCGGACTGCGCAGCCCGTCTGCACCTGAGCGTAAGCCGGTTTTCGCATCTGTTCACGAAGACCATCGGCGTTTCGCCGTATCAGTATCTGCTGCGCCTGCGGCTCGACCGGGCCTGTGAGCTGCTTCTGCATACGGAACTTGATATCCGCCATATCGCGCAGCTGGTCGGCTTTGACGATCCGTCCTACTTCAGCCGCCTGTTCCGCAAACGCTTTGCGAAAACGCCGGGGGCATTTCGGACAACATACAGCCAGGAGCGTTCGGATCATCCCGCTTCTGCACCTCCGGTTTTATAGAAAAAGCAGGCATCCTGTGTTTCATTTGCAGGATGCCTGCTTTTTCACTTTCCGGCCTCAGCACTGTCTGCGCAGCAGAAACAGCCGCTGCGTGATCGTATCTGCTGCCTCGCGGAGCTGCGGAAGGTAGTATTTCAGCTGTTCGCGTGAGGTCACGTCGGTGATGCCGGAGAACGACAGAGCCGCGTAGATCTCCCCCTCCGGGCTGCGAACCGGCACGGCCACACAGCACGTGTGCGTCAGGGATTCAAAATAATCAAGCGCATATTCTTGCTGCCGGACTCTGTTCAGCTCCTCCAGAAACGCGCGCTTGGTGCAGATGGTATTCGGCGTCATCGTCTCGAATGCGATCCCATCGATAAACTGCGTGCGCAGCACCTCCGGCAGCTCGCAGAGCAGAATCTTTCCGCCTGCGGACGCGTGCAGCGGCAGCGTTGAGCCAACCGGTGCGACGAAATCAACATACCGCTCCGTGCGCGTCTGCTGCAAAATGAAAAACCGCCGGTCTTGCCGGACGACCAGATTCATCGGCAGAATTTCCCGCGCCGTCAGCTCCTGCATGATCGGATACGCCACCTCGGCCAGCGCGAGGTGGAAATTATTCTTCTCTGTGATATACGACAGCTTTTCACCCGGAATGTATTTATCATCCGACATCTGGAAGCTCCAGCCGGTTGCCTCCAGTGTCTTTAATATCCGATACGCTGCTGACGGCGTGATACCCTGGCATTTTGCAATCTCGTTGACGCCCATCGGCCGCTTTTCCTGCATCAGCAGCTCCAGAATTTTCAGCCCGCGCTCAAGCGCTTGTACTGTACCCTGTTCCTTCCTTTCCATCATTTCCTCCGCCGCAAGTACTTTGCTCTTGATTATACCGTAAACGCTGGAACTGCGTCAACTGTCAAGACCTTCATTGCCGGGAATCCCTCGGATGTATTCTGTTTTGCACAAATCCAACATGGAGAATTTGGCTATTCTGCATATTGCATTCTATTTTTGATTCCGGTATGCTGTTCTTTAAAATTGGAATACTTATTCCAAAACACGCCATAAAGGAGAGCGACTATGGAAAAACAAAAAATGGGCGGCGTTGTATTCCCGCTTGTGACTCCCTTCTGCGGGGAGGACGAACATGTCAATTATCCCGCGCTTGACAAGCTGATCGACTTTCTGATCGAAAACGGCGCGACGGGCGTCATCCCCTGCGGCAGCACGGGCGAGCTTGTATCCATGACGCTGGAGGAGCAGCTGGAGATCAACCGCCACACCATCGAATACGTGAACCATCGCTGCAAGGTCTATGCCTGCACCGGCGCGTACCGGACCTCCGACGCGATCCTGCTCTCCAAAGCTGCGGAGGAAGCCGGGGCCGACGGCGTCATGGTCGTCACACCCTGGTACATTACGCCGAACGAGGAGGAAGCCTACGATCATTATAAGGCCATCCGTGCCGAACTTTCGATTCCGCTGATCCTCTATCACAATCCGTACCTGACCGGCTGCTGGCTGAGTGAAAAAATCATTGCGAAGCTGTATAATGACGGCATCATCGACGCCATCAAAGATTCCGCGCACGACATTTACCGCCACCAGAACATGCGTGCCCTGTGCAAGGACGACGGCTTCTCTATTTTCTACGGCTATGACAATCTCCCCGCCGAAGCGCTCATGATGTACGCCGACGGCTGGATCACCGGCGTCGGCACGCTCTTCCCGGCAGAAACTGTCCGTGTCTATGACCTCTGCAAGGCCGGCAAGCCGCTTGAAGCCAGAGACTATATCATGACTGTCTGCCGCAAGTACATGCACTTCTTCAACGAACCTACAAAAGAGGGTCTGCCCTCGCCGTGGCTGGCAATCATCAAGGAGGGACTGACTATGCGCGGGATTCCCATCGGCCTGCCGCGCAGACCCATCCATCCGCTGCCCGACAGTGTCCGCGCAGAGCTGACGGCAGTCATGCGGGACTTCGGCTATTACAAGCTCGGATAAGGAGACGTTCTTATGGAAAGCACCATCTATGTCAAGCCGGAACGCATCCGGCAGTATGTGATCGATCTGTTCGGCCATTATCATGTCAGCAAAACGGACGCCGCCATGATCGCCGATAATCTGATCGACGCTGAGATCCGCGGCGTCACGACCCACGGCCTTACACGGATTCCGCTTTATACGGAGAAGCTCATCTCCGGCCTGTGCGACGCAAAAGCCGTGCCGGAGATTGTCAAAAATTACGGTGCGACCGCGCTCATCGATGCACACGACGGTCTCGGTCAGGTTGCAGCGACAAAGGCCATGGAGCTCGCCATTGAAAAGGCGGAGCAGTTCGGTGTCGGCTATGTCGGCCTGCGCAACGGCAG
>ENA-OROD01002313-OROD01002313.1-human-gut-metagenome-genome-assembly--contig:-NODE-2313-length-13883-cov-3.876989_pt1 | contig 13883 bp, 9 predicted proteins | sample MGYA00242123_ERZ509038 | MGnify/ENA primary metagenome ERZ509038 (study PRJEB26280, sample SAMEA2338719) | human gut metagenome | biome: human gut; feature: human-associated habitat; material: faeces... | reverse complement strand
ACACCCCACTTGTTAGATAGTATATCATACTGTCTAACAAATGGGGTGCAGTTCAGGCGGGCTGCCGGTTTTGTTGTCAGATTCCGCAAAGGCGCGTGCTGAATTTCGTATAAACCGCTGGAAAGCTTTTCCTTGTGAAGGGGAATGGGCCGTGGTACAATGACTGTAGTGTGTACCGCCGCGCCGGACAGAGACCTCGCGGCGAGAGAGACAGGAGGAGCGACATATGAAAAAGCGTATGATAGGATGGCTGCTGGCGCTGGTGATGGCGGCGACGCTGCTGCCAGTGCAGGCCCTGGCCGCCGGAGTGGAGCAGCCGGGCGAACTGCGGTGGCGTATGACACGGCAGGATCCGGTCACAGGTGAATTCATCACGACGGTGGTAGATGCGGAGAATGCACCGGAGGAAACCGCGATCGCCGCGTATGCGGCGGATACCTATAACTATAACGAATCTGTGCCCCGCTATGGCTATAACGCGCTGGCTCAGATGGAAAAGGGTGCAGCACTGGTAAAGCTATACGATGGACTGCTTGCTTCGGCGAAGCTGTATGACGGCACGAATACGGTGCGCATGGTGTCTGCCGTCGGTCTGGGCGCGGATATTACGGAGGATGACATTAAATTAGTGGTTTTGACGCTGCGCAATGACCATCCCGAGATGTTCTGGGTCAAATCCTCCTGGGGCTGGGGAGTTGGTGCTGATGAGGATGTTTGCACTGCCGCTTATCTGGTGTTTTACGAGTATGATACTCCGGTAGAGGAGACCAAGCGTATTTTTGTGGATGCCGCTGAGAAGCTTCTGGCAGGCGTACCTCAGGACGGAAGCAATTACATAAAGGAAAAGTATCTGCACGATGCGCTGGCGGGGCATATCACCTATGATTCGGCTTATGTCTGGGATCAGGGGGCTTATACAGCAATGGTGGAAGGCAGGGCTGTGTGCGCCGGCTATGCCACCTCGTTCCAGTATTTGCTTCAGTGTGTTGGGATCGAAAGCTTTGTGGTGACCGGCTGGGCAGGCGGAGGTTCACATGCATGGAATATTGTCAAGCTGGAGGACGACTGGCATTTTGTGGATGTGACGTGGGACGACGGAAGCACAGTGGGCCATGCGTACTTCAACCGGGGCAGCGATTATATGTCGGGCTCGCATACCATCGACGAGGCAGTCAATGTTCCAATCGGAACGCTGTATGATTATGTAACGGTGCGGTACGAGGATTATGATGATGATTACCATCAGGTCATTGACATAGACGGTTCGACGACGCTCGGCATACACCTGTATACTGATAACTGGACAGTCGTCAGCAAGGTGAGCTGCTTGGTGGACGGCGTCAAGCAGCGCTCCTGTGTAAAATGCGGCCATGTGCAGGAGGTACGGACTGCGGCGCCGGGGCAGCATACTGCTATTTTCTGGTTCGTCTGCGGCGACTATGAGATCGAGTGCGAATGCCGGTCCTGCGGCGCAACGTGGAAGCAGAGCCAGTTTGCCAATACCGTGTTGGATGATGGTACAGTCGCTGTCGGCGGGTTTTGGGGCGATCAGGAGGATATCGTGATCCCCCGTCAGTTGAATGGGCTGCCGGTGACCCGGATCACACAGGATGACAGCTATCCCTTTTCCAGCAACAGCGAACTGAAAACCGTCACGCTGCCGAATACGGTGACGACCCTCAGCGCCAATGCCTTTGCGGACTGCGCCGCGCTGGAGATGATCGTTATTCCTGCCAGTGTGACGACCATCGAGAAAAAGGTGTTTTCCGGCTGTGATAATTTGAAGGATATCTATTACCTGGGCGGCCAGCAGCAGTGGGTGGCCATCAATAAGGATTATATGGGAAATGCTCCGCTGAACCGCCCCGCAACCACCATCCACTGCATTCCGGCCGGCGACCTGAACGGCAACGGCACCAGGGCGGAAGCCACCGATGTGCAGTGCCTGTATACCTACCTGACCAGCGGCGTTATCACCGGAGCGCTGACCCAGCGGGAGGGGGTATTCCGGGCAGCGGCCGATCTGAACGGCGACGGCAGCGTGGATGTGTACGACCTCCAGCGCCTGTATGAGACCGCCAGCGGCCTTGACCAGGCGGCGTAACAGCATAAAAAAGAGGACGGATCGTGGATCCGTCCTCTTTTGCCTTCCCGTGGTGAACGAGAAAGGCACAGGGCACCGGATGCCCTCTGATCCATAAACCCGGATGTGGGCCCGGCTCATCCCGGACGGGGCTTCCATCTCTTTGACGGCCAAGTGTTTTTTGAAAAACCCCGGAATTCCTCTTGACAAATTGGTTTATCCTTGATAAACTAACAATAGAGTTTATCGGGAATAAACCAACAAGGAGGGAAACCTATGGAGAGCATGGAGCTGGGTGAGGTGCAGCTTCGCTTCGCGGAGCTGGTGTGGCACTACGCGCCGCTGCCGTCGGGCGAGCCGTCGTCTATGATCAGCATGTCGAACGGTTGTTCCAGTCCGAATACGGCCCGGATGATGTTTTCTATGTTTTCCTTTTCGTTGTACGTAGGAATGATAACTACACTGTCTGAACGCATATTTCTGTCAGCTTTAAAAGTGAATGACTTCGTTTGTATTCGTGAAACAAATATAGACATAAATCACGAATACAGGTAACAGAGTGGAAATATTTCTTCCGGCGGAGGTGTTTTTTTAGTGATTCTTTGTATTTTTGCACCGGATTGAATCATGGAGATACAAGGTTTACAAGCCCTCTATGCAGGGCATAAGTCGGTAAAGGCTTTGGCAAAGGCTTTGCAGGACGGTTCCGCGCGGACGATTTTCGCGGAAGGACTGTGCGCGTCGGCCGCTCCTTTGCTGTTCAGCAGTGTGGCCGCAGCTTGTCCGCAGGTGATGGCTTGTCCGTATGTTTTCGTGCTGGATGATGCGGAAGAGGCCGGGTATTTTTATCACGACCTGACGCAGATTCTGGGTGAGCAGGAAGTGTTCTATTTTCCTTCTTCATTCCGCCGGGCGGTGAAGTTCGGGCAGCGGGACGCAGCCAACGAGATACTCCGCACGGAGGTTATCAGCCGTTTGTCGGCAGGGCATCGTCCGCTTTTCGTGGTCACTTATCCCGAGGCGGTGATGGAAAAAGTCGTGTCGCGGCAGAAACTGGATGAGCAGACGCTGAGGCTGCATGCCGGCGAGCGGGTGGACATCACGTTCGTGGAGGAGACTTTGCGTGCGTTCGGTTTCCGGCGTGTGGATTATGTCTACGAACCGGGGCAGTTTGCCGTGCGTGGCAGTATTCTCGATGTCTTTTCATTCTCCTCGGAATGGCCTTACCGGGTAGACTTTTTCGGTGATGAAGTGGACAGCATCCGTACGTTTGAGGTGCAGACACAACTCTCGCGCGACAAACAGGAAGAAATCGTCATCGTGCCCGAACTGGCCAGTTACGTGCAGGGCAAGGTGCCGTTCACGGACTTCCTGCCCCCGGAGACCGTCTTGGTGATGAAGGATTTGTTTTTCTTGCGCGACGTGGCCGACCGGGTATATGCCGACGGCTTTTCGGCGCAGGCTCTGATGGACGAGCAGGCCCGGACGGAGATGGAAGAGGCGGAGCGGCACGAGAAACTTCGTGCCGACCTGATGCTTGTCGACGGGTCGGCCTTGATGAAGGGAATGCTCGATTTCCGCAGGGTAGAGGTGGGGAACAAGCCGTCCGCCACACCGCAGGCCACCGTGCGTTTCCACCTGACGGCACAACCTATATTCCATAAGAATTTTGAATTGGTGACCCGTACTTTCCATGAGTATCTGGAAAAGGGATACACCTTATATATATTGGCCGATTCGGCCAAACAGACCGACCGTTTGGCTTCCATTTTCACGGAACAGGCTTCGGGTATCGGTTTTACTCCCGTGAACCGTACTTTGCATGCCGGGTTTGCCGACGACGACCTCAAGGCGTGCTTTTTCACCGACCATCAGATTTTCGACCGTTTCCATAAGTATAACCTCCGCAGCGACAAGGCGCGGAGCGGCAAAGTGGCTCTATCGTTGAAAGAGCTTCAGGAGTTCAACATTGGCGATTACGTGGTCCACGTAGACCACGGGGTCGGAAAGTTCGGCGGTTTGGTGCGCATTCCCAATGGCGACACCATGCAGGAAGTCATCAAGATTATCTATCAGAACGACGATGTGGTGTTCGTCTCCATTCACTCCCTGCACAAGGTGAGCAAATACCGTGGCAAGGAGGGCGAGCCTCCCCGGTTGAACAAGTTGGGCACGGGGGCATGGGAACGCCTGAAAGAGCGGACGAAGACCAAAATCAAGGATATCGCACGCGACCTCATCAAGTTGTATTCCCTGCGCCGTCAGGAGAAAGGTTTCGCCTTCAGTCCCGACAGTTTCATGCAGCACGAACTCGAGGCAAGCTTCCTCTACGAGGACACGCCCGACCAGTTGAAGGCCACGCAGGCCGTGAAGGCCGACATGGAGCGCGACCGTCCGATGGACCGTCTGGTATGTGGGGATGTGGGATTCGGCAAGACCGAGGTGGCCATCCGCGCTGCCTTCAAGGCTTGTGCGGACAATAAGCAGGTGGCGGTGTTGGTGCCTACCACCGTGTTGGCCTATCAGCATTTCCAGACTTTTTCGTCGCGTCTGAAAGGGATGCCCGTTCGGGTGGATTACCTGAGCCGCGCCCGTAGCGCAGCCAAGACCAAAGAAATATTGAGGGATTTGGCCGACGGGAAGATCAATATCATTGTGGGGACGCACAAACTGATAGGCAAGTCGGTGAAGTTTAAGGACCTTGGCTTGTTGATTATCGACGAAGAGCAGAAGTTCGGGGTGGCTACCAAAGAAAAGCTGCGGCAGATGAAGGTCAACGTGGACACGCTGACGCTTACCGCCACGCCGATTCCGCGTACATTGCAGTTCTCCCTGATGGGGGCACGCGATTTGTCGGTCATACAGACCCCGCCGCCCAACCGTTATCCCGTGCAGACCGAGGTGCACACGTTCAGTGCGGAGCTGATAGCCGAGGCGGTCAACTTCGAGATGAGCCGCAACGGGCAGGTGTTCATCGTGAACAACCGTATTTCCAGTCTTTACGATTTGGAGGCTTTGTTGCACAAGCATGTGCCGGATGCCCGCGTTTGCGTGGGGCACGGGCAGATGCCGCCGGAAGAACTGGAGAACATCATCTTCGGTTTCGTACATTATGATTACGACGTGTTGGTGTCCACCACCATCATCGAGAGCGGTATAGACATCCCCAATGCCAATACGATTATCATCAACGGGGCGCAGAACTTCGGTCTGAGCGACTTGCACCAGATGCGAGGCCGAGTAGGGCGCAGCAACAAGAAAGCTTTCTGTTACCTTTTGGCGCCTCCTTTGGCTGCCTTGACACCGGAAGCGCGCCGCCGCCTGCAGGCCATCGAGAATTTCAGCGACCTCGGTTCGGGTATTCACATCGCCATGCAGGACTTGGATATCCGTGGGGCGGGTAACCTGTTGGGAGCCGAGCAGAGCGGTTTCATCGCCGATTTGGGGTATGAGACCTATCAGAAAATCTTGTCCGAGGCCGTGAAGGAACTGAAGAATGATGAGTTCGGCGACCTCTATGCCGAGGAAATCAGGAAGGGGAACGACTTGGGCGGTGAGAACTTTGTGGACGAGTGCGCGTTGGAGAGCGACTTGCAGATGTCTTTTCCCGACGATTATGTGCCCAGCTGCAGCGAGCGCATGCTCCTCTACCGCGAATTGGACGGTCTGGAGCGCGACGAAGACGTGGAGGCATTCCGCTTGCGTATGAAAGACCGTTTCGGAGAGATTCCGGAGGAGGGCGAGGAATTGATTCGTGTAGTGACGCTCCGTCGTCTCGGCAAGTGCCTCGGCGCAGAAAAGATATTCCTCAAGGCCGGGCGCATGGTGCTTTATTTCGTGCAGAACGAGAAGAGTGCTTATTTCGAGAGCAAGGCTTTCGGGCAGTGCATCGCATACGCTGCCATGAATGCCCATCGCAGCAACCTGCGTGAGGCTAACGGCCGCCGTTCGATGGTGATTCAGGAAGTGCGTTCGGTGAAAGATGCCGTCGGGATACTCCGGCAGATTTCGGAGTTACAGGCGGTGTGAGCACATGCTTGAAGGCGTGTTTCTTTTACTTGTTTGTACTTTTGCCGGAATCTTCGTAACTTTGGGCTTTGTAAGAACAAAAGTAGTCAGACGACAATAAAGATAAACATATAAATAGTGGAATAGTGATTCCATTCAGCTTTTAAGAAAACGAGCTTTTAGCTCTTATTCTCTCTACCTGAAACCGCCAAAATTACAGTCCAGAGAATAAGTAGGGGAAGGTTCGCGTCCGTTCGGGCGTGAACCATCCATACTTATGACTGGACGTGGTTACTTGGCGGTACCGAGGTGGAGTCATGGGATTGGATGGTTTACGCTTTTGTTTTTATGGTACACATTGGTCAGCTCATCGAACAGGAACTGCGCCGTCAGCGACGTTCCGTGTCATGGTTCGCAAAGGAACTCTATTGCGACCGTACCAATGTGTACAAACTATTTCGTAAGGAGAGCATAGACACGTTGTTGCTCTATCGTATTTCTTGTGTTTTGTCTCATGATTTCTTTAAGTACTATACCGACGACTTTGTTTCCGGTAACAAACCGTAGCGGTTTTGTCTACGGTTTGTAGCCGTTACGTCTACAAATTCTATATGTCTTAACGCATTTTCCTCCTTAACTTTGCATCAGTTTAATTTCATATTAATAATTAAAAAGAAATGTTATGAAGAAGACTTTAAAATTTTTGAGTTGGATGTTTATCCTGTTGCTTACGGTTTCCGTTTCGAGTTGTAAGGATGATGATGACGATGCGCCAGTCAGTGGTTTGGTGGGTACGTGGCAAGGAGATTATAAGGATGGTGACCATTATACAATGACTTTCAACAACGATGGCACGGGAGTTGAAACGGATGATACAGGTTCAGATAATTTTAAATACTCTTATACCGGTGACAGGTTAATTATTTCTTATAACGGAGGTGGCGGTGTGGCTTATTCAGTGTCTATTACAGGTAAGACATTGATGCTCACGATAGAAAATTCGACAACGTTTTATACTTTGACAAGATTGTAACGGTTAAGGTGTAATGTGGAGGCGGTATATATTTGTTGTATGGTTGGTATGTGTTTTGTGTGCGAACTCTGTTAAGGCTGTTCCTGCTTTTCCTCAAAAGGTGGCTTTACGGGTAAAAGGCGGTAATGAGGTTTGGATTACAGTAAAAGGCGACGAATACAACAAATGGGCTTTGACCACAGACAATTATACCTTACTACCTTCGGGAAATGAATGGTATTTTGCTAAGGCGGACAGCATGGGGAATGCTGTCCGTTCTAGTTATAAATTGTGTGCCGATGCCGAACGTCCGGAAAGTTTGCGTCGTTTTTTGGCGCAACAGCCGAAAGGGTTGCGTCCTATGGTGGACGAAGCTCAAAAGAAGAGGCTATCGTACAGAAATAGGGCTGTTGAAAAACGAGGAAGGCATGCGGCAGTCGTTGGAGAACGTCGTGCCTTGGTAATCCTGATGTCATTTGCTGATGTAAGCTTCACTAAGACCGAGGCGGATTTCGATGCACTTTTCAACGAGCCGGGTTATGCTGTGGACGGGGCGCAGGGAAGCGTCTATGATTACTTCCGAGAGGTTTCCTACGGGCAGCTTTCGTTTCATTGCGACGTATTAGGGCCTTACAGAGCCGCGTATCCTATGGCTTATTATGGCTCGAACGGTTATGGCGGTTCGGACACGAACCCGTATGTTTTGTTTCTCGAAGCCATGGAACATGCCGTGCGGGAAATCGACTTGCAGGATTATGATGCCGACGGAGACGGTTATGTGGACAACGTGCATATCGTGTTTGCCGGATATGGTGAAGAAGCCGGGGCTTCTCCCTCCGCCATCTGGTCGCATGAGGCCATGTTCCCGGAAATCACCATGCAAGGCATGAAGATAGACCGTTATTCCTGTACGCCGGAGCTACGGGGAAACCGTGGAGGAGGTATATCACGTATCGGACCTTGCTGCCACGAAATGGGGCATGCTTTGGGGGCGATGGACTATTACGATACCGATTATACCACGGGCGGTAGTTTCGAGGGCACGGGCGTATGGGATGTCATGGCGCAAGGCAGTTGGAATAACGATGGTATCACACCGGCACATTTCAACCCTTACGTGAAAGCCTATGATTTCGGTTGGGTGGGCGTGACTACGTTGACGCATACAGGAGATTATTCGCTCCATCCTTCCATTTGGGAGAAAGACGGCGTGTACCGGGTCGATACAGGTTCCGAGGGGGATTTTTATTTGTTGGAGAGCCGTGTTCGTGACGGGTTCGATACGGCATTGCCCGGTGAAGGGCTGATGGTGTATCACGTGCATCCCCGGATTGAGGAAAGGGCGTATGGCAATACGATAAACGCTTCGGCACCGCAAATGATGTATCCGGTGTGTGCTTCTTCGTCTGTGTCCGTTCCTTCATCTTCTTCTTATTCATACGGTGAGATTAATTCGGCAGGTTGCCCTTTCCCCGGTTCCTCTGGTAAAACGGAGTTCGGCGGGCAGACCGTTCCGGCGGCGTTTGCATGGGACGGGAGTGACGCGGGCTTCGAACTGTCCGATATAAACCGCACTGCGGACGGACAGGTTTCTTTCCGTTTTACTACAGACGGCATGGCTCCATCTTTGGGATGGAAGACGGAATGGAACGAAAGTTTTGAGAATTCCTCTTCCGCTTCATCATGGTTGGTGTCGAGCCAATGGGGCTATACAACGGAATGGGAACGTATGGTGGCTGACAGTTCCGAAGGAATAGGGGACATCGCTTCGTGGGACTATATAACCGATGCGGCAGATGGCTCATATTATATGGGGTTGGTACAGCGGTTTATGTTGGGAAGTTGGGAAGGTGTGATGGTGTCACCGCTCGTGACGGACAATCCCGACGGTAATGCCAAATTGCGTTTTTTTTACCAGAACAAGGCACGAAGCGGAGGACTGGTTACGTTGGAAGTGTATTGTAAAAAGGAAACCTCGAAGGAATGGATTCCTTTGCAGGTTTTGGATGCAATAACCGGTACGTGGACGAAACAGGAAGTGGATTTGCCCGTAAGCACGGAACGCCTTCAAGTCATATTCTTGGCCAAAACGGAAGGAGCTTGTGGGGCGTTTGTAGATGATGTATCTATATTGAAGCCGAAAAAGGGCGACGCGCTTGAAGTTGCAAGCAAACCGGCCGGTTGCCAAATCGGCGTGAGGGAGGGATGTTTGTGGGTGTCTTTGTCCGTTCCGTCTGTCTTGTCCGTCTATGCTTGGGATGGCCGCCGGATACTGTCCGGTCGTTACGAAGCAGGGGAACAGACGTTCCGTTTGCCGTTCGGCATCTATGTGGTACGAATCGGGGAGTACGTTCAGAAAGTTCGGATTCATAATTGAATCCGGACATCCGACGGCGACAGGACATTTCCATCCTTGTATTATGCCATTGAAAAACAAAGATTTTGTTTTGTAGCTTGAGTAAAATGAACTATATTTGTCCGTAAAGTTTGATAGATGTGGTTTTAAAAGAAGGACGGTATGGAAAAGGTGGATATGAATTACAGCTTCTTTAGCGGTAAAGAGCCGACTGATGCCCAGCTTGCTCAGTTAATGCGAGAAGCCTGTTCGGATGCTGTAGAACGGGCACGGGAAGCTGATGTTAAGTTTGAAGCAGAGTTGGAAAATATGGCGCGTCAGTATATGGCTGAATATAAAACTCGTTATGGGAGAACGTAAACCGCTATTGATTGTTGTAGCCGGACCCAATGGTTCCGGTAAAACAACTATTACCGCAAAGGTCTTGCATCATGAATGGATGGAAGACAGTTTCCCTTTTGGGCACGAATTATTTCTAGTGTAGACGAATAAAACTTTAGTTGGCCGTGGCACCGGTTTCTTCTTGCAGGCAGGAGAAAGAGAACGGCGGTGTGAGGATGAGGCGGCGCACCTCCGCATTGTCCATACGTGGAATGTCGCGAATGGTCTTACCCGAACAGGCTGCTTGGATGACACGACAGAAAAGTCCGTGACTTACTACCAATACACATTTATCTTTGTAACGGGACACTGTATCGAGCAGGAATGTTTCCGCCCGGCGAAACATGGATTCTACGGGTTCGGCCCGGTGGTCTATTTTTGTACGTGCTTTCAGGATATCCATACCCGTGAACGGTCCCCAATCCCGTTCGCGAAGGAGAGATGTGGATTCAAGAGGCAGGCCGTGTGGTTCGTTCAGTATCATAGCGGTGTCCATACAGCGTTTCAAGTCGCTGCACAATAAAGCATCGAAACGGATATTCTTCAATTCATCCCGTAGGGCTTGTGCTTGTGCAATTCCTTCGTGTGACAAATGCCCCGGCATGTGTCCTTGCAGGATGTGGGCTGCATTTTCTTCCGTTTGTCCGTGTCTCACCAGATAAAGTTCTGTCATAAAAGATAAGATTGTCGTGTAATAAGAGGTAAAGTAAGTAAAATAAATCCGTTTAATCGGCTTTTTTGCCGATTTTTCAGGGTTTCTTTCGTTTTTTCAATGATAATATCGTACCTTAGCTGTGTATAAACATTAAACATTTACACTTATGAAGATAGTGAACAGTTATATTTTTCGTGCCGTATGCGCTTTGCTTATCGGCCTTTTGTTAGTATCCAATCCGGAGAGGATGACCGGATTGTTGGTGCAGGTAATCGGTGGATTGTTTCTGATTTCCGGATTAGTTTCGCTCATTAATTATTTCATTATCCGTTATTCGGATAAAGTACCGGTCAAGCCCGTATTTCCTATGGTGGGGTTGGGCAGTTTGCTGTTTGGAGTATTTCTTGGCTTCTTCCCGGGGCTGTTCATTACTTATCTGATGTATATTTTCGGTTTTCTGATGGTGGTGGCCGGCATCAACCAGTTGTGGAATATGTTTCGCTTGCGCCGTTTGATACCTTTCCGTTGGTATGTTCTGTTTTTCACATTATTGATTACGGCTTTAGGCGTATTTGTGCTTTTCAATCCGTTGGAATCCGCTTCCGTCCCGTTCATTCTTTTGGGAGTGAGTTTCATGCTTTACGGTGTGTCGGAATTGATTAACGGCGTGCGTTGGCGTAAATATAGCCGGATGCAACAGCAAAAGGAACAGGTATTGATAGAAAGAGGAGATGAAGAAATTTGAGGGTAATTTCACAACAATAAGAAAGGGAACGACCGTTATGTCGTTCCCTTTCTTATTGTTGCGAATGTCTTTTATTTTACGAGCATTTTTATGGTTTCTTTATAATCCTTGTAGATTACTTGTATCAAGTAAGTACCATGGGTATAGTCGTGTGCGTAAACCGGAATCTCAGTTTTCCCGTTTGGGGCTGCGATTTCTTCATGCTTTATGAGGTTGCCTCTTAAAGAATAAATCCGGTAAACCACAGTTCCGTCTTGCGTGTGGTCGACGACCAATGTGGCACTCTCCCTGACAGGGTTGGGTGTCAGGTGCACGGAGAATTTTCCGGCTTCACTTGCGGCGATGCTGCTTGCCCCACCAGTAGTGAACGTTTGTTCTTCTCCGTAGGTCGTTCCGGATGCGGTTTTAGCGAAACTCCTGTATTTATATGTGGTGTAAGGTTTCAAGTCATGCAGCTCTGCTTTCATTTTCTCGCCGTCCACGATAACCGTTTGCTTGTCGGCGTAGCTTCTGGCAATATCCTCTGTCCAGTATTCAAATCCCTTTTGCAGGATTTCTTCCGAACCGCTGATGATGTAGCCCATCAATGTGACGGACGTACCGTCCGGCGATGTGATGGTGATGGTTTGCACGGTGGGCGGGAAGAGCACGAAAGCATCGGCTGTCCCGAATCCTATCCATTCGCTGAAATACTCTTTTTCTTGGTATTTCACAAAAGCGCGGTATTTATAGTAAGTACTTGGCGTTAGGCTGCGCAGGCTGAAAGCCAGTTTGCCGTCTACGGGAGGTTGTGCGAGCACGGTGTTCGACGGAACCAAATCCGGCGCGTCATATTTCCGCCACTCGAAACCGAATTGTGCGTCGCTGTAAGTGTCACACGCCGTGAGGGCATGTAATGTGGCCGAAGTGTGCGAGCATGCATCAGCAGCTTCTATGGTGGCGCTGATAGGTTGTGTCGTAAACGTGTTCCATTCGGAATAAGTACTGTTCGTACCGATTTGGATAAAGGTACGGTAAGATACGGTGGCGTGAGCCGGCAGGTCTGTCAACCGGCAGGGGGTACCTTCTTTCCGGAACGTTTCGTTTCCCACTTTCCATTCTACGCCCGAAGCGGTAATGGCGGAGGGATCGGCCAAGTCGGATGACACCGTGACCAGTGCAGAGGTTTGCAAGGCTTCCACGACATTGCCGCCGACGGTGACCCGAAGGGTGGAGAAGGAGTTCCATCCGCTGGCATAAGTTCCATGTGGCGTTTTCACGTAAGCTGTCGGGGAATAGTATCCGCCGGGATATAGTCCCGTCAGTGTCACGAGAGAGTCTTTCCCGTTGAGCACATAGTGCTTCCCGTTCAAATCCAATCCTTTTTCTATCACTGTGGCATCTCCCGTGTCGAAACGACAAACGAGGGTCGCTGTAGTCTGTGTGGCTTCTTTCAAAGCCCAGGAAACCTTGACGGGAAGGGTAGGATATAAATCCCCGAGGTTATTGTAGAACGTTTCCTCTATGTCGCCTTCATTTGGGATGTTTACGATGGCGTAATGCTTGATGGAGTATTTCGTGCCCTCTATCAGTCCGGAGATGGTAGTCTTGAATACATTTTTGTCAATTCCATGGGTAGAAGGCTCTCCTTTCACTTTCGTCCATAAAGTCATGTCGTTCCATGCCCAATTGTGTTTCTCTAATGTGTCAAAAGGCACGTAGTAACAGCCGCTTTCTTTTAGCGTGCCTTCTATTTTGTCAGTGTCTAATGTATGCAAGGCGGTTATGCGGGTTTGCGTGGCGTTAAGTTCTATGGTATGGCAGAGTACTCCCGTGTTTTTAGTGGTGAAGAACCGTGCACTGCTGTAAATGGTCTCGTGTTCGGTTTTTACGATAGCTCGCATGCAATAGGACGTGTTGCCTTGCAGTCCCGTTACGGTAGCGCGCACGAATCCTGTTTCGTCCATGGGGCTGCCGTCCACAACAGCTATAATCTTGTATCCTTCTTCCAGCGGATGGCCGATGCCCACCTCGAAGCTCACTTTCTTTACTTTTGCCGGGTCACCCTTAATGAGGGCAAGCAGGTCGGCTGTAGTACGTGTGGGTTGTGCGCTCAGTTCCTCGAATAAGTTACCGGTCTTGAACTTTTTGGACGGCATGAGGTTTTCCATACCGTTTTCTTCCCATGCCAACAAGTATTCGTATTCCGTGTCAGGAGATACTTCAATGTCTGTTTCCGTGCCGCTCCATGGAATTTCCGTGTAGTCCGTTTCTGTGGTTTTCTTGTATTTCAATACCATGTTGCTTGGAACGTTGTCCGGATTCGGGGTGATTCGCTCCAGATGCGCGGTGTAATAGTCCGTTCCGGTAGAAAAGACATCCGCCGTACGGAAATGTGGAAGGGTGTAGTTGTCCCCCGTCCAGGCGTGGCCTTTGTCCGCGGTGGCCGTGTCGTTATAGGCTTGGGCAGCCTCGTTTAAGTCCTGCCGGAAATCTTTGCCTTTCATGTCGAATACGCCTAAGATGTACTGTGACTGTTGGTAATAGTCATTGCCGATGGACTTTCCCGTTTCCGTGCTGTAATAAGTATTCCGGATGCGGGTCGGTACGTTGTATTCGTCTATCAGGTAACTGGCATCCCCTGCGATGCTACCTATCTGTTCT
>ENA-OROD01002305-OROD01002305.1-human-gut-metagenome-genome-assembly--contig:-NODE-2305-length-13917-cov-28.748449_pt1 | contig 13917 bp, 11 predicted proteins | sample MGYA00242123_ERZ509038 | MGnify/ENA primary metagenome ERZ509038 (study PRJEB26280, sample SAMEA2338719) | human gut metagenome | biome: human gut; feature: human-associated habitat; material: faeces... | reverse complement strand
CCCGCCAGCTTCATCTCCTCGCGGAAGATGGCGTCGGCATCCCGCAGGATGGCCAACTTTTCCTCGATATTGGTCAAATTAAGAGGGTAATTTTGACGCCGGAGCTTTTCAACGATGCTGTTCACGGACTTGATCCTTGTTTTTATTGTTTCAATCGGATTCCGGTCATATTGGAGTGACAGTTCCTCGTTCAGTACATTGAACTTTGTTGATACCTCCATCATGGCGCAGCGTTGATTCCACCGCGCTGAAGACGTGGACCTATGACGCCGGAAAGAACCTCGTTACCTTCGGGGCTCAGTCGGCCACCGTCACCTACGTTCAGCCTGACTGCGAAAAGGTGGAAAAGCCCGAACAGACCATGCAGGACGGCATCTGGTACGGCCGCGATGACGGCAAGACCACCGCGGTGAAGATCACCGTGAAGAACAACGCCGTCACCAAGACCGAGGTCCTTTCCGGCGAAAGCTCCGGCGAGGCCTACGAAGCCGCTCTTGCCAAGGCCAAGTATAAGGCCATCTACGGCGACTTCTCCCACTATGAGCAGGCCGATCCCTCCCGCTTCGCAGGCGGCTCCGGCACCGAGAAAGACCCTTACCGCATCGCGAACGAAGCCCAGCTGCGCTACCTTGCCGAGTCCATCAACGCGGACGTGGACTGGAAGGGCGTCTGCTTCAAGCAGACCGCCGACATCAAGCTCACCGGCGGCGACTGGCTGCCCATCGGCTGGTCCCTCAACGGCGAGGTCAACGGCAAGAAGACCCTCATCTGCGCCTATCACTTCCGCGGCAGCTATGACGGCGGCGACCACACCATCACCGGTATGACCATCGGCTCCGCCAAGGCTCCCGCCGACTGCATGACCACCGGTCTCTTCGGCCTTACCTCCGGCTCTCTCAGCACCAACGACCTGCCCACCGGGAACGATCGGGTCGTCCGCCTGAAGAACATCCACCTGCGCGATATCGACGTGCATGTGGTCACCCGCTATGAGACCTTCGCCGGCGGCCTTGTGGGCAGCGGCCAGAACGGCATCTACAACGACAACTGCTCCGTCACCGGCGTCATCGACTCCACCACCACCGAGAGCTTCTGCCGCGTCGGCGGTCTGGCCGCCAGCGTTCTGCGCGGCGCTGTCACCAACTGCTGGACGGACGTGGATGTCTCCGGCGTCACCGACACCAACAATGTCTACGCCGGCGCGCTCTACGGCATGGATAACCGTGTGACCACCGTCAACTGCTATACCCTCGGCGATGTCACCGGTTTCTCCACCAACCCCAGCAAGGTCTATCTGGGCGGTCTGGCCGGTCAGGGCGGCGGCATCCATCTCAACTGCTACTCCGCCGGTGATGTGGTCTCCCGGCAGGTGACCGGCGACGTGGGTATCCTCAACGGCCGCTCTGCCGGTATCTCTGTCCAGTACAACAGCTACTTCAATACCGACGCGCTCCTCAAGCAGGGCGACACTGTTATCGCTCCCGCCAAGGCCGTCGGCACCATCACCACCAACGCCACCGAGATCAACGTGGTGAGCAAGACGGCGGCGGAGCTGAAGAGCGAGGCATTTGCGGCTCAGCTCAACAGCAACATCACCGCCTCCAGCCTCAATGCGGCCATTGACGAGATCCTCAAGGCCCTCTCCGGTCAGGATGGCCGCGGCTTTACCCAGCAGAACTATTACGAGGGCAACAAGATTCTCTCCTGGACCGTGAAGAACAACACCGTCGTATTCGGCACCGCATCCACCGACAACACCACCGATGGCTCCACTGGCGGTTCCACCGGCGGCACTGCCGGTAAGGACGTGAAGTCCGGCAACACCGGCGACAGCAGCAATCTCCCGCTGTGGAGCGCCCTGCTGCTGGCCAGCACTGTTACCCTGACCGGCACCGTCCTCTATAAGAGAAAACGCGCAAGATAACGGCCCCATCATGTCTTAAGGGACAACAAACAGCGCAGCTTCCGGGCAAACACCCGGAAGCTGCGCTGTCACTTTTGTGCGGCAAGACCGCATGATGGCTATTGACATCTGCGTGGAGTGCTGCTAAAATTAAAACGTTCAATGCAGAACGTACATTTCAAAACGAATGTTTTCATATAATAAGGAGCGTTCATATGCCGCCGAAACCGAAATTCACAAAAGATGAGATCGTGCAGGCCGCGCTGGGAGTCGTCTCCCGGAGGGGCGTTGAGGCGCTGACCGCAAAAGAGCTGGGCGACGCGCTTGGCAGCTCTGCCCGCCCTATTTTCACGGCATTCAACAGCATGAAAGAGGTGCAGGACGAGGTGCGTGCCGCCGCCATGCGCCGGTTCGAGAGCTATGCGGAGCAGAGACTGCCCGATATGCCGCTGTTCAAGCAGGTGGGCATGCAGATGGTCTTATTCGGCGTAAGAGAGCCGAAGCTGTATCAGCTTCTTTTTATGCAGGAGAATCGAAACGCCGTCAGCTTTGACGACGTATTCGGTGAACTTGACCCTACGGCAGAGACCTGTATCCGGTCGATCCAAGAAGAACACCACATGACCGATGCGGAAGCAAAGCTGCTTTTTGAAAATGTATGGATCTATACGTTCGGAATCGGCGCTTTGTGTGCGACCCGAATGTGCCAGTTTTCGGAAAGAAAGCTCGGCGAAATGCTGTCTACCGAGTTTCAGGCCATGCTGCTGTTCGTGAAAACCAATGCAGAGGGAAAGTCATGATAAAAATATATGCAAGGAGGAAATGAAGCACTATGGAAGATTTTAAGTTTTCAACACTGGAGTACAAGCGCCCCGATCTGGAGACACGCCGCGCAAAACTGGTTGCATGGAAAGCCGCGGTCGAACACGCGGAGAGCTACGAAGCGCTGCGCCAGTTGATTTTTGAGGTCGACCGCGCGAATTGCGAGCTGTTCACGCAGTATTCCATCGCACACATCCGCCACACGCTGGACACACGGGACGAGTTTTATGAAGCGGAGATCCATTATCTGCAGGACACGCTGCCCACGCTCAGCGGCGATGAGGTGGCGCTCAATGAGGCCATTGCTTCCAGTCCCTTCCGCCCGGATATCGAGCGGGAGTTCGGCAAGCAGTATTTTGTCTCCATGGAGCGGCAGAAGAAGATGTTCTGCGAGGCCAACATTCCGCTGCGCCAGCAGGAAAGCCGCCTGACCAACGAGTATCAGAAGATCATGGCAACGGCCGAGATCCCGTTCGACGGCAAGACCCTGAATCTTTACGGTGTGCAGAAGTATTTCGAGCACCCTGACCGCGCGATGCGTGCCGCCGCCGTCAAGGCGTATGGAAAGTTCTATGAGGATAATGAGACGCGGCTGGAGGAGATCTGGAGCGAGCTGATCCGTATCCGCAACCAGATGGGCAGGAATCTCGGCTATGAGAACTATATCCCCGTCGGGTATCTGGAGCAGGGCCGCACGGACTACGGTGAAAAGGAGGTCGCGGCCTTCCGTGAGCAGGTGCGCACCGTCCTTGTGCCGCTGTGCCAGAAGCTTTACGACGCGCAGGCCAAGCGTCTCGGCATCGACCATGTCATGTGGCACGATGAAAAGATGGTGTTTCCGGACGGCAACGCCGAGCCTGCGGGCGACGACGCCTTCATGGTCAGGGCCGCGCAGAAGATGTACCACGAGATCAGCCCGGAGACCGGCGAATTTATCGATTTCATGATCGACCACGAGCTGATGGATCTGCAGAACAAGCCGGGCAAGGCCTCCACGGGCTATATGACCAGCCTGCCCAGCCTGAAAGCGCCCTTTGTGTTTTCCTGCTTCAACCACACCATCTTTGATATGCAGGTGCTGACCCATGAGTTGGGTCACGCTTTCGCGGGCTATATGGCCATGCGCAGCCAGCCGATCTCCGACTATTACAGCGAGTCCACCGACATCGCGGAGATCCATTCCATGGCCATGGAGCAGTTCGCCTATCCCTATGCCGAGTGGTTCTTCGGCGATCAGGCGGACAAGTTCCGCTTCGCGCATTTGCAGGAGGCGCTGACCTTTGTGCCCTTCGGCGTGGCGGTGGACGAGTTCCAGCACATCTGCTACGCCAACCCCGAGCTGACGCCCAAGGAGCGGACGTATCAGTGGCATCTGCTGGAGGAGAAGTATATGCCGTGGCGCCGCTACGAAAACGACGCCTTCATGGAGCGCGGCGGCTACTGGTATCACAAGCTGCACATCTACCTCTATCCCTTCTACTACATCAACTATACGCTCACCACCATGGGCGCGATGGAGTTCAAGAAGAAGTATGCCGAGAACAAACAGACCGCGTGGGAGGACTATCTCAAGCTCTGCAAGACCGGCGGCAGCCGCAGCTATCTGGAAACGCTGCGCTATGCAGATCTGGCCAACCCCTTCGAGGAGGGCTCCGTCCGGCGGGCCTGCGGCTATGCGGAGAAGATCCTGCTTGAGCAGGTCGCAGCGCAGGCGCGGCAGGCGTAACGCAGCCTTTCAGAAGGAGTAAGAAGCCTTGAAGGCAGCATTTATTACGCCGGAAGGACATGCCGGCTTTTTGGCAAAGAAGCTGTTTGACGACATGGGGAAGATCCATTGGGGCACCATTGCTTATATCGAGAAGGGCGGCGGAGGCCCGGAAAACAACCACACCCATAGCGACGATCATATTTTTATCGTTGTGGATGGCGAGGTCAGGATCGTTTCCGGTGATACGGAAATGATCGTAGGAAAAAACCAGTCTGTCTTTGTGGAGGGGATGAAGCCTCATTCGATCTGGAACAACGGCGATAAGACCGCCGTGGTCATCAAGATCTCTACGGAACGGAACAGCTGAATCCGCAAGAGGCCATAAGAAAAAGAGGATGCATGATGCACCCTCTTTTTCTATCTCTCAAACACGGTCTTGCCGTTATATGTCAGCTTGCAGACGGTCTCCGGCTCGATAGGCTCGTCGAACTCTGTCAGGAACATGCAGCTGTCCTCGTTCTGCGCTGCAATATAACCCCAATTGCTGGGAATAAGATCGCCGTTTGCGTCAAATATCTCGAATCTCCAGGTATCGGCGGTGGAATCCACAAAGCCGTCGAAATACACCGCCATAGACAGCTTGGAGCACTCGATCTTTTTCGCGAGGATCGTCTCACCTGCATAGGACAGGGGAACATTCTCTGCCAGCACCTCGCTCTGCACAGTGACGGGTGTTTCGTCCAGCGTGACCTTCCAGTGCCCCGGAAGCACAGTGGTAAAGATATACTTTCCGCCCCAGTGCAGCTCAAGGTAGGGCAGCGCCTCCTTGTCAACGGGTACGGTTCTCCAGAAATACCGCCAGTCGGTATCCGTCGCATCGGGATCAAATTCAGAGGGCTGGCTGAAATGAACGCCAGAGTCCGGATAGATGACCGTATTTGTCCGTGTGTCGAGGAAGTACCAGTAATTTCCCCAATCTGCTGACCATTCGTCCGAGTTTACCGGCCCTTTCATGACCAGCTGGAGTTTACCATCCTCCCAACCGGCGTTGCAGATGGATGCGTTGCAGGGCAGCTGTATATCCGCGTTGCCTGGCTGCCACCGATACCGCGATGTTCCATTGCGGAAGCGCTCCAGACACTGGGGCAGCTTGGCGTTCTCTCCGGCGTTTTCCACCATTTCCTCCACATCGAAGTCTATCGTCACATCGTCAAACCATCTTTTTTCCTGCCAGTTGGAGATATCTATCACAAGGCCGTTGGCGCTGTCGCCCGGCTGCCAGTCGGCGTGTACGACACCCTCCAATTCGTTTTCTGGTACGCCCTCCTTCCGCTCCAGAAAATACGACACATAAGCGCCGGACATCATCTTACCGGGAAAATAGAGCTCAAAGCCGGAAAAGTTACCCTTCTGATCCAGAACCGCCCCCTCGTTGGCCTTCACGGAATAGAGAAGATATAGGGTTCGCTCGTCAGAGATCACCTTTTCTATCTTGATCTGCATTTCCTCCGTAGGCACGGTCTGCTGCTCCGGCTGCTGCTGTTGGGAGACCACCGGAACCTCGTCTTCGTCTCCGATGACGGTCTGGCTGGGGGAAAAGATATCGCGCCAGGACAGCGGGAGCCTGCTGATGGCAAAGGCGGTCACAGACAGGCACAATAGCGCCAGCACCGCCGCACACGCAGCGGATAATTTGGGAAAGTGAGTGTTTTTCTTCCGGCCTGCTTTTGTGCGGCCATAGTCAAGGGCCTCTTCCAGATACGCTGTATCTATGTCTCCGATGGCGGAAACCAGCTTATCGGTTTTGTGATCCATCATAGAGATACCTCCTTCAGATATTGATGTAGCTTCCTGCGGAGCCTGCTGAGACGAACAGATGCATTATGCTCGGTAATGCCGAATGTGTCCGCGATCTCTGACAGGGGATCCGCAAACCAGTAGCGCCTGACGAACATGATCCGGTCGTCCCGGCTCAGGGCAGAAAGGAACGTATTGATCTGCGCGGACAGCTCGCTTACGGCAAGCTGCTCATCCAGAGAGTTGTCCGGGATACATGCCTCCAATTCAGACAGGGAGACCTCGAACCGGCTGCCCCGCTTCAACGCGGAATTAGCCCGGAGCTTCTTCAAGGAATGGTTGCGGACGATGCGGCAGAGATAGGCGCGCAGCGGGTCGGGGGATTGGGGCGGAATACTGTTCCATGCGCCGAGATAGGCGTCGTTCACACATTCCTCCGCGTCCTGAGGGTCGTTCAGAATATTGTCCGCGACCTTGAAGCACAGGTCGCCGTACTTCCGGGACAATTCCGTGATAGCCTGTTCCGAGCGCTCAAAAAACAGGCGTATGATCTGTCTGTCATCCATCGGGCTGTGCATCCTCCTTTCCGCCTATATACATCAACTACCCTTTTCGCGGGAGATATCACACCGGAGTGTAAATTTTTCCATTATTTTATCAGAACCGGCAGGGAAAAGGCAAAGCCCTGATGAAATTCGCGCGATTTGCCGGACAGTATGATATACTGGATCAAGAAGCCGACGGCATACTGTGATAAAATAGCAAGGAATGTCGAGAGAAATACCGCCCGATACGGTAGAATGTTCCCGTAAGGAGTTGAAATGCGCATGAAAGAACAGATATTGGCCGTCCAGCGGATGCAGGACTACATTGAAAAGAACCGGACGGGAGAGATCAGCCTGTCCGATCTGGCCCGTGCATCGCTGTTTTCTCCGTGGTATGCCTACCGGCTGTTCCGGGACTGTCTGGGGCTGACGCCCACGGAGTACATCCGGAAATACCGGCTCACGCAAGCGGCCAGACAGCTGCAAGCGGGGAATGTCAAGGTCATTGACGCGGCCTACGATGCGGGCTTTACCAATGCGGATACCTTCACGCGGGCTTTCTACCGGGAGTTCGGGCTGAATCCCAGCGACTATATGAAGCATCCGGTGCCGGTCGCGTTTTTCATTCCTTACGGCGCGAAATACCGTGAACTGAGAAAGGAGAACATCGACGTGTCCAACATTCAACCGATTTTTATTCAGGTCGTCCGCAAGCCGGAACGCCTGTGTATCATCAAGCGTGGCCGGCGGGCGGAGGACTATTTTCCCTACTGCGAGGAGGTAAGCTGCGATGTATGGGGCATCCTCATGAGCATGAGGTCCCTCTGCGGAGAGCCGGTCGCCATGTGGCTGCCGCCTGCGTACAGGAAGCCCGATACCTCCACCTATGTACAGGGCGTGGAGGTGGAGACCGACTACATGGGCATCATTCCCGAGAGCTTTGATACCATCCGCCTGCCCGAAGCCGAATACCTGATGTTTCAGGGCCAGCCCTTCCGGGAGGAGGATTACTGCGAAGCCATCCGCACCGCGCAGACGGCCATGAACGGCTATGACCCGTCCGTCATCGGCTACCGCTGGGACGACGGGAATCCCCGCATCCAGCTGGAGCCCCGCGGTCAGCGCGGGTATATTGAGCTGCGGGCCGTCAGGAGGATCAAGAAATGAGTGAGGCCATTTTTGTCGAAGGGCTGACCAAAGCCTATCACGGCAAAACCGTGGTGGATCATCTGGACCTCTCGGTGCCAAGCGGTACGGTGTTCGGATTGCTGGGCGCCAACGGCGCGGGAAAAAGCACCACCATCGAATGGATGCTGGGCACAAAACAGGCCGACAGCGGAGCGATCCGCCTGCTGGGCCAAGACCCGAGAAAGCACCGCCGCACACTTTTTCAGCGTATCGGCGTGCAGTTTCAGGAGGGCGACTACCATAGAGAGATCAAGGTTTCCGAGCTTTGCGAGGAAACCGCGAGTTTGTACCAAAATCCGGCTGACTGGCGGGAGTTGTGCAGGCAGTTCGGTATCGGTGATAAGGAGAATACAGCAGTCAAGAGCCTTTCCGGCGGCGAACGCCAGCGGCTTTTTATCGTGCTGGCGCTGATCCCTCAGCCGGAGCTGGTGTTCCTTGACGAGCTGACCACCGGCCTTGACGCCAAAGCCCGACGCAGCGTGTGGAAAACGCTGGAGGGCTTGAAAGAACAGGGCCTTACGATCTTCCTGACTTCTCACTTTATGGATGAAGTGGAGACACTGTGCGACGAGATATGCATTCTGAAAAGGGGCATTTCCGTTTTCCGCGGCACTGTGGCGCAGGCAAAGGCCCAATGCGGCTGCGAACGCTTCGAGGACGCCTATTTGCAGCTGGCGGATGAGGAGGTGGATGCATGAAACGCTTTTTTACTTTCCTGAAAACGGAGCTGAAGCTGAGCCTGCGGGACATGAACATGCCCATCTTCGCCGTCATCATGCCGCTGGTGATCTTCCTTATCCTCGGCATCATCTACGGCACAAAGCCTGCCTATGACGGCGCAGATTATACATTTCTGGAGCGGACCTTCGGTGCGGCCTGTGCGATCGCCATTTGCGTCGGCGGCCTGATGGGCTTGCCGCAGGCGGTATCCGGCCTGCGGGAGCTAAAGAGCCTCAAGCGCTTCCGCGTGACGCCAATCCGCCCGGTATTCGTTCTGGGCGTCGAGCTGTCCATGTATATCGTCTACTGTATCGTGTCACTGATAACATTGTCCGCGGCGTCGCTTTTGTGGGGCGTGCGGCTGCGCGGCTCGCTGCTGGGATTCCTCGGCAGTTGGGCGCTTACCATGCTCTCGACCCTGTCCGTCGGCATGCTGGTGGGCGGCGTGGCGAAGGACACCAAGCAGGCCAGCGTCATTGCGTCGATCCTCTATTTCCCCATGCTGATCTTTTCCGGCACGACGCTGCCCATCGAGGTCATGCCGTCGGCAATGCGGAAGATCGTCAGCGTATTTCCGCTGACACAGGGCATCGCAATGATGAAAAACACCTTTCTGGGAATCAGCACGGGAAATGTTTGGCTGCCGACCTGCGTGATGCTGGGGCTTACCGCTCTCTGCGCCGTTCTCGCTGTCCGCTTCTTCCGCTGGGAGTAAAGGCGTTCTGCCGTTTCATCAGTTGCTGGCCGGAGAATAGCCCTTGCTTTTTATGGTGTGTTGATGTACCATTGATTAACAAGGGAAAACACGCCTGACAGCGTGTCTTTCCGGCGCTTTTTGCCCTTGTCAATCAATGGTAAAGTATAAGCGTCTGCAAACAGAGGAAAGCCATCAACACGAAGGAGAAATTTGATGAACGAGAATTGGAAGTTTTCCGATATTCCCTATACCAGTCCGGATGTGGATGCCCTTCAGGCACGGTATGACCAGCTGACCCGCCGGGCCAGAGCTGCCGCCTGTCCGGAGGAGCTGCTGAACGTGGTTCGGGAGCGGGACGCCCTCCAGCAGGAGGTGGCCCTGTGGCAGAGCATCGCGACCATACGCGCGTTCCACGACGTGACTGACGAATTTTACCAGACGGAGCTTCAGGAGACCCTCCCCCGGCTGGAGACGCTGGACAGCCAGTCCCTGTCTGTGGCCATTGCGGAAAGCCCCTATGCCGCGGCGGTGGACGAGGCCTTCGGGCCGCAGCTGCGCCGCCTGCTGACGCTGGATCACCGGCTCCATACCGGCGGAAAGGAGCAGCAGGCCCGCATCTCCCAGCTTACCGCCCAATACCAGCAGCTGGCGGCTTCCACCAGATATCCGGTGCAGGGCGAGACCCTCAGCGGTGGTCAGCTGCGCGCCGCCATGGCCAGCCCGGACCGGGAACGCCGCCGGGCCGCCTACGATGCCCAGCAGCAGACGGTGCTGGAAAATGCCGAAACCATGGAAAAGCTCCTGCGGGAGCTGGTCCATACCCGGAATCAGCTGGCCCGTGAAAACGGCTTTGACAATTTTGCCGACTACGGCGATCTCTGCATGCAGCGTCTGGGCTATGGCCGGACGGAACTGGACGAGTTCTGCCGTCAGGTGCAGACCCACATTACCCCGCTGTACCTGCGGCTGCAGGAGGAGCAGCGCCGGCGTCTGGGTGTGGATGTGCTGAGACCCTATGACCGGGCGCTGGTGTTCCCGGAGGGCAACGCCGTGCCGGTGGCGGCGGAGGAGCTGTCCAAGGCAGCCTACCGGATGTACCACGCGCTCAGCCCCGAGGCCGGGGAATTTTTCGACGAGATGGTCCGTCACGACCTGCTGGACGTGACAGGCTCTCCCAATAAAATTTCCGGTATGGGCTTCTGCGATATGCTGGGCGCGCCCTACCGGATGCCCTTCGTCTTTGCCAACTGCGACGGCACCGCCGATGACATCACCGTATACACCCACGAGCTGGGCCACGGGCTTCAGGGATATCTGTCCATCCGCAGCCAGCCGGTAACGGACTATGCGGGGCTGAGCCCCGATCTGGCGGAGGTCCATTCCAAGACCATGGAGCTGCTGAGCCAGCCCTATGCGCCGGATTTTTTCGGTGACCATGCCGCCCAGTTCCTGACGGAGCATCGCTATGACTTCATCAAGGAGCTGTGCGCCTTCTGCTCCATCCACACCTTCGAGACGTGGCTGTATGAGCATCCGGATGCGTCGCTGGAGGAGTGGGCGGCGGAGTTCGACCGGGTCGAGAAGTCCTTCGGCCGGGCCCAGAACAACGAGCTGTGGCATCAGCAGGTGCTCTCCGGCTGCGATCTGTTCACCAACATGGCCCTTTATATGTTCCCCCGCTATGTGGTCAGTTACGCGCTGGCCATCGTCTGCGCCCAGCAGCTGAAGGCCGCCTATGACGCCGACCCGGCGGAGGGCTGGACCAAGTACCACGCCCTGTGCGCATCCGGCGGCAGCAAGCCCTATGCCCAGACGCTGGCGGACGCCGGACTGGCTATGCCCTACGCGCCCGATGTGGTGGAGGGCCTGGCCCATGAGCTGGCCCAGCAGTTCTGGGGCTGAAACATTTTCTGCTTCCACGATTTATAACAAAATTCCCGTCTCGAGCCACAGTGAACTGCACCCCATTTGTTAGACAGTATGATATACTATCTAACAAGTGGGGTGTTTTGCTATGCCAAAAGGAGTACCAAACAAACGATATACGCCGGAGTTCAAGAGAATGGTTGTAGAAACCATGAAAAAAGAACATCTGAGTATCTATGCAGCGATGCAGGAATTTGGAATTAACGACCATAAAATTATAGAGCGCTGGGAACGCATTTATTTGGAAGAAGGACCGGAAGGGTTAGCCATCGAACGGCGTGGCCGCAGCAGTAAGGGTCGTCCTTTCCGGCACGGAACAGATTTCTCGCAAGATTACAGCCCAGCACGCCTGCGCCGAATACTAAAATTTTCATAGGAAAGCCTCCTGTTTTGAAAAACGATTTTGGTTTCCGATGGTTAGAATATGCTAACCGCTGCGCTTTGAAAAAGCCGCGTGAGCGGCAGATGACGGACAGGCATCCGTCGGAGATCAACGTATTATAGCACGCGGAAATTCGTTTTTCAAGACAGAGCCTGCGCTACAGAGTCTGCGATACGGGGCGGATTATTGCGGCCCAGCCGTACTCTGCCCGGCGCACAGGCGCACCTGTGTGCCGAGCAGGGGGTTATGCTTGATCCGGCGCGTGTACCGTCTCCAGCAGGATCGTTTCCAGAGCGCTGATGTCGATGGGCTTGGAAATGTGAGCGTTCATGCCCGCGTCAAGGCAGTCCTGCACATCCTCCACGAAGGCGTTTGCCGTCATGGCGATGATGGGGATGGTCCGTCCCAGCGGATTATTGCCGCGCCGTATGGCACGGGCGGCCTCCAGCCCGTTCGTGACCGGCATCTGCACGTCCATCAGGATCGCCTGATAGTCGCCGCTGCGGACATTGGCGAAGGCCTCCACCAGCTGCGCGCCGTCGGGATAGATGTCGCACGCGGCGCCGTACAGCGCCATTAACGCGGTCAGAATCTCCGCGTTCAGGCTGTTGTCCTCAGCGCACAGGAAGCGCATGCCGTTGAGGACGGAGACGTTTCCGCTCTCGCGGGCAACACGGGTGTTGCGCAGTTGGTCAATGGCGTCCGCCAGCTGGGACAGGAAAAACGGCCTTGCCAGCATGCCGTCTGCGCCGTCAGGCCGAAAGCCGTGGGACGCCTGCACATGATCCGTGCAGAGGATCAGAAGCTTCCGTTCCGCCGCGCTCCGCAGGGTATCCGCGAGAGCGGGCAGCTCTTCGCTGCCGGAGCAGCCGGACAGCAGAACGACGTCCGCCTTCTGCTGCTTCAGTACCTGCGCCGCCTCATGCACATCTCTGCACACGAATACGTCAGACCCGGACGCGCGGGTCATGACCCGCAGATTGTCCGCCAGCAGGGGATCGTCCGTGATTAGGAGGATGCCGGAAGCGTCCACATGGCATGTGGTGCTGCGGTCAATGGGCAGGGAGAGGGTGACCTCGAACCGGCTGCCCCTGTTCGGTTCGCTTTCCACGGTGATCTGCCCGCCCATCAGGTCAACGATGTTTTTCGTGATGGCCATGCCCAGACCGGTGCCCTGTACCTTGTTGGTGGTGGAGCTTTCCGCGCGGGTGAAGGGGTCGAAAATGTGGGTCAGAAATTCCGGTGTCATGCCGCAGCCGTTGTCGGTGACAACGATGCTGATGGCGGCCTGACCGGGGATGGCGCAGGGAAGCTCGGCGATGTCAAGGCGGATCGTGCCGCCATAGGGCGTATATTTTACCGCGTTGGACAGCAGATTGACCAGTATCTGCCCCAGACGCATGCTGTCGCCAACGAGAAATTCGTGCGCCACATCATGGGTGCGGATCATGAAGTTCTGCGCCTTTTCCGCCGCACGGGGACGGATGATGCTGTCGATCTGACCGACCTGCTCGGCAAGGCTTACCGGCTCTCTGACAATGCGGATCTTTCCCGCCTCGATCTTGCTCATGTCCAGCACATCGTTGATGAGGGCCAGCATATGCTGGCCGGAGGCGTGAGCCTTGCGGATATAATCGCGCATTTTGTCCGACATGGACTGCTCGCTTTCCATCAGGCGGGTAATGCCCAGAATGGCGTTCATAGGCGTGCGGATGTCGTGGGACATGTTGGTGAGGAATTCGCTCTTGGCGCTATTGGCGGCCTTGGCCTCCCGCGTGGCGGACTCCGCCAGCTTTACCGCGGCGGAAAGCTCCGTGTTCTTCTGGTCAAGCTCGCGGTTGACGGCGGAAAGCTTGTCGTTATTTTTCCGCTCGATGGCAAGGTTACGCTTCTGACTTGCCGTCAGGATAACGGTGATTACAATGACACAGGCAACGACCAGAATGATGGCAAAGGAAAAGACCATCCGGTTCGTGGTGTCCACCAGCAGCACGATATCCTGCGCCACATAGTCCGACGACACCAGAAAAAGAAGCGTCCAGTCCGCGTTGTTCATTTGCTTCAGGGCGTAGTAGTATTCATCTCCGTGCAGCACCGCGTTGGAGTAGGCAAGGCCGCTGCTGTCGAGCTCACGCTTGGCAGCCTCAAAGGAGGTGCCGTGGAGATAGGTTATCTCCTTCAGCGTGGCATAGGCATTATAGCCCAGCAGCGTGTCGTCGCCGCTGCTGA
>ENA-OROD01002298-OROD01002298.1-human-gut-metagenome-genome-assembly--contig:-NODE-2298-length-13938-cov-2.550313_pt1 | contig 13938 bp, 12 predicted proteins | sample MGYA00242123_ERZ509038 | MGnify/ENA primary metagenome ERZ509038 (study PRJEB26280, sample SAMEA2338719) | human gut metagenome | biome: human gut; feature: human-associated habitat; material: faeces... | reverse complement strand
TTATGCACGCCCGTAACATAAGTTCACAACTTTCTATCCTCAGATACGCGGTTTTCCCACCACATAACAACTTTTTACTCCACCGTTACTACCTTTGCCAGGTTTCTTGGCTTATCTACATCAAATCCCTTATCGGATGACACATAATATGCAAGTAACTGTAATGCAACCGATGCCGGCATTACCATAAATTCATCCTGCATGTCCGGCAGTAAGAAGGTATCATATAAGTCCTTCACATCTGCAGCAAGCCCTTCTTTGATGAAAAGCACAATATCTGCTCCACGGGATTTTACTTCCTTGATGTTTGAAAGCTCTTTTGACATTAATTTTTCCTGTGTCACTGCTGCAACAACCGGAGTATCCTGTGTGATCAGCGCGATCGGACCATGTTTTAATTCTCCTGACGCATATGCTTCAGAGTGAATATAGGAAACCTCCTTTAATTTGAGAGAACCCTCTAATAAGATCGAATAATCCAGTCCTCGTCCGATCATAAACAGATCTTTTGCTGACAGTACTTTTCCGGCTACCACATGGATATCCCTACGCTTTTCGAGCACTTTTTTCATCACATCCGGTGTTCTCTGTAATTCCCGGATAAAACTCTGTGTCTGTGCCGTATCGTAAATACCACGAAGCTGTGCCATTTTTGCCACGATCAGGTAAAAGATGGACAACTGTGTCGTATATGCCTTGGTACTTGCAACCGCGATCTCAGGTCCTGCATTGGTATAAAGTACATAATCGCTCTCTCTTGCAATAGAAGATCCTTTGACATTGATGATGGAAAGACATTTTATTTCTATACAAAAGAGGCACCTGTCGCAGAGTTGTCGGAGGACTTTTTGAGTTGGAGAATGGGTGTTACAAGTGAGAAACAACAGAACTCAGATACGCTTTCCGGTTATGGATTGTATAATAAAGAAGCGGGTTGTGGATTCTATACATATGAGTAAGAGGAATCTGTTAATAGCGGATTGTTACAGAACAGGTAATGTTCTTGTGTGTTGATGTGATAAGTATATTTATGAGGAGAAAATAAAATGAGAATTGGAATATTAGGATATGGTAATTTAGGACGTGGTGTGGAATGTGCGATCAAGCAGAATCCGGATATGGAATTGGCAGCGGTATTTACAAGACGTGCACCGGAGAGTGTATCCATCTTAACAAAGGATGCCAAGGTATGTTCCGTTGCAGATGTAGAACAGTGGAAGGACAAGATCGATGTTATGATCCTTTGCGGCGGAAGTGCGACAGATCTTCCGGTGCAGACACCGGAGTATGCGAAATATTTCACCGTAGTGGACAGCTTTGACACACACGCGAGAATTCCGGAGCATTTTGCAAATGTAGATGCAGCTGCAAAAGAGAACGGACATCTAGCTATGATCTCTGTAGGCTGGGATCCGGGTCTGTTTTCTCTGAACCGTATCTATGCAGAATCCATTCTGCCAAACGGAAAAACCTATACATTCTGGGGCAAAGGTGTAAGCCAGGGTCATTCCGATGCCGTTCGTAGAATTGACGGCGTAATTGATGCAAGACAGTATACCATTCCGGTAGAAAGTGCCTTAGAGGCAGTAAGAAGCGGCAGTGAGCCGGAACTGACTACCAGACAGAAACATACCAGAGAATGCTACGTTGTGGCGAAAGAAGGTGCAGATCTGAAGCAGATCGAACATGATATTGTAACAATGCCGAACTACTTTGCAGACTATGATACCACTGTACATTTTATTTCCCAGGAAGAGCTGGACCGTGACCACAGCGGTATCCCGCACGGCGGTTTTGTGATCCGTACCGGTGAAACCGGATGTGAGGGCAACAAGCATGTGATTGAATATTCTCTGAAGCTGGGCTCCAACCCCGAATTTACTTCCAGCGTAATTGTTGCTTATGCAAGAGCGGCTTACAAGATGGCACAGGAGGGCATCACAGGGGCAAAGACTGTATTTGATGTTGCACCCACCTATCTTTCTCCCCTGTCTGCGGAAGAACAGAGAAAAAATCTGCTTTAATTTAAGCTGAAAACAGATTTTGGACAGAAACAACCCCCATCGGTTCACCGATGGGGGTTTATTTTATTTTCCCTTCTGCATGACATCAATAATCGTACTGTCCATGGGAGCCATCCCCTCATCGGAGATACGTCCCAGATTCTTTTCCGTCTGCTCTGCGGAGGAACCGATTACGCCGAAATTATGCGGAATGGCAATGCCTTCCATGGCGAGCATTGCGGAAAGATATGCCGCATAGACCCCTGCGGATGCCTTGAGCGCACAGCCGATACTGCCGCCATCGCAGATCATGCCGGTAAGATTTGCCGCCATGTGATCCATTGCCGCAGAGGCCTCCTTCGCGCTGCCGCCCATGAGCAGCACAATACCTGCCGCCGCACCGCTGCCACCGCCCAGAACACAGCCGCAGAGGGCAGAAAGTCTGCCGGTATAATGTTTGCTGAAAATGGTGATTAAGCAGCTGAGTGCCACGCCGCGGATGATTTCTTCCTCTGTTTTTCCTGCAAATCTGCCATAGGAAACAACGGGCATGGAGCAGAGAATTCCATGGGAGCCACTGCCGACAATGCTCATGGCAGGAAAGGGCAGACCTGCCAGACGCGCATCCATGGCGGAGCAGGTCAGCCTCTGTGCGGCGTAAATCATATCGTCACCGACAGCACCTCTATTACGGAAGGCTGCCAGAGTTTTCCAGATTTGCAGACCTACGCCCTTCTCGCCCTCGGCGGAAAGCGCACAGTTCATGGCAATCATTTCTTTCACACAGGACAATTCTGCGATGGGAACGGTTTTTGCATAATCCACCATATCCGCAACGGTAACTGCTTCAAAATCGAAGGCATGCTGCTGTTCCGCCGCCTTTGTCTGCTCTGCCTGAAAGAGAACGGTATCATTTTTTGCAACAAAAACGATATTCGCGTGGAAATCCTCAATGCGGCAAACGCCGACCCCTTCGCTTGTCCGGATTTCCGCAAGGATATAAATGCCCTCCTTTGTTTCATCGGCTTTGATATCCATGGGAATCTGCAATGTCTTTGCCTCGGCAACATGTGCGGCTGTAATATTTTTCAGCACCTCCAGACCAAGCGTCCAATCGCCGCCCAAGGCACCCAATGCCGCCGCCATATTGCAGCCAAGCTCCTGCGTGCCGGGAATGGCGCAGGAAAAGGCGTTTTTATACATGCCGCCATTCATCACCATGCGAATCTCCTGCAGCTTACCGCCCACAGCCGCATAGGCTCTCGCCGCCGCAAGGGCAATCGCGCCGACCTCTGTTACGCCTAAGGCAGGCTTCATTTCATTTTTTAACAGACCGGTAAAATCGAATTTCATTTTTATACCCTCTCCCTCTCATTTGTCCTACAATTTCTTCTTTCAGTATACCTGTTCCAATGAAAAAAAGCTACCTGAAATGCTCTTACTATCGAGAAAACAATTCTTCCGATACATTCCATCGAATTTTTCGATTTTCTGTTGTGTTTTCATGGAAATTTTTCTATAATAAAATCAGCTTCTCTGACAACGTATGAGAAAAAATACATGCTCTTTCGCACAGCGCGAACAGCATGCAAAAAAACAGAGGATTTATAGGAGGTTTTTATGGAAAACAGAGAGAAATTCAGCTCCCGTCTGGGCTTCCTGCTCATTTCCGCAGGCTGTGCCATCGGTCTGGGGAATGTGTGGAAATTCCCTTACATCACAGGGAAATACGGCGGCGCTGCCTTTGTGCTGATTTATTTCGTATTTCTGCTCATTCTGGGCATTCCCATTCTGACACTGGAGCTTGCCGTTGGGCGCGCCAGTCAGCGCAGTGTTGCCCTTTCCATGGATGTGCTGGAGCCGAAGGGAACGAAGTGGCATTGGTTCAAATTTCCTGCAATGGCAGGTAACTACATCCTGATGATGTTTTACACCACGGTTGCCGGTTGGATGGTTTATTATTTCTTCAAGATGGCGGCAGGCGGCTTTGTAGGGATGAACGCGGATGAAATCGGCGCAACCTTCAACAGCACCCTTGCCAACCCGACGCTGAATGTTGCGTTTATGATTGCCGTTGTCATCAGCTGTATGCTGATTGTGGGCAAGGGGCTGCAAAACGGCGTGGAAAAAATCACGAAGGTGATGATGATTGCGTTGCTGGTGCTGATGATTGTGCTTGCGGTGCGCTCCTTCTTTCTGGCAGGGGGCGAGGAAGGACTGCGGTTCTATCTCTATCCCGATTTTTCCAAGCTGATGGAATATGGCATTACAGAGGTGCTTTTTGCCGCGATGAGTCAGGCTTTCTTCACGCTGAGCATCGGCATGGGCGCGATTGCGATTTTCGGCAGCTTTATCGACCGCAGCCGCTCCCTGATGGGCGAGGCAATCTGCATTACGATTCTGGATACGGCGGTTGCGCTGATGGCAGGTCTGATTATCTTCCCTGCATGCTTTGCTTATGGGGTTGACCCCGGTCAGGGCCCTGGACTGATTTTCGTAACGCTCCCCAACGTATTCAATGCAATGCCGGGCGGTCGGCTCTGGGGGACGCTGTTCTTCCTGTTCATGTGCTTTGCGGCATTCTCTACGGTCATCGGTGTATTCCAGAACCTGATTACCTTCTGGACGGATATGACGGATGCGCCGCGCAAGAAAATTGTTGCGTATCATATTGTGGCACTGATTGTGCTTTGCCTGCCCTGCGCGCTGGGCTACAACGTGCTGAGCGGCTTACAGCCCTTGGGCGAGGGCACTGCGATTCTGGATCTGGAGGATTTCCTGGTTTCCAATAATATTCTGCCGCTGGGCAGTATCGTTTATGTGCTGTTCTGTGCATGCAAAAACGGCTGGGGCTGGGAGAATTTCATGGACGAGGCAAACGCCGGCGAAGGGCTGAAATTCCCGAACGGGATTCGGCTGTATGTGAAATATATTCTGCCGCTGATTATTCTGTTTGTATTCGTGATGGGGTATCTCTCCATGTTCAGCAAATAAGCAGCTTTCAACAATTTTTACAAAAGAGAAGGAAGGAACAAGGATGCTTACGATACCGCAATTAACGGAAAAAATGATTGCCTTTTCCGCAGGGAATACGGCGGATATCCACCATTTTCTCTGCGTCTGGGCGTATGCGAAAACGATTGGCGAGGAAGAAGGTCTGGACGAAAAAACGCTGTTTCTGTTGGAGGCAACGGCGGTGCTTCACGATATTTCCTGTCCGCTCTGTCGGGAAAAATACGGCAATACGGACGGCAAGCATCAGGAGGCGGAAAGCCCTCGGCTGGTGCGTGACTTTTTGGCGGACAGCGGATTCGACGCAGAACTGATTGACCGCATTTCCTATCTGATTGCACACCACCATACGGTGACAGGGATTGACGGGATAGATTATCAGATTCTGATTGAGGCGGATTTTCTGGTGAATGCGGCGGAAAAGGGCTTGGGAAAAGAAGCCGTGGCGCATTTTCTGGAAAACGTGGCGAAAACGGACTGCGGCAGACGGCTGTTGCAATCTGTATTTTTGGACAAATAAAATTGCCCCTTCGTACCAAAGGTACGAAGGGGTTTTCTTATGCCGTTTTTAAATGGGGTGGCAGACAGTGCCCCATTGGACATCCTCTTTGCCATTTGCAAGTGTTACTTTTTTGGAGACAACGGCATAGCCGTCCTTGAAATCTCTTGCAAAATCGAAGGTGGGGGCAATGACCCATGTGCCGTCCTCGCCGACATAGCCGTATTTGCCTGTTTTTTCATCCTGATAGGGGGCAAGCCCTTCGGAAAGCCGCATTCTCCATCTGGCATCCTCTTTGGAAATGCGCCCGTTTTCATCGAAGTACAGCTTCACATATTCCACCCTGCCGGGTGCAACCTGCTCCGAAACCTCCGTGGAAATGATGCCGTTGCCGCAGTCATCCAGATATTTCCCCGTTATGATGGATTTCAGCTTTTTGCCCGTGGTATCAATCAGGATAACCTCGCCGCTTTTTTCCTGTGCAAAGGCTTTGCCGTTCCAAAAATCTGTTATTTTGTTATAGCGCAGGGGGATAACCTCTTTGCCGGTTTTATCGATATAGCCGATATTTCTGTCCGTATCCTCTACCTTTGCGAGACCATCCCGGAAAGCAAATGCATCTCTGTATTTCGGCTCGATGACCCAGCCTCCTTTTTTATCAATATAGCCATAACGGGTTTCTGCGCTCTGCATTCCTTCTTCCTTCGGAAGATCTACGCCTACTGCCGCCAAGCCCTCGGAAAAGGCATCGGCACTGTAAGAGGAGAGGGAAATGACTTCTTCGCCCTTTGCGTTGATATAACCGCTTTTTCCTTCCTTATAGTCCATCACCATTGCCAGACCTTCGGAAAAGCTGTCTATCACATGGTAATCGTCCGCAAACTGCGTATTGCCTTCCATATCAAGAATCTGGCTTGTTCCGTCCCGTTTATTCAAACGCAGGAAACCATCCCCATAGCCGCGCAAGTAGGAAACATCTTTGTTATCATACTCATGCAGCACCTTGCCCTGATGATCCAGAACGAACCAATCCGTATCCCAGTTTCCATCTTCATTCGGCTTGCCGGAATCCTGATTGAGGTATTTTCTCGCGATAAAATAATCGCCGCCGATGGATTCGATGTAATCATAGCGGTCTGTCAGGGGGATGCCGAACACTGCCGCTTCGCCTGTTCCCTTGATGGAAGAAGTATCGTTTTCCGTTGCCGCAGTCAGCTCTGTCAGTTGTACGGCTGCGGTTTTTGTTTCTGCATCCCAGCGAAGAGCATCCGCATCGACGATATAGCGGCTATTGCCCTGCAGCACGCCCTCCCAATCGCGCAGGGGGACAAAAACTCTGCCGTCCTTGACCTCCATCTGCCCAAACGAAGGCAACAGGCTGCTGTTTCTCCAGATGCGGTTGCCGGTGATATCAAAGCTCAGCGTGTAATCTTGCATGGTGACCTTGGCAAGCTGAATCCCATCCTCCCAGACAAGCTCTGCATCCGCATACAACGCCTGCATAAAGGTGCGCAGAGGGAGCATAACATAGCCATCCTTGATATAAATCGGTACATCTAAGGGCTGTGCTGTGCCGTCCTTGGTAAATTCCGTTGTGCCGACCCTTGCCGTAAAGGTATGCGGTGTTTTCGTGAACAGTGATTCCTCCGCCGCGTAGGCAGGCACGCTCCCTGCCAGAAATGCCGCGCTGAGTGCCATACAGAATATTTTTTTCATACGCCTTTTCCCCCTTTTTTATCTGTTCGGATTTCTGATAATGCCCCATTCGACATCCTTTGTGCCGTCTGCCAGTGTGATTTCATTCTGCACAACGGCATAGCCATCCTCGAATTTTTCTGCTACATCAAACGCAGGGGCAATCACCCATGCGCCGCTTTCGTTTACATAGCCGTATTTCTTTGTCTTTTCATCCCGATAGGGGGCAAGCCCTTCGGAAAGACCGGCTTTCAGGAGATAGGTTTCATAGGAAAGCTCACCTGTTTCATCAAAATAGCGTCTCACATGGTCATGTTCCCCATTAGGCAGATCAACGATATCTTCCACGATTGCAACGCCGTTCTTCTGCTGATTCGGGTTGCTCATATCATCATCTACATATACCAGATAATTTCCTTCAGCAATCAATTTCAGCTTTTTGCCTGTTTTATCAATCAGCCAGTTTTTTCCTTCCGCATCAGACGCATAGGTTACACCGTTTCGGAAATAGCCTGCCCAACGATACTGGCAGGGGATAACCTCTTTACCCGTTTTATCAATAAAGCCTGCCTTGTGCGTATTGCGGCTGCGTACCATTGCCAAGCCCTCGTAGAAGGGAAGAACCGAACTGTATTGCGACGCATCAATGGCAATTTTGCCTGTTTTATCAATATAAGCATAGGTGCCGTCGGTTTTCTTTACAACTGCCAGACCATCGGAGAAGGGTTCTGCCTCCTCAAACTGCAAAGGAATCACAACCTCGCCGTTTCGATTCACAAAGCCTGTGCCGTTTTTATCCGAAACTGCCGCCAGGCCTTCGGAAAAAGGCTCTACGCTGTTATAAATGAAGGGGATGACGGTTTTGCCTTCCCAGTCAATGGCACCATTGCCAAAGCCGTTTTCCGTATTTCTGCCAACTAAGAAGGTTCGCTCGCCGCCGTCCTCCATATAGTTATCCGTTCCGTTGTTATAGGTTTGCAAAACCGTTCCCTTATGGTCCAGAAGGTAGCGCACATTTCTGTCGCTACCCACGGTTTGCCCTAAGCCGACATTCGTTTCTCCCATATATTTCTGTGCAAGGAAATAGCCATCCCCAAGGGGTTCGATTTCATCATACTGCGTGGAAGGTGCGACGGCATAGGATGCCTGCGCGCCCTTGCCGCTCAGTGCAGGCTTTTCCAGACCATTGGAGGGGTCAAGCTTCTGTTCCACCGCGCGGACGGTTGCCAGCTTTGTGGTGCTGTCCCATGTAATATCGCCCTCCTCTATGAGATAACCGATGGACTGCAAAATACCCGACCAGTTCCGCAGGGGAACGAAAACGCGCCCATCCTTCACTTCCATCTTGCCCCAGACAGGTAAGTCCTTCCCGTTTTTTGCGATGGTATTCTCCTTTATCGAAAAACGGATGAGATTTCCCCCAAATGCTACTGTCGCCGCCTTGGTTTCATTATCCCAAGCCATTTGGCTTTTCTCGCCCAACGCCGCCTTCATAAAGGTGCGCAGGGGCAGCATGGTATAGCCGTTTTTGGTATAAATCGCTACATCCAAGGGCTGTGCTGCGCCATCCTTGGTAAATTCCGTTGTGCCGACCCTTGCCGTAAAGGTATGCGGCACCTTTGTGATATAATCTGCCGCGTAGGCAGGCACGCTCCCTGCCAGAAGTGCTGCGCTGAGTGCCATACAAACGAGTTTTTTCATGTTTTGTCCCTCCCCGAAAATACAACTGTGCTTTTGCTTCTGCTTTCACTCTAGCAAAAGAAAACGCTTCCCTCAAGAGAGGGGAAGGAAATTTAAGAAATTCGTAAGAAATTTGTAAGCTGCTTGTAACACAAGGCGTTTTTCTGTATACAAAAAGAGCCTGCGTGGGAAAATTCCCATACAGACTCTTTTATTTTCTGCAAAATCGGATTAGAATTCTGCGTTATTTACGGTACGAGGGTAAGGCAGGACATCGCGGATATTGCCGACACCTGTCAGATACATTACCGCACGTTCAAAGCCCAGACCGAAGCCTGCGTGTCTTGTGCCGCCGTATTTACGCAGATCCAGATACCACCAGTAGTCCTCTTTTTTCAGACCCAGCTCGTTCATGCGGTTTTCCAGAACCTCCAGTCTTTCCTCTCTCTGGCTGCCGCCGATGATTTCGCCAACGCCGGGCACAAGCAAATCCATTGCCGCAACGGTCTTTTTATCATCATTCAGACGCATATAGAACGCCTTGATTTCTACGGGGTAATCGGTTACGAATACAGGCTTTTTGTAAATCTGCTCTGTCAGATAGCGTTCATGCTCTGTCTGCAAATCAATGCCCCATTCTACGGGATATTCAAAGGTATGACCGGATTTTTTCAAAAGCTCAACCGCGTCTGTGTAGGTTACTCTGCCAAATTCGTTATCCAGAATATTATGCAGTCTGTCCAGCAGACCCTTGTCCACGAAGCTGTTGAAGAATTCCATTTCTTCGGGGGCGTTGTCCAGAACATACTGAATGATATATTTCAGCATTTCCTCTGCGATTTCCATGTTATCGTTCAAATCGGCAAATGCCATTTCGGGTTCAATCATCCAGAATTCCGCCGCATGTCTGGTTGTGTTGGAATTTTCCGCACGGAAGGTAGGCCCGAAGGTATAAACATTGCGGAACGCCATTGCAAAGGTTTCCGCGGAAAGCTGACCGGATACGGTAAGGTTGGTTTCCTTGCCAAAGAAGTCCTTGGAATAATCTACCTTGCCATCGGCTGTACGAGGCAGGTTATCCAAATCCAGTGTAGTGACACGGAACATTTCGCCTGCACCCTCACAGTCGGAGCCTGTGATGATAGGTGTGTGGGTATAAACAAAGCCCTTGCCCTGGAAAAATTCATGAATTGCCATTGCAATCAGGCTGCGCACGCGGAAGGTTGCGGAGAACAGGTTTGTTCTGGGGCGCAGATATGCGATTTCACGCAGAAATTCTACGGAGTGGCGTTTTTTCTGCAGGGGATAATCGGGGGTGGAGGTGCCTTCCACATCAATCTGTGTTGCCTTTACCTCGAAGGGCTGCTTTGCTTCGGGGGTTTCCACCAGAAGACCTTTTATAATCAGCGCCGCGCCGACATTCTGCTTGGAGATTTCTTCATAATTTTTCAGTCTTTCCGCTTCAAAAACAATCTGAATATTTTTGAAGAAGGAGCCGTCATTCAGCTCGATAAAGCCGAAATTCTTGGAGACACGCATGGTGCGAATCCAGCCGCCCAGTGTTACTTCTTTATTTGCATACGCCGCAGTGTTGCGGTAGATAGATTTTACTGTTGTCAAATCCATGATGTTACATCCTTTCCTGAGTTTTCTGTCCATAATACTTCTATTGTAGCCGTTTCAAGGGAAAAAGACAACCTTTTTATCGGATTTATCGGAAAAATCAATCCCGCTTTTCCGCTTTCGCCGCCTTCTGCGCCGCAATTTTCTCAAAATTGATATGGCAATAGCCATTGGGATTTTTTTCAAGATATTTCTGGTGATACGTCTCCGCTTGAATAAACTGGCGCAGGGGGAGATTTTCAATCATAATCGGCTGTTTGTAGTCCTTTTGCAGGGTATCCAGAAATGCCTGTGCCGTCTGCCGCTGCTCCTCGGTGAGGGAATAGATGCCCGTGCGGTACTGAATCCCGATATCCATGCCCTGCCTGCCCAGAGAGGTCGGGTCGATGGTATAGCAGTATTCCCTGAGAATTTCTGTCAGAGAGATTTTTTCCGCGTCAAAGACAACCTCGACCGCTTCGGCATGTCCGCTGTGATTGCAGACCTCCTCATAGGTGACGCTTTCCTTGAGGGGCGGATTCCAGAGGGGCTTTTCGCCTAGAGCATAGCCGACCCTTGTTTCCAGAACACCATCCACGCACCGCATATATTTTTCCGTGCCCCAGAAACAGCCGCCTGCCAGATAAATCGTTTCTTTTTTCATAAGAGTCCTCTCTCCTTTCCTAAGCGCCGGCTCTCCTTATTTTCTGATGATATCGTAACAATCCGTTCTGCGGTGCTTTAACAGCGGCAGCTCTGCCCTTACCTGCTCCAGCCTTGCAAAATCCAGCTCCACTGTAAGGATGCCCTCATTTTCGTCCAGCTCCGCTACCACACTGCCCCAAGGGTCGGTAACAATAGAATGACCCCATGCGGTATAGGAGGACTGCAAATCACGCGCAGGGGCACAGCCTGCCAGAAAAACCTGATTATCCAAGGCACGCATGCGGAAGGACATTTCCCAATGGGCAGGGCCTGTTGTCATATTGAAGGCGGCAGGGACAAGGATTGCCTTTACGCCTTCGAGCGCAAGCAGACGGGACAGCTCCGGAAAACGGATATCGTAGCAAATCATCAACCCCATCCTGCTCCAAGGGGTGTCGAAGGTGGTGACATCCCTGCCGGCGGTAAAGGTATCGGATTCCATGAAATACTGTCCGCCGGGGACATTGATATCAAACAGATGGGTTTTGCGGTGTCTTGCGATGCAGCTTCCCTTATTATCATAGACGAATGCGGCGTTATAGATTCTGCCATCCGCCGCAAGCGGAACAGAGCCTGCAACCACATACAAGCCGAGAGCCCCTGCCATTTCGGCGATGCCCTGCAAAAACGGGGCGTTTTCGGGCATGGCATAGCGCACAAAGGCACTGTTTTCATAGGGGCAGCAGCACATTTCGGGCAAAACTGCCAGATCCGCGCCCTCCTGCTTTGCCTGCACAAGCATCTGTTTTATTTTTTCAAGATTTTCCTTAGGTGTCGGCAGGGTTTTTAACTGCAATAAAGCTACTTTCATTCCACAGACCTCCTATCTGCCTTCTTTTTGCCTTTATCATAGCATACCCGAAAAAAAAGAAAAAGGGGATTTGCCTTTTGCATAGTATGGAAGGAGTCCATAAAAAACAGAGAAAGGAGTTTTTTCTATGTATCCTTATTTTCAGAAAAACCAGAAACCCAATCCTTCCAATTCTTCCAAGCTTTCTGTCAGAGAAGCAAGCCCTGCCGATCCTCTGCGGCAATTTCTGGCGGAAAACCCTGCCTTCGGCACGCTGCTGTTTCAGGTGACGGGCGGACAGGGGGCTGTTCCCATCGAGAGGGCAACGGTTGTCATCAGCAAGGCATTACCAAACGGGCATACGCTTTCCGTTACCACAATGACGAATGAAAGCGGCAAAACGGCAGAAATTTCACTGCCTGCGCCGCGCCGCGATAAATCGCAGACACCGGGCGGCACAGATGTTTTTGCGACATACGACGCACTGATTTCCGCCCCCGGAACGGTTCCTGTTGTGGTGCATAATATCCCCATTTTTGACGGGATTACCACAATTCAGCCTGTCGCACTTTCCTTTGATGTCAGCGGAGCGCGCAGGGACGAGGCAGAAAGCATCACCGATACCGAACCGAATTTATAAAAAAGGAGGAAGCACACCATGGCTTTACAGCAGGTTCCAACCATTCCCGAAACAATTACGGTACATCTGGGGCTGCCGAATCAGCCTGCGCAAAACGTAACCGTGCCGTTTCCCGATTATATCAAAAATGTGGCCTCCAGCGAGATTTACCCCACATGGCCCGAAGCCGCAATTCGCGCGAATATCTACGCACAGATTACCTATGCGCTGAACCGCATATTTAACGAATTTTACCGCAGTCAGGGGTATGATTTTGATATTACCTCGACCACGCAGTATGACCAGACCTACATCAAGGGACGGGATATTTATGAAAACATCAGCCGCATTGTGGATGAAATTTTCAACAACTATGTGGTGCGGCAGGGGCGTGTTGATCCGTTTTTCACCGCCTACTGCAATGGCACAACCACCGTCTGCGACGGACTTTCCCAATGGGAGACGGTTGCATTGGCGGAGCAGGGGCTGACACCCTATCAGATTTTGCAGAAATTTTACGGGCAGGACATCGGGATTCTGGAAAATGTACCGATTTCCGCAAATGTGCCATCCTATCCGGGTGCCGCGTTACGGCTGGGGGATGCCGGCAATACCGTAAAAACAATACAATTAGAGCTGAACCGCATTGCGGATAACTACCCTGCGATTCCGAAAATTGAGCCGGCAGACGGGGTATTCGACATAGCAACAGAAAACGCGGTACGGGAATTTCAGCGGATTTTCAACCTGACACCGGACGGAATTGTCGGGAAGCCAACGTGGTATCAGCTGAAATATATTTACAATGGGGTGAAACGGCTGAATGAGCTGACGAGCGAAGGGCTGACATTGGATGAGGTAACACGCCCCTTCCCTGCGGTGCTGCGCGAGGGGAGCAACGGTGTGGATGTGCGGTCTTTGCAGTATTATCTGGATGTGATTTCATATTTTAATGATGCCATTCCCGATATCGACCAGGACGGATACTTTGGCCCTGCGACCACTGCCGCCGTGCGTGCCTTTCAAACGCTCGCCGGACTGCCTGCGGACGGGATTGTGGGCTTGCAGACATGGCTGCGGCTGCGGCAGGCGTATGACGATATTCTGGCAATGCTGCCGCCGGGGATGAAGGAAAACAACGCAGGGATTTATCCGGGATATTTCCTTTCTCCGGGTATGGATTCCGCCGATTGCGGTGACGGGGGTGTTTGATGAGGCGACAAGAGACGCTGTGGCGGCATTGCAGGCGCAGAAGGAGCTTGCGGAATGTATGCAGAAATGGGGCATTACGCTTCTGGATGCGCCTGTTCCTGAACAGATGAAGTACGATTCT
>ENA-OROD01002297-OROD01002297.1-human-gut-metagenome-genome-assembly--contig:-NODE-2297-length-13939-cov-2.744742_pt1 | contig 13939 bp, 10 predicted proteins | sample MGYA00242123_ERZ509038 | MGnify/ENA primary metagenome ERZ509038 (study PRJEB26280, sample SAMEA2338719) | human gut metagenome | biome: human gut; feature: human-associated habitat; material: faeces... | reverse complement strand
AACAGAAACAGAAAAAAGAGAAAACAATATGGATTTTACTTTGATTACACTCTTCTTTTTGTGCTTGTATTCATAGTTGGCTTTGGACTTACAATGATTTACAGCACAAGCTCATATACAGCGCAGATTGAAGAGGGTGATCCGGAATTTTATTTCAGAAAACAGCTTATATTTACTATAATAGGCTTTGCTTTAATGATAGTTGAAACTAAGATTTTAGATTATCATTATCTTAAGAAGCTTGCAGTTGTAATATATATAGGCGGACTTCTTTGCATGTTCCTTTTAAAGACTCCTCTTGGAATTACAAGAAATGGAGCTACCAGATGGATAAAGATTCCGGGTTTGGGACAATTCCAGCCTGCGGAGCTTGTAAAGATTGGAACGATTGCCATGACTGCACTTCTTATAGTGAAAGCAGGGCAGAACATAAAGAAATTCAGGACTGTTATAGTGATATGTATAATAGCCGGTTTTGCACCGGCACTGCTTGTTTATGTGCTGTCTTCTAATATGAGCAGCGCACTTATTGTAGCACTTATTTCCGTTGTTATGACATTTGTGGCATATCCGGGATATAAAATATATGTTGCACTGACGGGGCTGGCAGCGGTGGCTTTTGGCGCATTTTACTCATGGATAAAGAAGATGGCAGCGTCGGGAAATATGACTGGAAAATTCAGATTAAACCGTATACTTGTATGGCTTAATCCTGAGAAATATATTGATGATAAGGGATACCAGACAGTTCAGGCGTTATATGCCATAGGCTCAGGAGGTCTTTTTGGCAAAGGTCTTGGCAAGAGTCTTCAGAAGCTTGGATATATCCCGGAATCACAGAATGATATGATATTCTCTGTTATATGTGAGGAGCTGGGACTTTTTGGAGCATTCTGCCTGATTGCCCTGTTTATTGTAATGTTATGGAGAATTAACCATATAGCACAGAATGCACCTGATTTGTTTGGTTCAATGCTTGCAACAGGAGTATTTGCACATATTGCCATACAGGTAATTCTTAATATAGCAGTTGTAACTAATACAATACCTAATACGGGAGTATCACTTCCATTCATAAGTTATGGAGGTACGGCGGCAGTATTTTTGCTGCTTGAACTTGGGGTTGTATTTAATATAAGCAGTCAGATTAAGTTGGAAAGATAATGGGTAGTAGGAATAGTAACAGTGTAAACCAGAAAAAAAGACGGGGCAGAAAAAGAAAGAAAGCCCTTATTATATTTGCAGTTATTGCAGCTGTTGCCGGAATGCTTTTTGGTGTTACATATAAGGTGTTTGAGGCTGATACAATAGAATTTGTGGGTTCAACTCATTATTCGGATGAAGAACTTAAAAAATATATATTTGGTGGTGATTATGTTAATCTGCTATATTTCAGGATTTTTGGACAAAAAGACACCAAAATACCATTTATCCAGAAATATGATGTTGAGACGGACTGGCCGGACAGGCTTTATGTAACAGTATATGAAAAGGCAATAGTAGGTTATGTCAGGTACATGGGCTGTAATATGTATTTTGATAAAGATGGAATTGTAGTAGAAAGCTCAACGGATTTATATGAAAATGTTCCGCAGATTGACGGACTTAAGTTTGATTCAATAGTAATCAATACGAAGCTTGATGTGGGAAATGCAGATATATACAATACAATTCTTGATCTTATACAGAGCTTTGATAAGTATGATATTGATGTGGACAAAGTGTATTTTGATGCCTCTTATAATATTACGCTTTATATGGGCGATGTTAAGGTAAGCCTTGGAAGCAGCAAGGATTTTACAGACAGGCTTTTTGAATTAAAGCAGTTATCATCCAGATTCGGAACACTTAAAGGAACACTGTATCTTGATGATTATAATGGCGATGAAAGTTCTATAATTTTTAAACGTGAAAAGTAAAAAAACGGTTGATATTTTAGACGAAAAATTATAATATATTATGTAGTGCAATTTTTAGATATTAAAGGAGGCAACAACCTTGTTAGAGATAATGACTAATGACCAGGAGTCATCAGCAAAGATTATAGTTGTTGGTGTAGGTGGAGCGGGAAATAACGCGGTTAACAGAATGATAGATGAGAATATCGGAGGAGTTGAATTTATTGGTATTAATACTGATAGTCAGGCACTCACTTTATGTAAGGCTCCAACTGCTATCCAGATAGGTGAGAAGCTCACTAAGGGACTTGGAGCAGGCGCACAGCCTGAGATTGGTGAGAAGGCAGCAGAGGAGAATGTTGAAGAACTTACACAGGCAATTAAAGGTGCTGATATGGTATTCGTTACATGTGGTATGGGTGGCGGAACTGGTACAGGTGCAGCTCCTGTAGTAGCTAAGATTTCTAAGGATATGGGAATTCTTACAGTAGGTGTTGTTACTAAGCCTTTCAAGTTTGAAGCAAGAACAAGAATGGCTAATGCTGAATCAGGAATTGAGAAGCTTAAGGAGAATGTAGATACACTTATTGTTATTCCTAATGACAAGCTTTTAGAGATAGTAGACAGAAGAACAACTATGCCAGAGGCATTAAAGAAGGCTGATGAAGTGTTACAGCAGGCTGTTCAGGGAATTACAGACCTTATCAATGTACCAGGTCTTATTAACCTTGACTTTGCTGATGTTAAGACTGTTATGGTGGACAAGGGTGTTGCACATATCGGTATCGGTACAGCTACAGGCGATGACAAGGCTATCGAAGCAGTTAAGCAGGCTGTTACAAGCCCACTTCTTGAGACAACTATTGAGGGTGCATCTCATGTTATCATCAATATCTCAGGTGATATCAGTCTTATTGAAGCTAATGAAGCTGCAAGCTACGTTCAGGAACTTGCAGGAGATAATGCTAACATTATCTTTGGTGCTATGTATGATGAGAGCGTTACAGATCAGGCTACAATTACTGTTATCGCAACAGGTCTTGAGGACGGTAATGTTAATAAGGCTATGGCAGGATTTGCAGGTATGGCACAGGCAACAAGACCAACTGTTAATGTTAAGCCACAGTATACATATTCACAGCCAGCAGCAAGAACATCTTCGGCATCAAATGATGCTCCGCTTCCAGGACTTAAGCAGCCATCACCTGTTACACCACAGGTTAAGGACAGAGGAATTACAATTCCAACATTTTTACAGAAGAATAAGAAGTAATAATTTAATATAAGTATATTTAACACCGTCAGTTTGCTGGCGGTGTTTTTTTGTGCCCACTCTGTTGTTTTGACAAATTTTGCATGATATGTCGTATATAATTCCACTTGTAACAAAGAAACGGATTCAAAACAAGGAGGTGATGTACGAAACGGTTATATATGCAGATGTTCTGTTTGGAATAAACCTTGTGGCAAACCTGTGCGTGCTGCTTATAACAGACTGGATATTTAAATTTTCTGCCAGAATATCCAGAATGATTATTTCTGCCACTTTAGGAGCTGTATGGGCTGTCATATGTGTGTGTATTCCACTAAGATTTGCACTGCTTGAAAAGTTTATTACATATGTTCCGGTAACATTAATCATGGCTATGATAATGCTTTCCGGTACTAAAGACTTTAAGCAGAAAACATCAAAACAATTAAAGCTTTATATGAGGAATCTGTTGAAAGCAGGTGCAGGAATGATTCTTATTGCACTTTTTGCAGGTGGGATAATGCATTGGTTAAAGTACACATTTGCAGGGTATTTTATTGGAAATGTAATTCTGTCTGACAGTGAGCTTGTAATCTTTCTTACTGTGACGGTTATAGTTGTTGTCATTGTGCTTAAGACACTTAAAACTATCAGGATAACAGATGGTTTGAAAAGACACATTGTGATTGGCGTAGCAGAACGGGAATTTGAAATGGACGCAATAATTGATACAGGCAACAGCCTTATTGATTATGTTGGGAAAAGACCTGTTACAGTGGTTGAAAGAACGTATTTCAACGATATTCTCAGTGACATAGATAACTTACAAAAGCTTGGATATCATCTGATTCCATATAATAGTGTGGGAAATTCAGGTGGGATGATGGAAATCATAACAGCAGATTATATACATATATACGAGGGAGAAAATGTTGTGAAAAGGGAGCATGCGGCTATAGGTATGTCTCTTAGGCAGATTAATAAGAATGGGGATTATCATGCCCTTTTGGGGAAGGACATGATTATGTAGAAGAATCGGAAGTTTGAAGAAAATAAAAGGATGGATAGAAATATGGTAGTAAAGGTTGCGATGGCGGATCATTTTCAGTTTAAGGTAATGCCTTCTATAAAGAATTTTTGTTTGTTAAAGCAGGGTGACGTACATTATATAGGTGGGACAGATATATTGCCGGCACCACTTGGGGCAAGTGAGGAACAGAACGCAATAGAAGCACTGGGGACAGCTTCTGATGCTGAAGCAAAGCACACCCTGATAGAACATAATTTAAGGCTTGTTGTTTATATTGCGAAGAAATTTGACAATACAGGGGTTGGTGTAGAGGATTTGATATCAATTGGAACAATAGGGCTTATCAAAGCAATTAATTCATATGATAAGGATAAAAATATCAAGCTTGCAACATATGCATCAAGGTGTATAGAAAACGAAATTCTTATGTATCTTAGAAGAAACAGTAAGATAAAAGCAGAAGTGTCAATTGATGAACCGCTTAATGTTGACTGGGATGGTAATGAACTTCTGTTGTCAGACATTATTGGAACGGATGAGGATATTATATATAGGGATATTGAAACAGAGGTTGAGTGCAAAATGCTTAAAAAGGCTATAAACCAGCTTCCGGAGCGTGAAAGAATAATAGTTGATTTAAGATTTGGTTTGAGTTCAGAGGATGGAGAAGAAAAGACACAGAAAGAGGTTGCTGATATGTTAGGAATTTCACAATCATATATTTCAAGGCTTGAAAAGAAAATAATGCGTCAGTTAAGAAAAGAAATGGTTAAAAGTTGTTGACATTTACCCCTTCCTTATGGACAATAGTACAAGAAATATTAATGGGGTACTATAATGAAACATCGTAAAACATTTAGAATAGATAAATTATTCGGACTGGCTACACTTGTCTGCTTGCTGGTTATCACTTTAATGGTGTATAATGATTTTTTTAAGGATACTGTAAGTGAGGAAAACGTTATTGGCAAAGAAACCGAGAGCGAAACCAGAACAAGCGGATATCTTAATGATAATAAGAATGTTGAATCTAAAGGGGCGTCTTCAAAGGCTGTAGTCTGTCTTGATCCATCAAAAGGTGGAAAGGATACTGGAGTGTCGTCATCAGGCAGGAAGGAAAAGGATATAAATCTTGAAATGGCTCTTGATATTAAGTCAAAGCTTGAATCCGATGGTATTGAGGTTGTCATGACAAGAACATCAGATAGGGATGTTACAGACGAAGAACGTGTAAAGATATGTAATTCGTCAAAAGTATATATATGTGTGTCACTTAGAATGAATTCATATAATGCAGATACATCAGTTTCCGGTGCGGAGAGTTATATTCACACGACAAAGCCTGTTGAGGCAGCAGAGCTTTCAAGGATTATTCTTAAGAGCATGGAAAAAAGTACTGGAATTAAGAATCGTGGAGTGAAAACCGGTACAGTTGGAGATGCAAAGGATAATTATTATATTAACGCTCATAGCAAATGTACAAGCACAGTAATAGATATGGGTTTTATAACTAATGTATCAGATTTAAAGAAAGTAACAACTGATAAAACTAAGACAGCACAAGCCATAGCAGATGGCATAAAAGATTATTTAAAACAAGCGGGGTTATATTAATGGCAGGAATTAATCAGAAGAACATAAGAAATTTTTGTATTATTGCACATATTGATCATGGTAAGTCAACACTGGCTGACAGAATAATTGAAAAAACCGGACTTCTCACATCAAGAGAGATGCAGGAGCAGATTCTTGATAACATGGATCTTGAGAGAGAAAGAGGAATTACAATTAAAGCACAGACAGTAAGAACTGTATATAAGGCATCAGATGGACAGGAATATATATTCAATCTTATTGATACTCCGGGACATGTCGACTTTAATTATGAGGTATCAAGAGCACTTGCAGCCTGTGATGGTGCTATACTTGTAGTAGATGCGGCACAGGGAATTGAAGCACAGACACTTGCTAATGTATATCTTGCATTAGACCATGATCTTGATGTATTTCCTGTAATTAATAAGATTGATCTTCCAAGTGCAGAACCTGAAAGAGTTATTGAAGAGATTGAGGATGTTATAGGAATAGAGGCACAGGATGCACCGCTTATATCAGCCAAGAACGGAATTAATATTGAAGAGGTTCTTGAACAGATTGTAACTAAGATTCCAGCACCATCAGGAGATGCTTCCGCACCACTTTCAGCGCTTATATTTGATTCGTTATATGATGCATATAAGGGTGTTATCATATTTGTAAGAATTAAAGAAGGTACTGTCAAGAAGGGTACTAAGATAAGAATGATGGCAACCGGAGCTGTAGAAGAGGTCGTTGAGGTTGGATATTTCGGTGCAGGCCGTTTTATTCCATGCGATGAGCTTACAGCTGGAATGGTTGGTTATATTACAGCAAGTATCAAGAATGTAAGAGATACAAGAGTTGGTGATACAGTTACTGATAATGACAGACCATGTGAGCAGCCACTTCCTGGTTACAAGAAGGTTAATCCTATGGTTTACTGCGGATTATATCCGGCAGATGGCGCCAAGTATCAGGATTTACGAGATGCACTTGAAAAGTTGCAGCTTAATGACGCAGCCCTGCAGTTTGAGCCGGAGACATCTATTGCACTTGGATTTGGCTTCAGATGTGGATTCTTAGGACTTCTTCACTTAGAGATTATACAGGAACGACTTGAGAGAGAATATAATCTTGACCTTGTAACAACCGCACCGGGCGTTATATATAAGGTTCACAAGACGAACGGAGATGTAATTGACCTTACTAATCCGTCTAATATGCCGGACCCTTCTGAGATTGATTATATGGAAGAGCCGCTGGTAAAAGCAGAGATTATGGTGACGACCGACTACATCGGACCGATCATGGAGCTCTGCCAGCAGAGACGAGGCCAGTATCAGGGAATGGAATACATGGAGACGACGCGTGCGATGCTTCATTACCATCTCCCGCTGAATGAGATTATCTACGATTTCTTTGATGCCTTAAAATCCCGCTCCAAAGGTTACGCGTCATTCGACTACGAGCTGCTCGGCTATGAGAGAAGCGAGCTTGTAAAACTCGATATCCTCGTCAATAAAGAAGAAGTGGATGCGCTGTCCTTCATCGTATTCGAGGGATCTGCCTACGAGCGCGGAAGAAAGATGTGCGAGAAGCTCAAAGAAGAGATTCCGCGGCAGCTCTTCGAAATCCCGATCCAGGCGGCTGTCGGATCGAAGATTATCGCCAGAGAAACCGTCCGCGCGATGCGCAAAGACGTCCTCGCCAAGTGCTACGGCGGCGATATTTCCCGAAAGAAGAAGCTGCTGGAGAAGCAGAAGGAAGGTAAGAAGCGGATGCGCCAGGTAGGAAACGTGGAGATTCCGCAGAAAGCCTTTATGAGCGTGCTGAAACTGGATGAAAATTAAGAGATAAAAATGAGACCGGCCTGTCGGCGCCGCCTGCTGTTGCGGGAGCGCAGGGGCCGGTCTTTCGATCGTACGGAGGAAAAGCAGAATGAATAAAAAAAGAAAACCACTGGAACTCTATGTGCATATCCCGTTCTGCATCCGGAAATGTGCCTACTGTGATTTTGTCTCGGGACCGGGCACGAAAGCAATGCAGAAGGAGTATGAAGAGGCTCTGCTGGCAGAAATCGATGCAGCGGAAGAGACGGCAGAAAGTGAAGTGATTTCCGCCTTTTTCGGCGGCGGAACACCATCCGCAGTGGATGCCGGAATGCTCGCCCGTGTGATGGAAAAACTGCGGAGCAAGTACATTTTTTCAGAGGATGCTGAGATTACGCTGGAGGCCAATCCGGGAACGCTGGATGCGGAAAAACTGAAATGTTACAGGAAGAGCGGCTTCAACCGGATCAGTATCGGCTGTCAGTCGGTTCACGATGAGGAGCTGAAACGGCTGGGAAGAATCCACACATTTGCGGAATTTCAGGAGAGTTTTGCACTGGCACGGGATGCCGGGTTTGCGAATATCAACGTGGATCTGATGTCAGGTCTGCCAGAGCAGAGTGAAAAGAAATGGGAAGAGAGTCTTCGGACGATCGCGGAGCTTTCTCCGGAGCACATTTCCGCCTACAGCCTGATCGTGGAGCCGGGAACCCCGTTTGCGGAGCAGAAACTGGATCTGCCGGATGAGGACACAGAACGCGAAATGTATGCCAGAACGGCGGAAATCCTCGCAGAATACGGCTTTTTCCAGTATGAGATTTCCAATTATGCAAAGCCGGGCTTCGCATGCCGCCACAATATCGGCTACTGGAAAAGGACGGATTATCTGGGGTTCGGGCCTTCCGCGGCATCGTTATTCGGAAACCGCCGGTGGACGAACACGGCAGATCGATCTTTGTATCTGAAAGCGTGCGGAGCACTGGAAAAGATCCGTGAGGATGAGGAAATTCTTTCCCGGCAGGATGCCATGGAAGAATTTATGTTTCTCGGCCTTCGAATGACACAAGGGATCTCGACGGCGGAGTTTGAGGAGAAGTTTGGAAAGGAGATCCATGCCGTATACGGCGGGGTTCTGAAGAAATACGAAGCGATGCATCTTTTACAGGAACACAGCGGGCGCCTGGCTCTGACACGCGATGGGATTTCCGTCAGCAATGTGATTCTGGCAGATTTTCTGCTGTAAAAAGATGATAAAGAAATAGAACAAATGTTTGCATAACGCACGGCGGTGTGCTATAATGGGAGAAAACGAGACAAGATTCCTGTCCCTGTCCGGACAGGGATTCCAATTAATAAGAGGAACAGTTATGGCAGAGAAAAAAGAGTTTATCAGAATACGGGGAGCCAGGGAGAACAACCTGAAAGCACTGAATGTCGATATCCCCAGAAACCAGTTTGTTGTATTTACGGGCCTCAGCGGTTCAGGAAAGAGTTCGCTTGCGTTTGACACGATCTATGCGGAGGGCCAGCGGCGGTACATGGAGAGCCTTTCCTCCTACGCGCGCCAGTTCTTAGGACAGATGGAAAAACCGAATGTGGACAGCATCGAAGGCCTGCCGCCTGCTATTTCGATCGATCAGAAATCGACGAACCGGAACCCGCGTTCCACCGTCGGAACCGTGACGGAGATTTACGATTACTTCCGTCTTCTGTACGCGAGAATCGGTATTCCGCACTGCCCGAAGTGCGGAAAAGTCATCAGCCGCCAGTCGGTGGACCAGATGGTCGATCAGATCATGGCACTCCCGGAGCGGACGAAAATCCAGCTTCTCGCGCCGGTTGTGCGCGGCCGCAAGGGAAGACACGAAAAGGTGCTCGAACAGGCAAAACGCAGCGGCTATGTCCGCGTGATGATCGACGGCAGCCAGTATGAGCTGTCCGAGGAGATTACGCTGGATAAGAACCTGAAACACAACATTTCCATTATTGTGGACCGTCTTGTAGTCAAACCGGACATTGAGAAACGTCTGACGGATTCCGTCGAGAATGTACTGGATCTGGCGGACGGCCTTCTGGTGGTCGACACGATGGACGGAAATCAGCTCAACTTCAGCCAGAGCTTTTCCTGCCCGGACTGCGGCATCAGCATGGAGGAGATTGAGCCGAGAAGCTTTTCCTTCAACAACCCGTTCGGCGCCTGCCCGAGCTGTGCCGGCCTTGGCTACAAGATGGAGTTCGACGAGGATCTGATGATTCCGGACAAGACCGTATCCATCGCAGACGGAGCCATCACCGTGCTCGGCTGGCAGTCCTGCACGGACAAATCGAGCTATACGAGAGCCGTTCTCGATGCGCTGGCAGAGGAGTACGATTTTTCCCTTTCCACTCCGTTCTGTGAATATCCGAAAAAAATCCACGATATCCTGATTTACGGAACGAACGGAAAATCCGTCAAGGTGCATTACCGCGGTCAGCGCGGCGTCGGTGTGTACGATGTGGCTTTTGAGGGGCTGATCAAAAATGTAGAGCGCCGCTACCGTGAGACCGGATCGGATTCTACAAAACAGGAATACGAAACCTTCATGCGTGTGACCCCGTGCCAGGCGTGCCATGGCCAGCGTCTGAAACCGACGTCGCTTGGTGTGACGGTCGGAGATAAAAATATTTTTGAAGTAACATCCCTTTCCATCGACAATCTGCAGAAGTTTATGCAGAACCTCGAACTCTCCGAACAGCAGCTGCTGATCGGAAAGCAGATTTTAAAAGAGATCCGTGCGCGTGTGAGCTTCCTTGCGGATGTCGGATTAAACTATCTGACCCTGGCGCGCGGAACGGCATCGCTGTCCGGCGGTGAGGCGCAGAGAATCCGTCTGGCAACGCAGATCGGCTCCGGCCTTGTCGGTGTCGCCTATATTCTCGACGAGCCGAGCATCGGTCTTCACCAGAGAGACAACGACAAACTTCTCGCGACGCTGAAACATCTGCGTGACCTCGGAAACAGCCTGATCGTCGTGGAGCACGACGAGGATACGATGCGCGCCGCTGACTGCGTTGTCGATATCGGCCCGGGAGCCGGTGAGCACGGCGGAGAGCTGGTGGCGATCGGAACGGCGGAAGATCTGATGAAAAATCCGAATTCCATCACCGGAAAATACTTAAGCGGAGAGCTGAAAATTCCGGTTCCGTCCGAGCGCAGAAAGCCGACGGGCTGGCTGAAGGTAGTCGGAGCAAAAGAGCACAATCTGAAAAATATCAACGTGAATTTCCCGCTCGGTGTCATGACCTGCGTGACCGGAGTCTCCGGATCGGGAAAAAGCTCGCTGGTCAACGAGATCCTGTATAAGAGCCTGGCAAAGAAGCTGAACCGTGCGCGGACGATTCCGGGTGCACACAAAGACATCATCGGTATGGAACAGCTCGATAAAGTGATCGCCATTGACCAGTCACCGATTGGAAGAACACCAAGATCAAACCCGGCAACCTATACGGGTGTATTTGATATGATCCGGGATCTCTTTGCGGGAACGAAGGATGCCAAGGCAAAGGGGTATAAGAAGGGAAGGTTTTCATTTAATATATCCGGTGGCCGTTGTGAAGCGTGCAGAGGTGACGGTATTATCAAGATTGAGATGCATTTCCTGCCGGATGTCTATGTTCCATGTGAGGTATGTGGAGGCAAACGATATAACCGCGAGACATTGGAAGTAACATACAAAGGAAAGAATATCTATGATGTTCTGGATATGACCGTGGATGAAGCGTGTGATTTCTTCCAAAATGTTCCGTCTATTCTTCGAAAGATTGAGACTTTGAAGGAGGTGGGACTTGGCTATATCCGGTTAGGACAACCATCGACTACACTTTCCGGCGGCGAAGCACAGCGTGTGAAACTAGCAACAGAATTGTCCCGTAGAAGTACAGGACGAACAATCTATATCTTAGATGAGCCAACAACGGGACTGCATTTTGCGGATGTGCATAAGTTAGTCGAGATTCTGCGTCGGTTATCTGAGGGCGGTAATACGGTTGTTGTTATTGAACATAATTTAGAGGTTATTAAGACAGCAGATTATATTATTGACATTGGACCGGAAGGCGGCGATCAGGGAGGAACGGTTGTAGCAGCGGGAACACCGGAAGAGATTGCGACGAATGAGAAGAGTTATACCGGACAATATTTGGATAAAATTTTGAAAAAATAATAATTTTTTAAGATGGAATAAGGAAATAAAAAGTAACGCCTCACCGGATAGTAATGCTATGCAGAATGTTTATCCGATGAGGCGTATTTACATGATGTAAATTACGATATTAAATGAAATTCTTTAAGTAATGTATTACGGTATACAGAATCTTTACATCTCTCGATTTCGTTTGCTCGACCGGCATTGATTAGATGAATCGCCAATTCTGTCATTTCGTTTGCCATTTCTTCGCGACCTTCTTCGCGGCCTTCTTTGCGGCCTTCTTCACGGCCTTCTTTGAGTCCTTTTTCACGGCCTTCCTTTCGTCCCTCTTCGCGGCCTTCCGCTCGACTGTCTTCTCGCTCTAACATTAATTGTCTGTCGAATGTATAATCTAGCTTAACCACTTTTACCACCTCCGAACGATGTTCTATCAGGAAATCACGCAATATATCTTCATTAATACAACGATCAATAGCGGTTTCAATGGAATGCTCCAGATATTCATATCCGTTAATACGATGATTCTCACGGACATAGTCTACAAAAATCATGTATTCATTCAAAAATGGACATTTTTCTAATAATTTCCTGTTTTTACCATAATTAATATTATATACAGTACATACAAGTTCAATTTCAGGTTGTTCGATTGCATTTGATAATCTGAATCATTCATTGCATTATAAAGGCTCAATGCATTTTCCGGATCCTCTAACAACATACTAAATACATCACTCTTATATTCTCTGTTTCCTGTCATATATGTTCCTCCTTTGTTATAGCAGGAACATCAGATTATTATAATAAGTAAATCTCTAAAAATTCCTGCTGTATAAAAATAAATAGTGTGAAATAAAGCATGAATTTTCGAGATAATTGAAATAAAATAAAATACACAGAAAAGTATGCAGCATCAAGGCCATACCCAATATGAAAAATATGCTTTGAATTTATAATAACATTGTCATTAATCAAATGCAAGTATTATTGTGTGAAATTTGGTTTTAAATATTTGAATAATAAATTAGTCTCCAAATTTCCATTTTTCACAATAATTTAATAAATATGTGAGATTCTGACAGGGATGAATTTACAAGACAGTAATAGTAGTGTTATACTAATACTATTAAGCTGATTTTCAATAGGTATATGTTTTTATAGTTACACAAAGTAAAAATGGAGGGTTTACGAAAGATGAATTGTAAGGAGAAGAAGACAATCTATAGCAGGCTACAGATTTGGAAACTATATCTGGCTGCGGCAGGGATATTATTTGGGGTGATGTTTCTGAACATTCTGGGTCGGCAACGGTTGATTTTAATGCAAGAATGACAGAGTTACAGAACAAATTCCCTAATGGCAAGTATTGGAATCACGTAGGAATGTCAGTAGATAATTCGGATGGGTATACGAGTAGTCCGTGTGATGCGACATTACATAAAATCAAAGACGGAAGACATACAAATGGAACGAACGGCTGTACCTGTAATCATTTTGCGTGTAAAGGTCACTTGTCGGCAGCACAGTGTATGGGATTTGCAAACAAATTAGGGTATGATGTATTTGGGGAAACTAAATGGACACTTCATACAAATTCCGGGAAGGCATATCAGGAGATAAAGGTTGGAGATATCGTAAGAATCGGTGGTTCTCATTCTGTATTTATTATAGCGAAAAACGGAAATGTGGTTACGGTTGGAGAGGCAAATTATAAGCCGAATTGTGAGATTTCGTGGGGAAGAACGATAGATCTGACAACGGAGATAATTACTAATTATGAACGGGCAGATAATTACGCAGCGGTATTGGGTACGGCGCCATCTAATGCGACGGTTATTACAGTGCCGGATACTCCGGGCGCGACAGAACAGACAACGACAGAACAACCAACAACAGAGAAATCAACCGAAACAACATCATCTACCGGTTTCCGCAAAGCAAAAGACGGTATTCATCAATATTATTACATCAATGGTAAAATGGTGAAGAAAAAGTGGTTTACGGTAAAAGGTAAAGATTATTATGCGAACGAAAAGGGCTTGATCTTATTAAGCCAGTGGTTATACAAAGGCAATACATTGGTTTATGTGAAATCAGATGGTGCAGTAGCAAAGAAGGAACTGGTTAAGATTGGTAAGAATACATACTTCTTTAAGTCAAACGGA
>ENA-OROD01002296-OROD01002296.1-human-gut-metagenome-genome-assembly--contig:-NODE-2296-length-13947-cov-9.732940_pt1 | contig 13947 bp, 14 predicted proteins | sample MGYA00242123_ERZ509038 | MGnify/ENA primary metagenome ERZ509038 (study PRJEB26280, sample SAMEA2338719) | human gut metagenome | biome: human gut; feature: human-associated habitat; material: faeces... | reverse complement strand
TTCCTACATGGCCAAGAGCAAGGCCCGTTCTCTGGATGCCAAGCTGGCCAAGAGCACCAAGTGGCTGGGCGCTGTGTTTGTTGTGCTGACCCTGATCCTCAACTGCATGATCGCCGCCGGTGTGTAATTAAAGTTGCTTTCAAAAGTGTCTCGATGCGCTGCATCGGGACACTTTTATTTTGCACATCTGTACACCTCGCCCGCCGTCGGCTCCACGCCCTTCCACGCCAGCAGCTCCGCCACCGTTACAAAGCGATAGCCCTGCTGCTGTAAATGATCCACCGCCCGCAGTGCCGCCTCCACCGAGTTGAGATATCGGTCGTGCAGCAGTATGATGTCCCCGTCCCCCGTCTCCCGGAGGGTCGCCGCCATGCGCACGCCCGCCACCGTGCGGGGGAAATTGGAGATGTTGTCCATATCGTCCTCGTTGACGCCGATCTCCTCCTCCACGGCACGGGGGATAGCGCAGATGGCCATTTCGCCGCCACGCAGCAGCTCCAGATGCTCCACGATCCACGCCTGCATTTTCAGACGTTCCAGCGTGTTCGTCTCAAACAGCTCCTGATTCAGCTCGTAGATCCGCGCCCCTGCCCGGGTACACAGCGCCGCCACGGAAAAGGTATGCGCCGTGGTATTGGAAAAGCGGAAGCAGCCGGTATCCGTGGAAACGCCCACATACACCGCCTCCGCCAGCGCCCGGTCGGCCTTGACGCCCATCAGCTCCAGCACGTCCCACACCACCTCGGCGCAGGAGGCGCTGTCCCCGTCCACCAGCTCCTGCTCCGTAAAGGAGGTCGCCGAGCTGTGGTGGTCGATGCGCAGGGCAATCTTCCCCAGCAGCGGCCGGAAATCCGCAGGAAGCATCTCGGGAGACGCCACGTCCACCGAGACGATGGTGTCGCCTTCCTCCACCCATGGCTTGGTCAGCCCCTCATGGAGCCACGCAAACCGGGGCGTCACTTCTTTGTTGACAAGCACATGGGCGGTCTTGCCCAGCTGCCGCAGCCCCCGGCACAAAGCGGCAGAGCTGCCGACGGTGTCCCCGTCCGGGCGGCGGTGGGATAGAATGGCAAAATGGTCGTGTTCCAGAAGAAAACGCGCCGCATCAGCTCTCGTCAGAATCTTCATCGTGTTTGACCTCCAGGGAGTTGATCAGCTTCAGCATTCTCGCGCCGTAGGTGATGGAATCGTCCTCAGACCAGACGATCTCCGGGCTGTAGCGCAGCTGGAGGTTGTGTCCCAGCTGACGGCGCAGGTATCCGGCGGCGGATTTCAGCCCCGCCATGGCGTCCTTCACCCGCTCCTCCTGCAAAAAGCTGACGTATACCTTGGTATAGCGCAGATCCGGGGTGGTTTCCACCCGGGTAATGGAGATCATCGTGTCCTGCACTCTGGGGTCCTTCACGGTACGAAGCAGGGCGGACAGCTCCTTCTGGATCTCCTCATTGATCCGATTGATTCGGTTGGATGACATTGGGTACTCCTTTCAGCAGCACATTGGGAGCTTCCCCCTCTGTGCAATAACAGTTTTCGCCGCGCCGCGAGGGGGAAACTCTGAATAGACCGTCTGCGGCTGAGCAGCGGATCTTTTCCCCCAGCTGTGCGGTTTCCAAAGCGGGAAATACACAAAGTATTTCTCCGCTTTGGAAGCCTTCATCTGGTGAAAAATCTCTCGCTGTCAGCTCTTGCCAGTTTATCCAGAGCTTCCCCGTGCGGCGCGGCGAATAACTTAGCGTTTCACTTCCTGCATGACAAAGCACTCGAAGATGTCGCCTTCCTTGATGTCGTTGTACTTCACGACGCTCATGCCGCACTCGTAACCGGCGGTGACTTCCTTGACCGCGTCCTTGAAGCGCTGCAGGGAGCCGATCTCGCCTTCGTGGATGACGATGTTGTCCCGCAGAACGCGCACCTGAGAATCCCGGGTGACCTTGCCGTCCTTGACCATACAGCCGGCGATGGTGCCGATGGCGCTGACCTTGTAGGTCATGCGCACTTCCGCGTGGCCGATGACAACTTCCTCGAACTTGGGCGCGAGCATACCCTTCATGGCGGCCTCGATCTCGTCGATGGCGTCGTAGATCACGCGGTAGAACCGCATATCCACATTGGCGCGGTGGGCGCTGGCCGCGGCGGCGGCGTCGGGACGGACATTGAAGCCCACCACAATGGCGCCTGCGGTGGAGGCAAGCAGAATGTCGCTTTCGTTGATGGCGCCGACGCCCGCGTGGATGACACGGACGCGGACTTCCTCGTTGGAGATCTTCTCCAGAGAGGATTTCAGCGCTTCGGCGGAGCCCTGCACGTCGGCCTTGACGATCAGCGGCAGCTCCTTCATTTCGCCCTCCTGCATCTTGGCGAACAGATTGTCCAGGGTGACCTTCTGGTTCATCTTGGCCAGGGCGTCCTTCTGCGCCTGACGGCGCTGCTCCACCAGCTCACGGGCCATACGCTCGTCGGTGACGGCGTTGAACTCGTCGCCCGGCGTGGGCACGTCGGCAAGGCCGGTGATCTCCACAGGCACGGAGGGACCAGCGGTCTTGACGGTGCGTCCTTTGTCGTTGGTCATAACACGGACACGGCCGACGGCGGTACCGGCAATGACGATATCGCCCTGCTTCAGCGTGCCGTTCTGCACCAGCAGCGTCGCCACGGGGCCGCGGGCCTTATCCAGCCGCGCTTCGATCACCACGCCCTTGGCGCGGCGGTTGGGGTTGGCCTTCAGCTCCAGCACCTCGGCGGTGAGGATGACCATTTCCAGCAGATTGTCCAGACCCTGACCGGTCTTGGCGGAGATGGGGCAGATGACGGTCTCGCCGCCCCACTCCTCGGGGATCAGGTCGTACTTGGTCAGCTGCTCCTTGATCTTGTCGGGGTTGGCGGTGGGCTTATCCATCTTGTTGATGGCGACGATAATGGGAACGTCCGCAGCCTTGGCGTGGTTGATGGACTCGATGGTCTGGGGCATGATGCCGTCGTCGGCGGCAACCACCAGAATGGCGATGTCCGTGGACTTCGCGCCGCGGGCACGCATGGAGGTAAAGGCCGCGTGGCCGGGGGTATCCAAAAACGTGACCATGTTCCCGTTCACGTCCACAGTGTAAGCGCCGATGTGCTGGGTGATGCCGCCAGCTTCTTCCGCAGTGACGGAGGTCTTGCGGATGGCGTCCAGCAGGGAGGTCTTGCCGTGGTCAACGTGACCCATGACCACCACGACGGGGGCGCGGGTCTCCAGCTCTTCGGCGGTATCCACGTGGTCGTCGATGATCTGCTCCTCGATGGTGACGGTGACTTCCTTCTCCACCTTGCAGCCCATCTCAGTGGCCACGAACTCGGCAGTGTCAAAATCGATGCTCTGGTTGATGGCGGCCATGACGCCGTTCTTCATCAGGCACTTGATGACCTCTCCGGCGGTCTTCTTCATCCGGGAAGCCAGCTCGCCCACGGTGATCTCCTCGGGGATCTTCACCGTCAGAGGTGCCTTCCGGGCGACCTCCATCTGCAGGCGGCGCATTTTCTCCTGCTCCTCGCTCCGGGACTTGCTGCCGCGGAACTTGCCATTCTGCTGTTTATTGCCCTGCTGACCCTTCTTGCCGCCGATGCGCTGCTTGCCGCCCTGATAATTCTGCACCTTCTCGGAGACCAGATTGTCCACGTCGGCAAAGCGTCCGGCGTTGACCTGCACGGCGGAGGTGTCCACCACCCGGCGCTCCCGCTTCCGTTCAGGCTCCTTGGGCTTGTCTGCCTTGGCAGGCTGCGCGCTGGGCGCGGCGGGCTGCTGGGGACGGTTCTGATTCTGGGGCTGGGACTGAGGCTTCGCCTGCTGGGGCTTCGCGGCCTGCTGGGCTTCCTGCTTGGGAGCCTCGGCCTTGGGGGCTTCGGGCTTGGGCGGCTCCGCCTTGGGCGCGGGCTTCACGGCAAACACCTGCTCCAGCGACGCGATCTGGTGGGTCTGGGTCATGCTGTCAAACACCAGATTCAGTTCCTCATCGGTGAGCACCTGCGTATTGGACTTGGGCTTCTGAAAATACTTGGAGATGATGTCCGCGATCACCTTCGGCGCAACGCCGAAGTCTGCCGCGACCTCCTTCAAACGATACTTCACTAAACTCATACGATAAAACGCACCTCCAAAATATGACAAGCGGAAAGCGGAACGCAGGGGATATGCGCTTCTGCGCTCTGCTTACTACTCAAAACTACTGCTTCTTTTTCCCTTTTCGCACATTTTTTACATGGGCTTTCGCTTCGGCCTGATGCTTCTTTACCTTTTCAGCCTTGGCGGAAAGCACTTCCAGAGCTTCCCGGTTTTTCTCCGGTTCGCCAAGCGCCGTCAGCAAGGTCAGCGCCAGCCGGACATCCGTCACGGCGGCGATGGCAAGGCTGGTTCGGCCGATGGCAAAGCCCATTTCCTCTTTGGTGGATTTCAGGCGGACGCACTGCTGGTCGGTTCCGGCGGCGAAGGATTTCGCCCGGCGCCATGTATGGTCGGAAGCGTCGGCGGCTACCAGAATCAGGTACGCCTTTCCCGCCCGGGCGATCGCGCCTACCGGCTCCTCGCCCAGCTCCGCCATGCCGCCCTTGCGGGCTATGGACAGATATTGCAGCGCCTTATCCATTCTCCATCTCCTTTTCCAGCCGCTGGTAGACCTCCTCCGGGATGGTCACTTCCAGACTGCGATCCAGCGCTTTGGAGCGGATGGCCTTTTTCAGGCACTCGGGATTGGGACAGATGTACGCGCCCCGGCCGTTTTTCTTGCCGCCGAAGTCCAGACTGACCTCGCCCTCGGGGCTGCGGACGACCCGGATCAGCTCCCGTTTGGCCTTCCGTTCCCGGCAGCCCATACACTGCCGCTGGGGAATTTTCTTCTGCATCGAACTGCCTCCTTATCGCCCTGAATTTTTATGCTTCCTCCGTCTCCTCGGCAGGTTCTGCCTGAGAGGCAGGCTTGATGTCGATCTTGTAGCCGGTCAGGCGGGCGGCCAGGCGGGCGTTCTGACCCTCCTTGCCGATGGCCAGAGACAGCTGGTCGTCGGGGACGATCACCCGGCAGGCTTTCTGGCCGGGGATCAGGCTGACGTCAATGACATCCGCAGGGCTGAGGGCAGCCCGGACATACTGGCAGGGGTCTTCGCTCCACACCACGATGTCGATCTTCTCGCCGCCCAGTTCCTTCACGACGGCACCCACACGTCCGCCGTGAGGGCCGACGCAGGCGCCCACGGGGTCGATGCCCTCCATGGCGGCGCGAACTGCCATCTTGGAACGGGAACCGGCTTCCCGGGCGATGTTGCGGATCTCCACCTGACCGTCGGCGATCTCCGGGGTCTCCAGCTCGAACAGGCGGCGCACCAGATTGGGATGGGTGCGGGAGACGTGGATCAGCGGGCCGCGTCCCATCTTGTGAACCTCCAGCACGTACACCCGGATCATGTCGCCCTCGTGGTGGGTTTCGCCGGGGATCTGCTCGCCGGCCTGAAGCACGGCGTCGGAGGTATCATTACCCTGACCGATGCGCAGGAACATATCGCCGGTGGTGGGGTCGATGCGCAGCACGGTGCCGGTCATCAGCTCCTGTGCCTTGTTGGAATAGCTTTCGTAAGCCACGCCCCGTTCGGCTTCCCGGATGCCCTGAATGACCACCTGCTTGGCGGTCTGGGCGGCGATGCGGCCGAATTTCTGGATGTCCACGGGGATGTTCACCGGGTCGCCCACCTGAACGTCGGGGTTATAGTTCCGGGCGGCGTCAATGGGGATTTCCAGGGCGGTATCCTCCACTTCCTCCACGGCGGTCTTGACGATGTGCATGGAAAGTCCATGCTCGCTCAGATCGACCACCACATTGTCCGCCGGGACGTCCCGGCGATCCTCCCGGTCTTTGCGGTAGGCGTTGGTCAGCGCCTGTTTCAGACGCTCCACCATATAGTCCACAGGGATGCCCTTGAGCTTTTCCAGCTCCCGCAGAGACGCGAAAATCTCCGCGCCGATGTCCACCTTGGGGGCTTCCGCCTGCTTTTTGGCTGTCTTTCTTGCCATTTTATTCTGTCCTCCTATCAGAATTCCACGCGAAGCCGCACCAGCGCGACCTCGGATTTTTCAAACGTTACGGTTTCCTTGCCCGCTTCCACGGTCAGCCTGCCGTCCTCGTAACCGCGCAGGACGCAGGGAATTTCCTTCATGCCGTTTCTGGGGCGGTAGAGCTTGACGGTGATGGGGCTGCCCAGATATTTCTGGAAATCAGAAGGGCGCTTCAGCACCCGTTCCAGTCCGGCGGAGCAAACCTCAAAATGGTAGGAGCCGGGGATCGGGTCCTTTTCGTCCAGAATGGGGTCAACGGCGCGGGAGATGGCCTCGCAGTCGTTGATGTCCACGCCGCCGTCCTTGTCAATATACAGCCGCAGGAAATATTCGCTGCCCTCCCGGACGTATTCCACGTCCCAAAGCTCGCAGCCGTGTTCTTTTACGATGGGCTCGGCGAAGGCCGCCACTTGTTCGGTAACTTTCATGGATACACCCTTTCCCTGAGTCTGTCCGAAAGGTGGCTTTCACCCGCTCTCAGACACGACCTTAATCAGCAAGAAAGAGAGGCGCTCGCGCCTCTCTTTCCTACCCTCTACCTGTTTACGTTAGGATTATATCACCGTTTTTCCTGTTTGGCAAGAGGGTTTTCACAAATTCCGGGACTTTTTTTTCAACATTTTGCCCAATCAGCGGTGGAAAACGCCCTTGAAGGAAAGCGCTTCGGATGATACAATACTCAAAAATAATTTTCCAGAATACGCAACCTTTTCCGCTTCTCATACGTTCTATTGGCAGAAGTACTTCTAACGAACAAGGGGTTGTCTATGAAACTGTCAGCTGAGGATGCCTTTCGCTTATACGGCGACCGTGTTTTCTCTGCGGCGTTCAGCGTCACAGGGAATCAGGCGGACGCCGACGACGCGGTGCAGGATACATATCTGCGGTACTGTTCCTATGACAAGGAATTTACCGACGAGGATCACATCCGCGCATGGCTTTTGCGGGTCGCCATCAACCGGGCCAGAGATCAGAAGCGTTCCTTCTGGGAAAAGCACCGGGTCTCATGGGAGGACTATATGGAAACGCTGGTCTTTGAAGCGCCGGAGGATAAGTCCCTCTTTGAGGCGGTCATGTCCCTGCCCGCAAAATACCGGACGGTGATCCACCTGTTTTATTACGAGGACTACAGTGTCGCCCGGATCGCGGAGATTCTCCATTTGCGGGAAGGCACCGTCAAAAGCCAGCTGAACCGGGGTCGGCAGCTCCTGAAAACCAAACTGATGGAGGCGTGGAACGATGACGAATAAGGAAAAATACCGGCGTGCCTTCGGCGTGCTTCATGCCTCCGAGGACATTTTGACGGAGGTAACCCATATGGAAACGAAAAAGCATTTTTCCCTGCGGAAAGCGGTGCTGCTGTGCGCCGCGGTGATTGCGGTATTTGCCATGGCGGGCGTCTGCTACGCGGAAGACGTGGGCGGCATTCAGCGAACCATCCAGCTCTGGTGCTACGGCGATCAGACCGACGCCGTTCTGGAAATTCAGGACGGCAGCTACGAGCTGACCTACGAAGCTGCCGACGGGGTACACAGCGAAGGGGGCGGCGGTGTAGCCATCGACGCCTTTGGCCGGGAGCGCCCTCTGACGGAGGAAGAGCTTCTGGAAGACCTTCAGAACAGAATCGATGTGACCTACCGGGAGGACGGAACGGTGTGGGTCTACTACAAAGATCAGAGTATGGACATCACCGATCTCTTTGACGAAAACGGCGTGTGCTTCGTCCAGTTGAAGGACGGCAAGAAGACCGTCTATCTGACCGTCGAGTACGATAACGGTTTCAGCTGGAGCACAGAATGCTACCTCCAGCCCACCCAGCGCCATTCCTGACTGCAAAAATTCCTCTGCTGCCACCGCAGCAGAGGAATTTTTTTACTCCTGTTCCTTCACCAGCATGGGGGTGAACATGGGCTTGCCGAAGCGGGTGACGAACCGCTGGCATTTTACCAGAAATGCGTAGTACACGTTGTACCCGCAGCCCAGCATCGTCTCCGCGTTGGCCATGCCCTTGGCGAGGATCACGTCCGCGTCCGACAGCGCCGCGGCGGCTTCCTCGCTCAGCATATCCAGCTGGGTGCCCGCCACCCGGTTGCCGTTGTCGATCACCGGGAAGGGAATTCCCACGGCGGCGGCGTCCTCCCGGGTCGCGTCGTTCTGGGCAATGGCGCCCCGGACGCAGAAAGTGACGGAAATATCCGGATACGCCGCCGCGATGGCCTCGGCCAGCACCCGGTCAAAGCCGATCTCTCCGGCGTTGTCCGTCAGGTACACCAGCTTCCCGCCCCGGCGCAAGTCCCGGCAAAAGTAAGCGTACACCTGCTCGTCCAGCTCCATTTCCAGCGCCTTGTCCAGCATTTCCTCCAGCTTTTCAAAGCTGACCTGCCCCTGTAAGGCGGAAAAATCCAGATAATTCCCCAGAATGGCAAATTGCAGTCCCGCGAAAACTGGGTCTTTGGCTTCCGTCACCCTTTTCCGGATTACGGGAAGCCGTTCCAGCACGAAGTGGTTGGAATCCAGCTTTTCCTGACGGAAACGGTCATAGTCAAGGCCGTACATATCGTGAAGCAGGTCGGCGATCTGGGGCCCGAACCAGGGGGAGGACACCCCCTCCGGCGCATTAATGCACAGCTTCATGATCTCTTTGGCAAAGGCCATTGCCTGCTCCTCCGTCCCCAGCGTCTGGGCAAAGGCGATGTTCCGCCGCAGAAGGCATTGCAGGCAGTAAGTGTCGATTGGGATACTCATGGGACCTCCGTAACGTTTACAGCTTCAGCAAATCCGTAAAGCTGTCGATTTTCCCGGCGTACCCTGCCGGGGTGCCGAAGCCGTAGCTTGCCCAGAGGAAGGGGACGCCCGCTTCCACCGTGGCCTCGTAATCCCCCTGCGTGTCGCCGATGTAGGCGCAGGAGGTGATGTTGTATTTCTCCATCAGTGTGCGGATGGTCTTTCCCTTGCTGGTGCCGGTGTCGCCGAAGCACAGATGGCCGGTGATGCAGCCGGTCAGCCCCAGCTTGGAAATGCACAGCTCCGGATAGCCCTGCTGACTGTTGCTGACGATGAACAGGCGGTGCGTCTTCGCCAACTCTTCCATCGTCTCCCGGACCGATTCGGCGACCTGCATGGCGTTCGCTCCCGGCAGCATGTTGATGGTCAGTACGGCCGCCGGTGTAGCCGATATGGCAGGGGTTTTCGTGGAGGTGGCGGTTTTCCGTCTCCATGCACCGCGCCATCAGGGCGTAGCGCTCTTTTTCCGGAAAGTCGGCAAACAGAACGTCGGCGATTTCCGTCATCACCCGGCCGAACAGGGGCTTCAGGGTTTCCGCCGTGATGCAGTACCGGGAAAGCCCCTCTTTGTTAAGCTGGATGTTGTAGCCCTCCGCCACCAGCGCCCGGGAATCCCAGAGGGTGCCGTCAATGTCAAAAATCAGACTCTCGTAATTCATGTTTCCTCCAGATGCCGCTGGATGCGGCCGACGATCATGTCCAGCGCCACCAGATTTTTCCCGCCCTCGGGGACGACGATGTTGGCATACTTCTTGCTCGGCTCCACGTACCGCTCGTGCATGGGCTTGACCGTGTCCTGATACTGCTTCAGTACGCTTTCCAAAGTTCTTCCCCGCTTGTTCACGTCCCGCTTGATGCGGCGGCACAGGCGGATGTCCGCGTCGGTGTCCACGAAAATCCGGATGTCCATGAGGTTGCGCAGCTCCTCGTTCTCGAAGATCAGAATGCCCTCCACGATGATGACCTTTTTCGGCACGATGTGAATGGTCTGCTCCGACCGGTTATGGATGGTGAAGTCGTACACCGGGCATTCGATGGCGTGCCCCCGGCGCAGCTCTTCCAGATGGTAGACCATCAGGCTGGTGTCGAAGGCGGCAGGCTCGTCGTAATTGAGCTGACTGCGCTCCTCGTAGGTCATGTCGTCGTGGCGCTTATAGTAGTTGTCGTGGCTGATGACCGTGACCATGCCCTCAAAGCGGGAGATCAGATTGTTCATCAGGGTGGTTTTGCCGCTGCCCGTGCCGCCCGCAATGCCGATGACCAGAATGTTGTCGTCCATAATCTTTTCCTCCATATCTATTTCTCATCCAACAGCTTCCGGGACAATTCGAGAATCGATTCGTCCGGGAGACTGTTGGTGAGGATGACCTCGCCTGTTCCGTTTTCCAGAAGCCCCGCTTCCGCCAGACGGCGGCGGGTCTCCCGGGCGGTACCGTCGCCCCCGTCTAACAGGGCGACGCCGCTTCCCAGCACCCGGGAAATGGCCTTCGCCGCGAAGGGATAATGGGTACACCCCAGCACCACCTCGTCCAGCTTTCCCTGATAGGGGGCGAACAGCTCCCGCAGAAGGGATTCGGCTTCCGGGGAATCCGCCTGCCCCCGCTCCACCAGCTCCACCAACCCCGGTGCGGGAATTTTATAGATCCGGCAGCTCTGGTCGTAGCGGTGCATCAGCGCTTCAAATTTTTCCTCCCGCAGGGTCATGGGCGTAGCCATCACGCCGATGCCGCCGCCGTGATACCGGTCATAGGCCAGCTTGAGGGCAGGCTCGATGCCGATGACGATGGTATCCGGATAGGCTTCCCGCAGGTCGTGAATGGCGGCGGAGGTCGCCGTGTTACAGGCCACCACCAGCGCCTTGACCCCCCGGGCCATCAGCCGCCGCGCTGCGGCGAAGGTGAGCGCTTCCACCTCGTCCTTGGTTTTTGTGCCGTAGGGGGCGTTGGCGGAGTCGCCGAAATAGAGGTACCGCTCCCCGGGCATGAGGCGCCGCAGGTGCCGCAGCACGCTGATGCCGCCCACGCCGGAGTCAAAGACGGCAATAAAATCTTCTTTGGTGTTCATGGCTTCACCTGGTCATCTTCCGGGGCGGGCGCGTGGCCGCCCCACATTTTCTATATAGTATCAAATTTCCGCCGTTCTTTCAATGGCTCGTTGCTTTTTTCGTGGATTTTTTGGAAGCGAATGCTCCCCCGGCTGCTGATGCAGCCGGGGGAAGAAAACACTATTTTGTAACGGGAATGCTGACCCGCTTGCTTTCCAGCAAAAGCTCATCGGTGTCATGATCCAGGACGCCCAGCACCAGCTCCAGGGAGGTGATGTCCCGAACCCGCTCCACGCCCGCGTCATACAGCCACATTTCGCACTTGCCCCAGGCGTCCGGCGCAAGCTCGTCGAACAGGAACAGATCAGCGGATTCGCCGTTCACATAGGTTTCCATCGTGTAGAGCCAGATATTCCGCTCGGAATGATTCTCTACCCGGAACCGGAAGGCGCCGTCCTCGCAAAGCTCACCCTCGCTGCCCGTGTAGGTAAGGGTGATGCCCGCCTCCTCCAGAACCGTCGTGCCGCCGCTCTCCACCGACCGGACATTGTTCTTGTCTGCGCGCAGGGTAATGGGGGGCGTAGAATCCAGCGGATTGTAGTCGCTGGCATCCGTCACTTCCAAGCAGAACGAGAGTTCGCCGATCGTTTCAATATTTCCGCTTTCAAGGTCGGTATCGTTGACCCAGATCGAGGTCATTTCCTCCTGTCCCGCTTCCACCTCGCCCAAAAAGAGGCGGTACTCCGTCATGTAGCCGTTGACGCAGTCCATGCTGCTCATGAGCATAACGTCCCGGTCTGAATCGTTGCGCAAGTAGACGGGAATCTCGTCCGTGTATGTGTCTCCGTCCTTCCAGTCGGCCACGGCCAGAATGCCGTCCTTGTCGTACAGGACGGTCTGATGGTGGAAATCCTCCGGGCGAATCACCGCTTCCGTCTCCCAGGTGTCCCCGTCGTCGCTCCACAGGGAGGACATGCTGCTCACTTTTTCGGTAATGAACTCCGTCAGCACGTACTGCGCCACCATGAACGCGGTTACGATCAGAATCGGCCAGAGCCACTTGGGGCTGGTCTTCTTCCGCTTTCCGGAATACTGCCCGCACTCTCCATGCCGGGTGGGGACGCTCCGGCGGACGGGTCTGTCCTCCGGGTGCTCAATGACCAGCGGTTCCCCCTCGTGGGTATGCATCCCGTGGGCAATCTCCTCGGTAAACGGCTCGTAGTAGCATTCCCGGCAACGCTTGCCGTCATAGGGCGCGCCGCAGCAGGGGCATCTTTTCATTTGGGTTCACACTTCCGCACCATCCGGTGCCGCCTTCCTTTTGGTTTCCAATTTTAATTGTAACATAGGGGTCAACCCTCCGCAACAGCATGAACACGGGATTTTTTGCCGCTTCATGGGAAATCTCACTCTTTGGGGCAAAACTGTTGCATTCTTCCCTTGGGAACGGTATAATGTCAAAAAACGATCGGGAGGATTTTTTATGGACCTGAACATAGGCCGTATGCCCCACGGGCCGCGGAACTCCATCGCGGACGTGTCAGGTGTCCGCGTCGGCCACTGCACCGTGGATGATGAACGGCACAAAACCGGCGTGACGGTGATCCTGCCCTGCGAGGACGACATTTTCCGCAATAAAATGCCCGCGGCTTACCACGTTCTCAACGGCTTTGGAAAAACCACCGGGCTGATGCAGATCGGGGAGCTGGGGACGCTGGAAACCCCCATCGCCCTGACGAACACCCTGAACGTGGGGTTGGTTCACGACGCCATGGTGGAATACATGTGCCGTCAGGGGGAGCGCCGGGGATATCCGGTTCTTTCCGTGAACCCCGTGGTGTGCGAGTGCAACGACGCATCCCTGAATGACATCCGTCACCGGGCGGTTGGGCAGACGGAGGTCTTCGCCGCCATTGCCGCCGCGTCGGCGGACTTTGCGCAGGGCGACGTGGGCGCGGGCAAGGGCATGACCTGCCACGACCTGAAGGGCGGCATCGGTTCCTCCTCCCGGCTTGTGGAGATCGGCGGTGAGACCTTCACCGTGGGCGTGCTGGTTCTGACGAACCACGGGTGCCTGCATGACCTGACCATCGGCGGGGAAAACGTCGGCAAAGCGATTGAGCAGCGCATCCGGGAGGACACTCCGGACGAGGGCAGCTGCATCATGATCGTCGGCACCGACCTGCCCGTCACCTCCCGCCAGCTGGGACGGATCATCCGTCGGTGCAGCGTGGGGCTTGCCCGGCTGGGCAGCTACATTGGCCACGGCAGCGGCGAAGTCATGGTAGGCTTTTCCACCGCCAACCGCATTCCCGCGCAGGGCGATTGCCTGAACTTCCGCTGCATCCACGAGTCCCACATAGACGACGCCTTCCGCGCCGTGGCGGAGGCCACCGAAGAAGCGGTGCTGCGCTCCATGCTGGAAGCCCACCCGGTCACAGGCTACACCGGCAAGGTGCGCCGGAGCCTTGGCGAATTCTGGCAGCCCTGAACAGTGGAATCATGGAACCGCACCCCTTGCCTCTCCCTTTGGGAGAGGTGGCCGAGCGCAGCGAGAACGGGGATGGTAAACGAGGCTGCAATACCCTCTCATACTAAAAGCTATCAGGAATAAAAAACGAGCAATGAGGACATCCCCAGCCTTTGTCATCGCCAATTTTCTTGCTGACCAATTGCACGTTGCAATAAGGGCATTTTCTCGCCAATAGCGGTAGGCTATTGCTGATGGAAACTCGTTCCTCTTTGGGAATGGAAAAATCCGCTATTGTTGAAATCCGCTTTCGACCAGAACATAGAAGATTCTTTCCGCGACTATAAGAAATACAATACACGCAACGCATGCAATCATCTCGAACATTTGCATAATTTGTCCAGTTAAGGTCCTGGAGGGGACATCTATCAACATAATATGTTTCACCTCCGTGCCGTTTTAAAGGCAATTCATCCGAGGCATCTTTTTCAAAATGTCGATACCATTTGTCAGATACAGCATTATATTTCCACGATTTCCGATCGCTGGACTTGAGCAGAATATCCGACA
>ENA-OROD01002295-OROD01002295.1-human-gut-metagenome-genome-assembly--contig:-NODE-2295-length-13955-cov-12.483381_pt1 | contig 13955 bp, 9 predicted proteins | sample MGYA00242123_ERZ509038 | MGnify/ENA primary metagenome ERZ509038 (study PRJEB26280, sample SAMEA2338719) | human gut metagenome | biome: human gut; feature: human-associated habitat; material: faeces... | reverse complement strand
GCCTACTAGGTGTGATAAGTTTCCTGGAACGGTTGCACTGAATACGTGAAAATGATATACTATCATAGTAATAAAAAATAGGCTGGGTGTGTACCAAACTGTCCGGCGGTTGAAATGCTGGTGGGACGGACAGTTTTTGCGGGACTGCAAGCAGGGTTCCGCTGCAGGCTTACGGGAGTGAAAAATATGAAAGTTGTAATTCTTGCCGGCGGCTATGGCACGCGCATTTCGGAAGAAAGTAAGTTCAAGCCGAAACCGATGATCGAAATCGGCGGTATGCCCATTTTGTGGCATATCATGAAAGAGTATTCTTACTATGGCTTCAATGATTTTGTGATCTGCGCCGGGTACAAGCAGCATATGATCAAGGAGTGGTTTGCGGATTATTTCCTGCATACCAGCGATGTGACCTTTGACTTCACCCAGGGCAACGAGATGATCGTGCATGACCAGCACGCCGAGCCGTGGCGCGTGACGGTGGTGGATACCGGCCTGAACACGATGACGGGCGGCCGCATCAAGCGGGTGCAGAAATATATCGGCAACGAAACCTTTATGATGACCTATGGTGATGGCGTCTGCGATGTGAACATTGCCGAACTGGTCAAGTTCCATAAGCAGCATGGCAAGCTGGCAACCCTGACCGCCGTGGTGCAGGAACAGCAGAAAGGCGTGCTGGATATCGGCCAGGACAATTCGGTTCAGGCGTTCCGTGAAAAAAGCGTCAACGATGGGGCTATCATCAATGCGGGCTATATGGTGCTGGAACCGGAAGTGTTTGATACCATCAGCGGCGATGATACCATTTTTGAGCAGGCCCCGCTGCGCGAGCTGGCAGCCAAAGGCCAGCTGATGAGCTATGTGCACCGCGGATTCTGGCAGTGCATGGATACCGAGCGCGAAAAAAGTATGCTGGAAAAAATGTGGGCGTCCGGCTGTGCGCCCTGGGAAGTGTGGAACCAACAATGAACTTGGAATTTTACCGCGGCAAACGCGTGTTTGTAACCGGGCATACCGGTTTTAAGGGCAGCTGGCTCTGCCGCATGCTGGTGGGTGCCGGTGCAGTGGTAACGGGCTACAGTTTGCAGCCGCCCACAACCCCCAACCTCTTCTCTCTGGCAGGGCTGGAAGGCAAAATGACCAGCGTGATCGGTGATATCCGCGATTTTGCCAGCCTGAAAGCGGCCTATGATGCCGCCCAGCCGGAAATTGTGCTGCACCTGGCGGCTCAGCCCATTGTGCGGGACAGCTACAAGGACCCGCGCTATACCTATGAAACCAATGTGATGGGCACCGTGAACCTGTTGGAATGTGTGCGTACCGCCCAAACCCCACCGCGCTCTGTGCTGAACGTGACGACAGATAAGGTGTACCAGAATAATGAATGGTGCTGGGGCTACCGCGAAAACGAACCGTTGGACGGCTTCGACCCCTACTCCAACAGCAAAAGCTGCTCGGAGCTGGTGACCCACAGCTATAAAAACAGCTTTTTTGCGGATGGCAGCGTGGCCATCTCCACTGCCCGCGCAGGTAATGTGATTGGCGGCGGCGATTTTGCCAATGACCGCATCATCCCGGACTGTGTACGCGCGATGGCAAAAGGGGAGAGCATCGGTGTGCGCAACCCGTATTCCACCCGCCCATACCAGCATGTGCTGGAACCGCTGGCGGCGTACCTGCTGATCGCCCAGCGCCAGTATGAGGATAACCGGTACGCCGGCTATTATAATGTCGGCCCGGATGATTGCGACTGTGTGACGACCGGCACCCTGGTAGACCTGTTCTGCCAGGCGTGGGGCGATGGTGCTGCATGGGAAAACCGCGCTGAGGCAAACGCCCCGCATGAAGCAAACTTTTTGAAGCTGGATTGCAGCAAATTGAAATCCACCTTCGGCTGGAAACCGCGCTGGCATATGGCGGAATGTATGCAAAAGACCGTTGCGTTCAGCAAGGTATGGCTTTCCGGCGGGAATATCCCGGCGGAGATGGACAAAGAAATCAAAGAATTTTTGAGTGAGTAAGGGAGCAGACGATGGCAAATTGGAGCAATGAGGCCGAAGCCCGCGAGCAGATCAAGGCGCTGGTGGCAGAATATTACCATGACTTTAAGGAGAAAAAGGCGGATTTCAAGCCCGGCGACCGCGTTACTTATGCATCCCGCGTGTTTGATGAAAAAGAAATGTGCGCCCTGACCGATGCAACGCTGGATTTCTGGCTGACCACCGGCCGCTTTGCGGATGAATTTGAAAAAGAGTTTGCCAAGTGGATCGGCGTAAAGTTCGCCAACCTGGTCAACTCCGGCTCCTCCGCCAACCTGATTGCCTTTATGGCGCTCACCGCCCCGGAACTGGGCGACCGCCAGATCAAAAAGGGCGATGAGATCATCACTGTGGCATGCGGGTTCCCCACCACTGTCACCCCGGCGCTGCAGTATGGCGCTGTGCCGGTGTTTGTGGATGTGACCGTGCCGCAGTACAACATTGATGTGACCAAGCTGGAAGCCGCTCTTTCCCCCAAGACCAAGGCAGTCATGATCGCCCATACCCTGGGCAACCCGTTTGACCTGTCCGCCGTCAAAACCTTCTGCGATGCCCATAACCTCTGGCTGGTGGAGGATAACTGCGATGCCCTGGGCACCCAGTACACCATCAACGGCGAGACCCGCTTTACCGGAACCTGGGGCGATATCGGCACCTCCAGCTTCTACCCGCCGCACCACATGACGATGGGCGAGGGCGGCTGCGTGTATACAAACAGCCCGCTGCTGAACCGCCTGATCAAGAGCTACCGCGACTGGGGCCGCGACTGCATCTGCCCGTCCGGCCATGATAACTTCTGCGGCCACCGCTTTGACGGTCAGTATGGCGAACTGCCCGCAGGCTATGACCACAAGTACGTTTACAGCCACTTTGGCTATAACCTGAAAGTGACCGATATGCAGGCCGCCATCGGCTGCGAACAGCTGAAAAAGTTCCCCAGCTTTATCGAGCGCCGCCGCCATAACTGGGACCGCCTGCGCGCAGCCCTGGAACCGGCCGCCGATAAGCTGATCCTGCCGGAACCGGCCGCCAACAGCCGCCCGTCCTGGTTCGGCTTCCTGATTTCGGTCAAGCCGGAATCCGGCCTGGACCGCAACGCCGTGACCCGCTATATTGAGGACCACAATGTCCAGACCCGCCTGTTGTTCAGCGGCAACCTGATCAAGCACCCTTGCTTTGACCAGATCCGCGGCACCGACGCCTACCGCGTGGCAGGGGAGCTGACCAACACTGACTTTATCATGAACAACACCTTCTGGGTCGGCGTGTACCCCGGCATGACCGATGAGATGATCGACTATATGGCGAAGATCATTATTGAAGCGGTGAACCAATAAAATGCGCTGATAAGATGAATCAATAAGAAAAAGCAAAGCCGTGCTGATAAGAAAAAATGGCTGCTGCACTGCGGTAAATTATCAATACAGGCTTTGCTTTTTGATTGCTTATAAAGAATAATAAAGGAACGGGATCCATGCAGAAATTGTTGGCACTGTTGGGAGCAAAAAGCAAAGAGGAATTTGTTGCGCTGCTTGCACAGTTTATCAAGTTTGGCCTTGTTGGCGTAAGCAACACGGCGGTATCGATGGCGGTGTATTATATCTTTTTGTGGATCAGCCCAGACCTGTATATGGTAGGCAGCGTTCTGGGAACAATTCTGAGCATTGCCAATGCCTTTTTTTGGAACGATAAGTTTGTGTTTACCGGGAATGCAAACGATTGGCGCAGTAAACTGAAACGCCTTGGAAAAACATATGTCAGCTACGGCGGCACGTCGATCCTTTCTAATGTTTTGCTTTGGATAGAGGTTACGTTCTTCAGCGTAAGCAAAACGATTGCGCCGATTGTAAATTTGCTGGTCACGATTCCGCTGAATTTTATCATCAACAAGTTGTGGACATTTAAGGAAAGATAAACGACAAAATGTTTCCCGTCAACGATGTGGAGCTTATCCGGCACGGAAAAGTGCGGTATCGGGATCCCTAACCATCATCCGACTCAACGAGGTTGGTTGGCGGTGCTTTATTGTTGAAAATAAGACTGCAAAATATATCGGTAAAAAATATGGGAAACCAGGGAATATCTGATACATAACCGGGAACAGAAATAGGGCAAGGCTGTGTATGGACAACATGACAACAAATAACGAGAATAAATCTGGTATCAGCATTGGATTAGATCAGCTGTTGCCGGAAGATAACAAATCGGTGCAGCTGGGACTGAATTATGGCCAGAATGAATGCAACAGCCAGCGCGTGCTGAAAGAGAATAACGCGAAACGGGGAAAAGGCCTTTTTGGTAAAAAAGGAAGAGGGAGCAATCCGTTCTGGAAAAAAACGGCCAAGCTGTACTGTGTACTCAGCGCAGTGTGTGCCATTGTGGTTATGGTAACGCTGTATGTTACCCATGGTGATTTTCTTTCGTACTTTTTATACCATGATACACTGGATGCCGGCATGGATTTTTTCCATAGCATTGAATATGTTCGTGGACGCCAGCCGTATGCGGTGTTTGACACACTGTATCCGCCCTTGGCAAATTTGTTCTTTTATGCCCTGTTTTTACTGGTGCCTGCTTCGGTATCTGATAACTGGACCTATGACTTTGAGGCGTCCGTTGCCATGCGCGGCACAGAAACTGATTTACGCACAACACAGTCGTGCTTTTTGCTATACGTCTTTTTTGTGGTGCTGGCGGTTCTTTTGCTGGCGGTTTTGCTCCGTGACGTGATGCAAAATGCCCAGTGGGCCAGGGCCAGTACGTTTTTTGCCTTGTTCAGCTTTGGTGTGCTTAATGCGGTAGACCGCGGCAATATTATTTTGCTGGCGGCGGGGCTTTCGCTTTTTTTCGTCATGTATCACCGTTCAAAGCGCGCATGGGTGCGGGAACTGGCATTGGTTGCACTGGCAGTAGCAGCCGGACTTAAAATTTATCCCGCATTCTTAGGTGTTATGCTTTTAAGAAACCGGGATTTCAAAGCAGCAATCCGCACGGTGTTTTATGGCATTGCAGCGTTGGTGCTCCCGGTGTTTGCCTTCCAGGAGGGCGTGTACGGCTTGCAGCTTTGGCTGAAGATTTTGTTCTCTTTTGGAAGTAAAAGTAAAACACCTTGGGCAGGTAATGGCATCAACAGCATGTTCGCACATGGGGCGCATCTGGTGGACCTGATTGCCGGAACCAGCAATGCAACGGTATCTTTTTTTGCAGCAGCCTTTGCTGTGGCGGCGGTACTGGTTGTGTGTGCTCTGCTCTGCCGCCAGGAATGGCAGGCGTTGCTGCTGATTACCGTGGCTATGATGTACCAAAGCCAGGGCAACTATATTTACTGCATGGCGCTGATTCCGCTGGCGTATTTTCTTGCCCAGGAAAAGGTGATGACACGTCAAAATATATTGCCTTTTGCGGTTTTGATGGTATTTAATCTGCCGCTTCCAATCTTTGAAGAGCGTAACTCTTATATTCGCAACACCATTGTACAGTTGGCAATACTGACAGCTATCATCTGGGGCGTTGTACAGGCAGTAAATTGTGTGTTGGCAGCGCTGAAAACCAAAAAGCCTGAACAATCAAAACTAGATAGAAAAGCTGCACGCAGCACGCTGGTTACTTTCGGCGCTTCACTGGGGGCATTAGCAGTTTCCCTTGCCGTTTTCTATGGCGTGTGGGTGCTGTATAATGCGCCGTCTATTACCATGCAGCTGGGGGATGGCATTTATAACACAGAATATTATACTCCTGAAAACTCCAACAAAGAGCTGCCGTTTTACTGGTGCAAGAAAAGTGCGGAGATCAAACTGGTAAACCCGCAGCTGAATACGGAAAGGTACACCTTTACCTTTACAGTGGGGGATTATTTCTTTGATATTTCTGACCGCCCCAGCATTACCATTACCTTCGGTGACAGTAGCCAGACCTTTGTGGTCAGCCAGGAAAACATGAAAATCCGCTATACTGCGGATATTCCTTTTGGTGAAAGTACAATCGATATTAGCTACAGCGGCAAGCGGGTCGATGCCCCGCAGGATTCCAGAACTTTGTATTTTGTAATGGTTCAGCCGCAGCTTGAACGGATTAAATAAAAGGAGGACACCCCCAATGAAACAGCGTCTGGCCGATTATGTGGCCGATTTTCTTGCGGCGCACGGCGTTACGGATGTGTTCAGCGTGGTGGGCGGCGGCGCCATGCATCTGAATGATGCACTGGGCCACCACCCGGCGCTGCATGTTACCTATAACCATCACGAGCAGGCAAGTGCCATTGCGGCGGAAGCATATGCCCGTATTGATAACAAAATTGCCGCCCTGTGCGTTACCACCGGCCCCGGCGGCACCAACGCCCTGACCGGTGTGGTGGGCGGCTGGCTGGATTCCATCCCTATGTTCGTGATCTCCGGCCAGGTTCGGTACGATACCACGGCCCGCTATGCCGCGCAGTTTACCGATGGCCTGCCCCTGCGCGCGGTGGGCGACCAGGAATACGATATCACCAAATCTGTTGCCCCCATGACCAAATACGCCACCATGCTGGAAGACCCGAACCAGATCCGCTATGTGCTGGAAAAAGCCTGGCACCTGGCAACCACCGGCCGCCCCGGCCCGGTGTGGATCGATATCCCGGTCAACTATCAGGGCGGCTACATTGAAACCGACAGTCTGCCCGGCTATGACCCGGCGCAGGACGATGCCCGGCTGCCGCCCCCGGTGGACGATGCCACCGTGCAGATGGTGCTGGAAAAGATCCGCCACGCCAAGCGCCCGGTGTTCCACGCCGGGTACGGCATCCGGCTTTCCGGCGGGTACGCAGCGTTCCGCGCCGTGGCGGAAAAGCTGAACATCCCCATTGTGACCTACTGGAACGCCGTGGACCTGATCGAGGACGAAAACCCGCTTTACTGCGGTCGTGCCGGCAATATGGGCGACCGCCCTGGCAACTGGGCCATCCAGAACGCAGACCTGATTCTGGCTGTGGGCACCCGCATTTCCATCCGCCAGGTGGGCTATAACTGGAAAACCTGGGCCCGCGCGGCGGAAGTCATCATGGTGGATATTGACCGCGCCGAGATGAAAAAGCACACCCTGCATGTGGAGCACCCCGTGTGGGCGGATGCCAAGGACTTTCTGCAAAAGCTGGATGCCGCCGCAGCGCCGCTGACCCCTGTCAGCCAGGCAGCGGACTGGCTGGCAACCTGCCAGCGATGGAAAAAAGATTACCCCGCCGTGCTGCCGCGCCAGTGGGAAGAAAACGGCACCACCGCCAATGTGTACGCCTTTGTACGCTACCTCAGTTCCCGCCTGCCGGAAAACAGCCTGACCGCAGTTTCCAACGGCGCCTGCTGCGTGGTGGGCAATCAGGCGTATGTCATCCAAAAAGGCAGCCGCATGGCCAACAACAGCGCCATTGCCAGCATGGGTTACGGTCTGCCCGCCGCCATTGGCACTTGCATTGCAGGCGGCCGCCGTACCACCATCTGCCTGGAAGGCGATGGCTCTATTATGATGAACCTGCAGGAATTGCAGACCATCCTGACAAATAAGCTGCCGATCAAGATTTTCCTCATCAACAATAACGGCTACCACTCCATCCGCCTGACCCAGAACAACCTGTTCAAAGACCATTGCAAGATCGGCATTGGGCCGGAGAGCGGGGATCTGTCCTTCCCGGAGTTCCGCAAAATTGCCGAAGCGTTCGGCTACCCGTATTCCTGCGCACATTCCAACGCTGAGATGAAACAGGTGGTGGATGCCGCCCTTGCTGCAGAAGGCCCGACTTTCTGCGAGATCTTTACCGATACCCAGCAGGTCTGGGAGCCGAAGAGCGCCACCAAGCGCCTGCCGGACGGCACACTGGTCAGCCCGCCGCTGGAGGACCTGGCACCGTTCCTGCCGCGGGAAGAGCTGGAAAAGCAGATGTTTATCCCCTTGGTGCCGGAAGGGTAAGAAAATGAAAAAAGCGCGGAATGGCAATATTGAATTGCTGCGGTTTGTATTTTGCGTGGGGGTGGTATTGTTCCATGCGTGGTACGTGCGCAGGGGATATATCGGCGTTGAATTCTTTTTTATCGTAACAGGGTATTTTCTTGCCGAAAAGATATGCCGGTTAAACGCAAGAGAAACAACCTGCCCTTCGCTAGAAAATGCCATGAAAGAAGCGACATGGGATGTGCTCAAGCGTTATCGTTTGATATTTCCATACTTTCTTGTGGCAACCGTTTTGGGGTTTATAGTGCGTGCCTATGCACAACAGTGGGACAGCGCTACAATTCTGTTGAATTTACAGCTGATTCCGGCAGATTTCCTGTATTTACAGAACTTTGGGTTTTCTGTAGCCTCCACAACAGGGGTGCTATGGTATCTTTCCGCAATGACTTTTGCGGTCTGGGTGCTGTATCCGCTGCTGCGCAGGCATTATGGCTTGACTGTGCAGGCGACCCCGGCAGCAATCCTGCTGATACTGGGCGTGATCCTGCAGAACTGTGGTTCACTGGATGCCCCATGTACACTTCTGTTTGGCTGGGTTAATACCGGAATGCTGCGTGCCTTTGCAGGAATTCTGGGAGGGGTAGTAGCAAACAGGGCTGCATCAACTCTGAAAAAAATTGATGTAGGGAAAAAGATGGCCGCGATGATGACAGCCGTGGAATTGGCTGGGTATGCGTGGGTACTTTACCATATATGGTCAATGAATGAGACACGTGCTATGCTGGATGGCATTGTGGTTTTGGCGTTGGGTGCGGCATTTACCATTACGGCAAGCGGAAAATCGCTTTTCTACGGAAAATTTGACAACGGCTTTGTCAGATTTCTGGGGAAAGCAACCATGCCAGTTTTCTTGAGTCATTTGTATTGCGTACAATTTTTGCCGAATATACTGGCAATGTACAGCGTAGAAGTGACCGAACTGCAAAGGCTGGTTCTTTCTTTTGCCTGCTGTGCAATAGCGGCAGGAATTGTCTATTATGTAGGGAAAATTATAGACAGGCAAATGAAAAAAAGCTGGCATGCTTTTTGCACAGAGATCATTGCGAAAAACAAATAAGGTGTTGAAAATGGAAAAAATCGAAAGGCAGATACAAACCGCAATCGTGACCGGCCCCACCGGGGCCGTGGGCACAGCATTGTGCAGCCGGTTGTTGCAGGCTGGCTGCACCGTGGTGGCGGTCTGCCGCCCCGGCAGCCCGCGGGCCGTAGCGCTGCCCAAGGATGCAAACCTGTATGTAGTTGCCTGCGATGCCGCCAACCTGGCGGATTTGCCGCAGTGCATGGCCGCAGCCGGGCTGCCCGTGCAGGCGGATGCCTTTTTCCACCTGGCGTGGGCGCACACCATTGGCGCGGGCCGCAATGATATGCCGGCTCAGATTGAGAATATCCGCTATACCATTGATGCCGTGCGCACCGCGGCGGCAATGGGCTGCCGTGTGTTTGTTGGTACCGGCAGCCAGGCAGAGTATGGCCGTGTGGACGGTGTTCTGCGGGCCGATACCCCCACAAACCCCGAAAACGGGTACGGCATGGCCAAGCTGTGTGCAGGCCAGATGAGCCGTACCGAGGCCGCCGCCCTGGGCATGGACCATGTGTGGGCGCGTATCCTTTCGGTTTACGGCCCGCATGACGGCCCCAACACGATGATCTCCGCCACCATCCAAAAACTGCTGGCCGGGCAGTGCCCGGACCTGACGGCAGGGGAGCAGAAGTGGGATTATCTTTACTCCGCCGATGCTGCGGATGCACTGTACCGCATGGCCTGCCATGGCCGCAGTGGTGCCGTGTACCCGGTGGGCAGCGGCACCGCCCGCCCCCTGCGGGAATATATTGAGACCCTGCGTGATGCCATCGACCTGGCCCTGCCGCTTGGCCTGGGCAAAATCCCTTACGGGCCGCAGCAGGTCATGTTTTTGCAGGCGGATATCACCCAGCTTGCGGCGGATACCGGCTTTGCGCCGCGCACCGCCTTTGCCGATGGCATCCGCGCCACCATTGCGTGGGCAAAAACGCAAAAGCAAACCAATTAAGCCAATAAGGAATAACCCCGTCCGTGCGGGCAGGACCCGCATGGACGAACAGGAGCCAGACAGTATTTATGCAGTTGACCTACCAAAAGTTAAAGCCGTTTGCCTTATCCTATCTCACCGCGCCGCTGGCGGTGTTTTTTGCGGGGTATCTCCGCGCGCCGTTTGCTGTTGCGGGCCTGGCCGTGCTGGCCTTTGCCTGGTGGTATGCCGTGTGCAAAACGCCGCAGGTTAAGCAAGTGGGGCAAGAAGAGCAGGGCATTACGCTTTCGGTGCCAAAGCTGGTGCTGCTGTTTGCCCTGATGCTGTTGTGGGGCTATCTGGGCGGTCAGACGGGCTTTTTTTACCAGAACTCGGACTGGGGTTACCGCAACGCCATTTACCGGGATCTGATCACAAACAGCTGGCCGGTGTATTACCCGCAAAAGGATACGGCGCTGGTGTATTATATCGGGCACTGGCTGGTCCCGGCGGCGCTGACCAAACCGGTATACGCCCTGTTTGGGCTGGATGCCGCCTGGATGTTCGCCCGTATGGCCCTTTGGGGGTGGACGGCGCTGGGCACCTATCTGGCGGCGCTGAATTTGTTGGTCTACCTGCGTGCCGATACCGGCAAAAAGCAGGGGATCGGCCTGCTGTTTTTGATTTTCTTCAGCGGCATGGATATTCTGGGCGCGCTGTACAGCAGCCGACTGCCGGACCTGCTGGCCTATGACGCTATGCACCTGGAATGGTGGACGAATGATTTCCAGTTCAGCTCCCTGACGACCTGCCTGTTCTGGGTGTTCAACCAGACAGTGGGGGCATGGCTGGCAACCGTCTGCTTTTTGCAGGAGAAAGACTGCCGCAACTACCTGCTGCTGGGCACGGCCTGCCTGATGTGCGGCCCCTTCCCATTTGTGGGGCTGGTTATTTTTATGGTGGTGCGCGGCATTGTTCTGCTGGCACAGCGTCAAAAAGGCGTGCTGCAATCGGCGTTCTCCCCGGCCAATGTGCTGGTGCTGGTTGTGGTGCTCAGCATTACGGCCAGTTATTTTTTGGCCAATAACGCCTTTGGCTACAGCGTTCTGGGCGAAACTGTCGCCGGGAACCAGGCAGCGCAGCAGACTTTTGGCCAAAACGTTCTGACCAGCCTGCAAAAAGGCATGCTGGTATTTTACCTGCTGGATGCCGGCATCTATCTGCTGCTGCTCTGGTGGCAGAACCGCCGCAGCTGGCTGTTTTATACCTGCGCCGTGTCGCTCTTCATCATTCCGTTCTTTAAGGTGGGACAGGGGTGCGATTTCTGCATGCGGGTGTCCATCCCGGCTATCTTTATCCTGATGACCCTCTGTGCCCGGTACTTTATCGCCTTGGTGGGCACCAAATGGCGGGACGGTACGCTTGCACAGCATGCCGTGACCATTCTGCTGGCGGCAACGCTGCTGATCGGTGCCTGCACCCCGGCCATGGAAATTTACCGCGGCATCTGCCACATTGCCAAAGAGGGGACTTTCTGCCTGGAAAACGAGGAGCCCTACACCCTGGCGGACCGCCCTGTAAGCCTGAACTTTGAAACGCAAAACTGCGAAAATAAATTGTTCTTTACCTATTTTGCAAAATAGTGTATAGTGATAAGGGTCTGCCCGGCTATTGCGGCAGTGGGCCAAAGACTAAACTTAAAGGAATGAAACCTGCATGAGCGAGAAGAAAAAAGTCATCTCTGTTATGATCCCTACCTATAACGAGGAGGAGAACGCCCGCCCCATCTATGAGGCGGTGCGGGATGAGATTCGGAAGGACTGCCCGGATTATGACTATGAGATCCTTTTTATTGATAATAAAAGCCAGGATCGTACCCGCCGGATCATTACGGACATCTGCGCGCAGGACCCCAAGGTCAAAGCCATTTTTAACAGCAAGAACTTTGGTCAGTTCAACAGCCCCTATTACGGTATGATCCATACCACAGGGGACTGCACCATTACCATCTGCGCGGACTTCCAGGACCCGGTGGAGATGATTCCAAAGTTTGTGGCTGAATGGGAAAAAGGCTACAAAATTGTAATCGGGAAAAAGACCACCAGCCAGGAAAACCCTGTCATGTACTTTTTGCGGGACTGTTACTACAAAACCATCAAAAAGATGAGCAATGTGGAAATGATCGAGCAGTTTACCGGGTTTGGCCTGTACGATAAAAGCTTTATCCAGACCCTGCGTGATTTGCACGACCCCACCCCGTTTTTGCGCGGGATTGTGGCAGAGCTTGGCCCCGAGCGCAAGGAGATTGAATACACCCAGCCCAAGCGCCGGGCAGGCAAGACCCACAACAACTGGTATAGTCTGTTTGATGCCGCCATGCTCAGCTTTACCAGCTACACCAAGATTGGGATGCGGATGGCGGAGTTCTTCGGCTTTTTCTGCGCGGCGGTCAGCTTTATCCTGGGGCTTGTGTTCCTGGTGGCAAAGCTGATCCACTGGAATACCTTTGCTGCGGGTTATGCCCCAATGATCATTGCCGTGTTCTTTGTGGGTGGTGTGCAGCTGACCTTTCTGGGATTTTTGGGCGAGTACATCATGGCAATGAACGCCCGTATTATGGACCGCCCCCTGGTGGTGGAAGAAAAGCGGCTGAATTTTGAATCCGAAACGCCGGAAAGTGATACTACCCGCGCCCAGTAAGACCGAGTGGTTATAATAGATTGCGAGTTGACAGTAAAACAATGATTCCTTTTAATATTCCCCCGCAGGTTGGTACAGAGCTGGACTATATGCGCCAGGCCATGGCCAACAATAAGATCTGCGGCGATGGCCCTTTTACCCGCCGCTGTGATGAATGGATGGAACAGCGGTTCCATGCGGGCAAGGTGCTGCTGACCACCAGCGGTACCACCGCGCTGGAAATGGCTGCCCTGCTGTGCGGCATCCAGCCCGGTGATGAGGTGATCCTGCCCAGCTACACATTTTCTTCCACGGCAACGGCCTTTGTTTTAGCTGGGGCCAAGCTGGTGTTTGTGGATATCCGCCCGGACACCATGAACATCGACGAAGCAAAAATTGAACCCGCCATCACCGAAAAAACCAAAGTCATCTGCGTGATGCACTATGCCGGTGTGGCCTGCGATATGGATACCATCATGCAGATTGCGCGCCGCCATAACCTGAAGGTGGTGGAAGATGCCGCCCAGGGAGTGATGGCCAGCTATAAGGGCAGGGCACTGGGCACCATCGGTGATTTTGGCTGCTACTCTTTCCATGAGACGAAGAACTTCTCAATGGGGGAGGGGGGCGCGCTGGTCATCAATGACCCCGAAACCGTGACCAAGGCTGAAATCCTGCGGGAAAAGGGTACCAACCGCGCCAGTTTTCTGCGCGGCCAGGTAGATAAATACACCTGGGTTTCCTATGGCTCCAGCTACCTGCCCAGTGATCTGAATGCCGCTTACCTGTGGGCACAGCTGGAACAGGCCGATACCATCAATACAGATCGTACCCACAGCTGGGATTATTACGCACAGGAGCTGGCACCGCTGGCTGAAGCAGGCCTATTGGAGCTGCCCACCGTGCCGGAAGGCTGTGTGCATAACGGGCATTTGTTCTATGTCAAGTTGCGGGACCTGGAACAGCGCACCGCGTTCATTGCCTATTTGAAAGCCCACGGTGTGGCATCGTCTTTCCATTATGTGCCGCTGCACAGCGCCCCGGCGGGCATCCAATACGGCCGCTTTGCCGGTGTGGATGAATACACCACAAAGGAAAGCAACCGCCTGACCCGCCTGCCGCTGTACTATGGTCTGACCGAAGATGACCGCGCAGCCGTGGTGCAGGTGGTCAAAGACTTTTTTGCACAGAAATAACATGCCCAGTGCATGAAATCAGCAATATAACAAAAATCCGTATCCCGAATGCCAAGCAGGGCAGGAGGATACGG
>ENA-OROD01002294-OROD01002294.1-human-gut-metagenome-genome-assembly--contig:-NODE-2294-length-13956-cov-9.610100_pt1 | contig 13956 bp, 12 predicted proteins | sample MGYA00242123_ERZ509038 | MGnify/ENA primary metagenome ERZ509038 (study PRJEB26280, sample SAMEA2338719) | human gut metagenome | biome: human gut; feature: human-associated habitat; material: faeces... | reverse complement strand
TTTATGAAAGTCTGAACTTTTTGATAATATCGATTAAAAGGAAGGCAGGCAATCCGCGCGGCGGATTGCCTGCGTTTTATCGTATTCACTTTTCGGCAGTGTGCGAAAGCTTTGGTGCGCATATAAAAAGCCGTCTGCCGATGCCTTTTTTATACTTATCCCGACGCGTTTGCTTTTTCCACAGCAAAGAGAAATCTATCTGCCTCATCAGGTGTATTGAAAACAGAAAAGCTTGCCCGCACGGCATCACCGCCGGTGCCGAGTGTTTTATGTGCAAAAGGCGAGCAGTGCATCCCCGAGCGCGTACATATTCCGTGCTCGGCAAGCTCTGCGGCAATTGCGGAAGCACTTCTCCTGCCCGAAGTAAAAAGCAGGGTGTTTCCTTCCTCGGCAGAAGGAAGAAATACCCTGATATCGGGTATGGAGAGAAGTCCGTCGCGCACCCTGCGGTAAATTGCATTTTCGTGCTCGCGGATGGCGGCAGTTGTCTTTGCCCTGACAAATTTCAGCCCCTCACCAAGTCCGACAATGCATTGCGTGGCGGGCGTGCCCGCTTCATATGATTCAGGTGCTTCATGCCCCATGTCCGCTTCCGCGGAATTCATCCCGTTACCGCCGAAAACGGTAGGCGAAAGAAGCGAAAAATCAAAATCATCGGCAAAAATCGCCGCGCCGCTCCCCTGAGGTCCGTAGAGTCCCTTGTGCCCGGGCACGCAGAGAACGGAAATATTGTCATTATTTATCTTTATATCGTAAATCCCCGCGCTCTGTGCCGCATCGACGATATAAATTATCCCGTGCTTTTTGCAAAGTGCACCGATTTTTGATATCGGCAAAAGATGCGGACAGATATTTGATGCATGCAGAGTCACGATAACGCGTGTATAAGGTGTTATTTTCTCTTCTATATTGCGTATCACTTCGTCGTCATTGCAAAGCGCATTGAATATTCCGTATGTGATAATGCCTTTTTCGGCGAATGCGGCGACGGGACGTGCGACGCTGTTATGTTCCAGATTTGAAATCAGAACATGATCGCGTCGCCGCAGAATACCGCCGAGCGCAAGATTTATCGCATGAGTGGTATTCATTGTGAAAATAACATTTTCGGGCTTTGATATACCGAAAAATTCTGCCATATTCATGCGGCAATCATATATTGCCTCTGTGGCACGCATGGATATTTTATGTCCGCTCCTGCCGGGATTTCCGCAGTATTCCCGCATACAGCGCATCATTTCGCGCATAACGGAAGGCGGCTTCTGAAAGGTTGTGGCGGCATTGTCAAAATATATCATAAAATTCCTCTTGAAATCAAAAAATAATATCGGCTTTATTCAAAGCCCGAAAAGTCTCACAAAATCACTATTCCGCCATATGATATTCCCGCCTCGGCAAGAATATCAAGTGCGGCATTCACCTTGAAAAAGTCGATTTCCACTCCCGCACTGCAGCCTCTCGGGCTCTGCCCGGGGAGTAATTTTACCGTTTTTGCTTTTATGCCCTTTCTGTTTAATAATCGTGCCGCTTTTATTGCCATGGTGGGCGAATTTATTGTTATAACACGACGATTCATTTTGTCTCCGTATATGCTTGGGTAAAGCATATTTTTCATTTTTTCTTGCGGAAAAATCTTCTTCCGCTACTCTATTATATGCCGTGGCATTTGCTTTTGCCCAAAGAAAAAAATTGCTTTATTTTCCCACTTATAAAAAATGCAAAGCTTCAGATAATAAGACCAGAACAAACGACATAAGTCATTTGTTCGGTAGTGTTCGCCCGAACAATGGCAAAGCGGCAAAAAGAAACAGCGCCATCCCGAGCCTGTAAAGCAAAGGAGGGAAAAGCTTCGGAAATATCCGATGAAAGCTGTTTTGACAGGCGTGGCGCTGTTACTCTCGGGGAATGCAGAAAAAGTTATGTTGATTTTCAAAATTTGAGGAGAAAATAAAAATGGCAAGCAAGAAGAATATTGTCCCCGAGGCAAAGGAAGCTCTCAATAAGTTTAAGATGGAAGCTGCAAATGAAGTCGGCGTTAACCTCAAGCAGGGCTATAATGGCGACCTCACATCCAAGCAGGCAGGTTCTGTAGGCGGTCAGATGGTTAAGAAAATGATCGAGTCCTATGAGAACTCCATTAAATAAGCTTTAAGGGAATATTTTCTAAAATGCAATCAGTCGCATGGCGTTTTGCCGTGCGACTGATTTTTGTAAATAAAAACCGGTCGATTGGCGGGTGGCTCCGGAAAGGCTTTTGCCGATATTCCGTGAATTGCTCCGAGCTCTGCTTGCGCCAAACCGCTCTCTTTTTTGCAATATCAGATTGCTTATATTATCCATATCAATCTCCGTAAACTGTTGGGTCGATATAGCCTTGACCGGATTTTACGAAGAAAATGCCGAGTGCAAAAAGTAAGAGCGAAATATTGCATTTATTTTATAATTATGATATAATAAAAAATAAAGACGGCTAATCGAAAGGAATATGACTTATGTTGCCGATAATTTCAGCAATAAGCAATGAGGGCGACCGTAATTTTGCCAGAGATATTTACAACAGGTACGGTAAGCAGATGTATATTATAGCCTTTGATATACTGAAAAAGAAAGAGGACGATGAGGAAAGCGCTCACGATGTATTTGTCAAGATTATTGATAAGCTTGATCGCTTAAAAAATGCACGTCAAGATGATAATCTCATGAAGCTATTGGTGATTGCATTCAGAAATACTGCGCTTGACAGATATGATAAAAACAAGCGATTAGCAAGTTTGCAATTTTCCAGAACCGCATTTGATGTAGATGGTGAATCATCGACAATTGATATTCCGGATTTCGCTTCAAATGTGGAAAGAGTTGTTATGAACAGCAAATGACAGCCTGCAAAATATTATTTTAAGAGAGGACACTGAGTATGAACGGAAAGAGAAAATGCGCAAAGGTATTCCTGCGTAATGCGATTATAATTTTTATGACATTTGCAATGATTCTGACGGCACCGGGGCTTGGCATATGCCTTTCGGCAATTGACATATCAAAGCGCGGCAATGTAACACCCGTCACCGATATAGCAGGAAAATTTGAGGAAATATCGGGGATTGACGAAATTGATCTGAAAGATGCCGTATATTACAGCAAGCCGCAGAATTTGTCCGAAGTCGGTAAATTCAAGGAGGCATTGAAAAAAGGGAAAGTCACGCTTGCAACGGGAAAAAGAGCCGAGGAGATATCCGCGGCGCTTTCTCATATGTTGCCGGATTTCTATAAAAAAGCGGCAGATGAGGTCAAGACCTCGACCGACAATAACAGCGGAAATATACGCGTTGCGGATATGACAAAATATCTGAAAAACGAGTATATACCGATGACTTTCGGCGTTGCCGAAAACGAGAGAATCGATGTCATGACAGGAAATCTTTCGCTTTCTTTTCCGCTTGCCGCAATAGCCGGCGCGGGCGGCGCCGACCTTTCTCTTTCGATTTCATATAATTCCTCCGACAGCGGAATCACTGATAAATCATGGGGCGGAACTTTTTATACATCGTATTATGTCCGCTACGGAGAGCTGCTGATGACTACGAATGACAGTGGCGAACATGTAAGCTATTACGGTGAAAATTCAATAAAGTATTTTGCTACAGAGCATGATAAGCTTGCGTGGATGAGTCCTTATGTATATCCTGTCGGGATCACGGTGGAATATGAGGGACGCGAAGCGATATATTATGAAACGGCGATACTGGAAGAAGGCACATTCGAGTCTCCGCTTCCGGCTTCAAAGCCGAAAACATATCTTGCCGATTCAAACGGACTTGCCCCCGGCTGGCGGTTTGATATACCGGTGCTTGAAAAGCTTGATAATCCGTCAGCTTCGGCTTCGACTTCTTCAAATTCGGTTTCGGAATCAAATTCAGACCCTGACACAGGCACGGGCGAATCAACGCCGCCCGATGTATTTTATCTTCTTCATTTCGGCGGCAGCAGTTATCGCATAAAAAATCTCGGGTTTGAAAACAGAAAAACCACTGATTTATCTATAGAAGCGGTCGATATTACCGTGTGCGAAAGAACTGCTGTGTTTCTTCTCACTGCAAAAGACGGCGCGAAATACTATTTTGATGCCGACGGCAACATCATCTGCTCCGAGGACAGATTCGGCAGAAAAATCAAATATACATTCACTGTTATCGGGGGAAAACCGTATCTTTCATCGATAACGGATGATTTCGGCAGAAGCATTATAATCACATATGTCGGCGGCGTGATTGCTTCCGTAAGCGCACCGGGAAATGCGACCGTTTCCTTTGCGACATCCGGCTCGGATTTTTCAAGTCGCACTATAAATTCCATAAGCTATGGCGGCGTAGAAACGACATCTTTTACATATCTTGAAAATTCAATCGGGAAATCGGCATTATACGGCAGATTCGATGTCGAAACAGCCGAAGAAGAAGTAATCGCGAGCGTGGAAACGGAATATCGCCTGATTTCACAGGTTACATATCCGAACGGCGACAAAACCGACTATGTATATGACACTATATATGCGGAATGGGGCACGGATGGGCTTGAAGAGCTTTTCGCAATCTCATCGAGAAAAGATACTGTTTCGGACGCGGTCAAAAATCTGTATACTTACACCAACTGCAGCGGCTATTATACAATGCAGGCTCTTTCCGGCATAAGCGCAGAGGAAAGAGATATGTATTGGTCGGGCTTTACTTCCTATACAAACGATATCATATCGGGAAACAGAATAGTCCACTATACATTCAACGAGGATAACCTCTGCATAAACGAAAGCACAACGCACAAGCTGACCGACGGAAAGGAGCTTATGCTGAGCGAGACTGACACGACCTACAATTCATATAAGCTGAAAAGCGGTGTTGTATACAGAAATTATGGCTCGGGCGGAAGCGCATCGTGCGTATCATCGGAAGCTTTCTCCTATGACGCAAAAGGGAATATCACATCCCACCGCGATATCACGGGGAATATCAAATCGTATACATACGACCCGCTTTATTCTCTCGTTATAAGCGAGACTTCAAGGCAGAACAGCACTACCGTTGTAAAAAAGGAATACGCCCTCACGGATGACAAAAAGTCTGTGGCAACGGAAAAGCTCTTGGAAAATGATACTCTGATATCGCATTTTGACTATACATACAATGCGCGGGGAAATGTTGTGACAAGGACAGAACATCTAGGCATTGTCAATGTTATAACGAATTATACATACGGAGCAGAAATACCGTATCTTGCAAATACGGCTGTCAAAGATACACAATTTTTCGAGAGCTATACTTACGATGCTGCGGGCAGGAAGTTGACTGTTACCAACGCTCTGAATAAAACAACCGCCTCGGCTTATGACACGCGCGGCAGACTGCTTTCCGTGACATATCCGAACGGCAGTACGGAAAGCTACTCCTATAATATCGCGTCAAATACCAATACCGTGACTTCGCGCTCAGGGCTTGTGCTGATATACGCATATGACGGATACGGCAATTTGCTTTCCGTAAAGAACGGCGATGAGACGCTCGAAGCCCATACATATGACGAATACGGCAGACTCGCCTCTGATATAAAATATAACGGCGGCAAGACCGTATACGCATATGATGTGCTGGACAGGCTCGTTTCAAAAATCGAATACGACTCGTCAAATGCCGTTGTCATGCGCACAAATATCAGCTATTCCATATCGTCGGGCGGACTTTTCAAAACTCAGACAACTGTAGTGGGCGACAGCAATGCTCCCTCCGTTACTGTGGCGGAATATACAGACGGTCGCGGTTTTGTCGTGCGCAAATCCCGCATGAATGGCACCGCCGAGTATGCGGACAGCTACACATATGACAACTTCGGCAATGTTACCGCCGTGACTCTTCACTCGGGAGAAACGACAAGCTATACATATGACTGCATGGGCAATGTTACAAGCACAACCGATGCTCTCGGCAATATAACGACAAGTACATATGATTCCCGCGGAAATCTGCTCACCGCAACCGACGCGCGCGGCAATACTGCCGTATATACCTATGATGAATTCGGCAGAAAAATAAAGGAAGTCACACCTCTCGAGGGTGAAACTTCGGGCGAGACAACATATACATATGATATTCTCGGCAGGCTCACAGAGGAAAATCGCAGGATAGGCACAGCAGGAAGTGCAACATATTCGCGCACGGTGAATGCCTATGATGACATGAGCAATCTGATTTCAACCAAGGCATACGATGGAGAAACGGAAGCACTTGTCAGCACATATGAATACAATGCGGCGGGTAATATGCTCACCATGACGGTAGGCGGAAAGACGACGGGCTATACTTATGACCTCTTCGGCAGAAAAACCAAAATAACGGACGCACGCGGCGCAGAGGAAACATATACATATCGTCTTGACGGCGCCCTCATCGAAAAGAATGACCGCAACGGCACAAAATTCACATATACATATGACAGCATGCTCCGACCCGTAGAGGATAAAGCAGAGAAAGACGATAAAACGCAGGTAATATCATATACCTACACAGCCACAGGCGCCGTGCGCTCCAAGGCAAACGAAACCGCAACATTGCTCTATACATACGATAGCCTCGGCAGAGTGGCGTCGGAAACGGAGATAAGCGGCAATACCTCCGCGAAAAACGAATATTTCTATAATTCGCGCGACCTGCGCACAGACCATAAACTGTACAGAAATGACCTGCTCGTCAGCTGGATGGGATATGAATATGATGCGCTCGGCAGAGTAATATCCGCTTGTACCAAGGAAGAAATAAGCGTCCCCACATATCCCGATTACAGCGGAAAATGGCATGTTGTGCCGTCTTCTGGCAGTGAATATGATATGAATTTCACTCTGTCCGATACAGCTCCGGAAATACACAGCGTGGAGATTACGGATACGCGCACAAACACCAAGAAGTATTTCTATGTTCTTCCGGATTGGGAATTGGATGAGGCGGATGGCGCTTATCATAGCGGTACAGTCACCCATGACGGAACGAATTTCACGGGAACATACGGAATATATCAGGAGTTTGAAAACGAGAGCCATGTATATAACTATACGCAGATAACAACATATCCCGCAAGTGGCTTGACGGCAAATGAATATTCCGAGCGCATCTATATTTTCAATGATAATAATGAAATTAAATATACGGTATATGTAAAGAGGTTGTCAGATGGCGGTATAGACAATGAACTTACAAATATCGTTTATATTCGCGCGGGCGTGCATGATTTGGGCGAAAACAGCTTTTTTGCGCCGACATATCATACGGAAATCGTTTCGCATGAGCCGTTTGTCAGATATACATACGATGCCGTGGGCAACCGCACAAGCGAGATAAAGGACGACGGCAGTATCGTTACATATACATACAACGCGGCAAATCTGCTGAAAACCATGATAACAACTGTAGGCGATGAGATTCAGCAGAGTGATACATATACATATTATCTCGATGGCAATGTAAAGAGCATCAAAGATAAAAATAATGCAGAGACAATATATACATATGATAGCCTCGGAAGAATAAAATCCGAAGAAATAACACTTGACGGCACAAGGCAATGTATGATATCATATACATATGACAGTGCAGGCAACCGCGCGACAAAGACAAGCAACGGTACTACGACGACATATACATATGATGCAAATAATCGCCTGATAACCGAAGCAACTTCCGTGCAGGCAAAGACATATACATATGATGCCAACGGTAATCAGCTGGATGCTATGGTCGATGCCAACTATGCAGGCTCATACAAATATGACCTCTGGAATATGCAGGTTGAATATTCACTGGACGGCGTGGGAAAGGTATATTATACCTATCGCCCCGACGGACTTCGCCGCTCGGTGCAGGGCAGAGTGCACATATGGGATAGCGGTAATATAATCGCCGATATCGGCACGGAAACTGTATACTATATTCGCGTATTGACGCTTATATATGCCAAAAAAGGCGAGACAAAGACATATTATCGCTTCAATGGGCATGGCGATGTGATAGCGCTTGCGAATTCAAGCGGTGCGATAATCAAGCGATATAAATATGATTCTTTCGGCGTGGAAGAAAACCCGGGCATATTCGATACGAATGTATTCCGCTACTGCGGCGAGTACTACGATGCAGAAACAAAGACGATATACCTGCGCGCAAGATACTACGATGCGGAGACGGGAAGATTTACTCAACAAGATGGGTGGAGTTATGCTGTACCCGGCTTCCTCTTATCGTTGAATCTGTATACTTATTGCGGCAATGATCCGGTAAGCTATATAGATCCGAGCGGTCATAGCGCCAAAGTCGGTTTTTTTAAGGGCTGTTGGGGAGCTGTAAAGGGCGCTTTTAAAGGATATATGAAAGCGCGCGTTAGAGGTGGAGACAATTATGCTCTTTATATGCTATCTGGAGCGATTTCAGGATTTGTAGATAATTTTATTAGCAATTTGGCAAGTACACCAGTGTTTAAAAGGGTATTTTCGATAATAGGTGCCGCTCTTTCTTCATCAATTGATAAGTTTTTTGAGCAAATTATAGAAGGTCAAAAGATAGACTTTGGTGAAATTGTGAATAGCGGGATTGAGGGTGCAATAAAAGAAGTTGTATCTTATATAATAAATGAGACTATAGCACAAAATGTGGCAAAAGGTATAAAAGAGATACGGGCATGGATGGCGGATGTCTTCGAACAGTACTCTGTTGATCCGGAAATAATAAATAAAGTTATAGATACAGCTACAGAAAAACTGATTTCTGAAGCGCCAGTTGAGTTTGCAGCTCATTTTTTGAAAGATTAATAAGGAGGACATAATTGGGTGGAAAAATTTTATACTTTGGTAAAAAATCCTAAACTAAAATATTATTTTTGTGTTTCTATATACATTTTGCTGAATGTGGCGTGTTTTTTGCTTGGGTTTTATGTATTCAAACATGTAAATCTTTTTGGAGAGTCTAATCTAAAAAATAAAATAATAATATTGTTTGCAATAGCAGTTATAGAAATTCTTATTTTACTTTTGGTTATTCCACTTCTTAAAATAAAAAGAGAATTTTTTGCAAAGATTTGCTTTAGAAAAAATGGTATTTTTATAAATAATAAACTTTTTTTGGAATGGGATAGCGTTAAATCTAAAGGTATTATTAGTGTAGCTGAAAAGCATTCATATTCACCAGTGACTTTTCCGTTCGATTTTCCTTTAAACTTTAAATATATATTTTTCTCATCAAGAATATTGAGTGAAAACGATAAAAAAGCGTTGAATTATTCGATTAAGAATGGGGTGTTATGCATGCAATATAGACATGATGTATTATCAAATATAAAATGCTACATGCCAGATTTTGATTTGGAAGAACAATATTACAGAAATTAGTGTTAAAGATACATTGAGCAAAGACCTATTATCGCTTAAATGGGCATGGCGATATGATAGCGCTTGCAAATTCAAGCGGTGCGATAATCAAGCGATATAAATATGATTCTTTCGGCGTTGAGGAAAACCCGGGTATATTCGATACGAATGTATTCCGCTACTGCGGCGAGTACTACGATATAGAAACTAAGACGATATACCTGCGCGCGAGATACTACGATGCGGAGACGGGAAGATTCACGCAGCAGGACGGATGGGAATATGCAGAAGCAGGCGATGTTTTAAGTCTCAATCTTTATACTTATTGTTGGAACAATCCCATAAAATACATTGATCCTGATGGGAACTCCATAGCTTTAGGTGCCGCTGTAACTGCCGGAACAATTAAACTACTGAAAGCATTAGCAATAGGCATTGCAGCATACGAGGGAATAAAAATTGCTGTTGGTGTTGGCGCATTATTGGGCGATAAGATAAGAAACGAACATATTTATGATGTCGGCACTATAGCAATACCCGGAATCGAAAGCTTTCCGCGATTTTATGAACCGAAAGCTATAAATAAAGAAAATGTTTTATCAAAAGAAAATATCACGGTAGCTTCTAGAGATATTGCGACAGATAGAACAGATGATGGCGAAAGGGAAGTTTACTATTTGGCATATGCTCCGAATAGAAATTCTGATTTAGTGCTAATAGGAAATCCATATACATTAAAGGAAATGCTAGCGCTTAATATTTTAGAAAAGTTTTATGAATATTTTAGCGATAATAATATTTCACCTTCAAGTAAAAAATATTTCGGAATATATACAAAGGAAAATTATGATGCATTAGCACTTGCTACTGTTTGCGGCTTTAGCCGATGTGATGAATTTGGCAATCCGAAAGAAGACTTACATGGTACCGGATATTATTACCATTACCATATAGGCGAATCCGGTTATCATTTATGGTATGGCGATAGAGTTTATTAAAAGGAGATATATGATGAAATTGACAGAGCTGGCTCTTTGCGTTTTCGGAGGATATGCGAGAGGGATTTATTTTGATATTAAAAACGGGAAAATCGAAAATATATATGCAGAATATAGTCAAAGGCTCCTTCAAAATGCGATTTGTGTAGACGAAAAAGTAAAATATGAAAATGGATATTGGATATGTGACAACGGCGAATGGTATCATGACATGGAAAACATAAAGAAGCATTGCATAGAATACATTCGTCCTAGTCTTTTTGAAGAAGCCAAAGCCTTTTTGCCCGAAATAAAAAGTGAGCAGATAAAAAATAACCTATTGAAATCATTGGAAAACCAACAAGAATTTCTTGATTTATTTGAAAAATATATCACTCGCGATATACTGAATAAATATAGCGAATATGAAAGTTTCAATGAATTTGATGAAATATATTGGCTTGGTGTAGCTCGGGATTTTTGTGATAAGCATGGCATATCATATGAAGCTGGTGACTATCTGAAATATATGCGACTTCGGGAGTTAGCTCAAAGAGTATTTACAAAAAGCGGAGAAGTTTATTTTGAAGTGGAAAACCATAGGATAAAAAATATATACAGAGATACGCTTCTGCGCCCTAATCCATATTTACCGCTTGATTTTCGCGCATTCATATACCAAAACAGACAAGGACGATGGAAAAAATACGATGGCAACTGGGAGGATGATGCCGAAGCTATCAAGCGTCGCTGCATAATGTATACTTCACCTCATTTTTCAGATATTGCAAGAGCATTTATTCCAGAAATAAAAGATGCACAAATACGAAATGAACTATTGAGCGTACAAAATGATTCAAGTGAATTTTTGAATTTATTTGATAAATATGTATTTGATGATTTTGAAGAAAAATATGGCGAAACATGGAATTTTATCCTATTCAGAGAAAAATTCTGGCTTGAGACTGCCCGCAAATTCTGCAACGATAATGGTATTGAATGTGAAGAGTGATTATGAGATGTGATAGCGCTTGCGAATTCAAGCGGTGCGATAATCAAGCGATATAAATATGATTCTTTCGGCGTTGAAGAAAACCCCGGCATATTCGATACGAATGCATTCCGCTATTGCGGCGAGTACTACGATGTAGAAACAAAGACGATATATCTGCGCGCGAGATACTACGATGCGGAAACGGGAAGGTTTACTCAACAGGACGGATGGAGCTACGCTGTACCCGGCTTCCTCTTATCGCTGAATCTGTATACTTATTGTTGGAACAATCCTGTAAGTTATATAGATCCGAGTGGGCACTTTGGCATATCTCTTGCTATAAAAGCACTTGTGGGAGCAGCTATAAATGTTGCTACCACATATATTGCCGCCAAAGCAACAGGGCAGGAGTATACATGGCTTGATGCGGCTGTTGCTGCAGGCGTTGGTGCAGTTAATGTCATTCCGGGTGTTGGTAATTATCTTAGTGGGGCGATAAGTGGTATATATGCAGGTATAAACAGCTATAGAAATGGCGCTTCTGTCGGTGGTGCAATAATTGCAGGCGTAACAGCAGGGGCACTGACAGCCTTTAGTGCAAGCAATATATCAGGAAAATTCATAAAAAAGACAGCTAATGTCGAACTGGGTTTGGCTACTAATGCCGCACTTGATCTGACTTTCGGAGCAGGGAATAATCTTATTAGTGCCGCAGCATATGCATCAGTTATAGATGATGATGCAAAATCGACGGCGGAAAAGTCCGAAAGCACTTCTAAGCAGGAACAAAAACCTGCTACAAAAGAGGACACGAATGATAATACATCAAAAAAGTTTTTACCGGAAGAGAATAGCAAACCTGCAAGTAGCAAAAAACAATCGGGAAGCAAAAGATTAAACAACACATATAGTTGTCTTATGTAAGAGGGGGATTATGGAAGATTGTATTATTATAAAGCCGAGACGATTTGAAAGGATTATATGGATAGTTACAAATGCGCTTGTGGCAATTTTATATATTATTTTGATGATAGAAAAAGACGCCATGGCTTTTGGAATAAATTACGGCGTTATTTTGTTAATGATATTATGCCGTGCTTTTTTAGACTTAAAAGCTCTTACGATTTCAAAATCAGGAATTTGCGCAAAGTTCGGCTTATATAAGAAGCATTATAAATGGTCGGACTTCAAATGTATTTGCCTGCAAAATTATATGGTACAAGGCAGTGCTGAATGGGCAGAGGAAGCGATTGTTTTTTCTACAAAACAATCCGAAATACCTGTTCAGCGTTCGCACAAAACGCAGTCGTTTTTACATCCGTTCTCGTTTTTGTATATCAGCTTTTGCTCCGAAAAAAGAGCAAATGACGCCTTTCGTATGTATGGTGTAATCAGTTATGTTGCAAACAAAGATGAAGTCTTGTCAAAGCTTGCGGAATGGGGCATTGAGGTATCAAAGGAATAACCACCGATAATAAACTATTCATCTACAAATACTTTATTAGGAAAAATGGGGCGGTAATAAAACCTATCGTCCTGACGGACTGCGCCGCTCGGTGCAGGGCAGAGTGCATATAATATGTCATATAACGGATGCGAAGCAATAGCCGTATATAATGCTCACGTTTTAACAGGCGATCCTGTGCCAATTAATGACGTGGTAGAGTGGTGTGAAGATAATGCATTATGGATGGGCGGGATTTTTGGATGCTATTATGGCGATTTGAAGCATTATTTTAATGGTATTGATAATTATGATGTTGATGCCGCTGATTATAAAGAAATATCTTATGCAAATTCTTCGAAAGACTATGCGCTTTTAAATGAAATATTGGATGCTTCAGATGTTGTTATAATGTCATTTTGGAATTCCGGAGTTATTCCGTTTTGCGGTATACATACAGTAGCTGTGCGAAAGAATGAAAACGGAATGTTAGTGTATAATTACTCGAACACGAGAAGTACGCCACGCCGATTTGACAATTTGGATAAATATCTTTCAGAAAATGGTTTTCTTTTATCTTATTTTGGCATAAGTAGGAGGTAGGTTTATGACAGAAAAAAGTGTATCAAAAGTATCTCGCGTAATCAATTGTCTTATTGTTGCTCTACTGATTTTTGCTATGTGTATGATTTTGGGATTGAACAGGGTTAGGGATAAATTGTTATTTTTTCCTGTCTCTGACGGATATCGATGGGAATGCAAAGAAATAAATATGATTTTTGATTGTCAAAAATTGGAGTCTGGAATAAAGGCTGTGTATGGCGAAGTAGTTATTGATGGAGAATCTTATAAAATTGTTGCAAATTTTTTGAATTGTTCATTCGGAAAAGGAACGATACATTGGGGAATTTGTTGCGGAAATATAACGAAAAATTTAATGAAAGTCAAGTATAGATTCAATAGAGGTGAAATAATTTTTGAAATTCAAACAGATAATTTTAATCTTGCTCCAGAGAATGGGATACTTACATTTGTCAAAGTGCCGATAGATTCCGAAAAATAATTTAGTGGCAATCAGTTTGATGCACGGTCGGCGCGCCTGTCGCCCACCTTGACAGGCGCGCCGCTCGGTGCAGGGCAGAGTGCATAT
>ENA-OROD01002293-OROD01002293.1-human-gut-metagenome-genome-assembly--contig:-NODE-2293-length-13968-cov-2.750593_pt1 | contig 13968 bp, 14 predicted proteins | sample MGYA00242123_ERZ509038 | MGnify/ENA primary metagenome ERZ509038 (study PRJEB26280, sample SAMEA2338719) | human gut metagenome | biome: human gut; feature: human-associated habitat; material: faeces... | reverse complement strand
AAAGCTGGCAAATTAATGGACAAGGCTTTTGAAGGGATAGGAATAAAAAGAGAAGAAGTATATATAGCAAACATAGTAAAGTGTAGGCCTCCAAACAATAGAAATCCAGAATACGAAGAAGCAGATGCTTGCAAAGAATATTTAGAAACTCAAATTAATCTAGTAAAACCAGAAATAATTATACTATTAGGAAGTGTGGCACTAAAAAATATATTAGGCAAAGAATATGGAATAACATCAAGCAGAGGAAAATGGTTTAAAAAAGACGGAATAAAATATTTGCCAACATTTCATCCAGCAGCACTATTAAGAGATGAAGCAAAAAAAATAGACTTCTGGAACGACTTAAAAAAAGTAAAACAGTTGATATGAAAAAAATAACAAAATGGGGAAAAAGGGGTCAGACCACTTTTTCCCCATTTTGTTAATATAAATTATTAATTGTATCCCTAGATTTATTAAATCCAAATAATTTTTTTACTTTTACAAAGAAAGTAGAAACAAAAGATAAAGCGCGTTTTGTGTTATCAACTAAAACTAAACTATTTTCTGATGTTTCAAATAAGTTTATCTCACCAAATTGCTCTATCTGTTCTTTCTTTTCCTCAAGGCTTTCCATAATTTTGCGGTAGAATTCATTGTAAAAAGTGTAGTTCTCATTAGAGCCCATTATATTTTTAAAATTATATAATTTTCTCTTATAATCTTTTATATCATCTAAATTTCTAATGCTATTAAATTCAGAAACAAAGCAACTTTCAATAATTAAGTTTTGAGTTTTAAAGAATGTTGAAGTTATGCTTTCTTTTTTTGAAGTAATTAGTTTGTTTAATAATTTTATTTCGTTTACTTTACTAGCATATTGAAGTTCATTTGCAAAATAGTTTAAATCGTTTTCGTAAGCTAGAAGTAAATCTATATTTTTAACAATTGTGTTATAAGCTCTTTTATTAGACTTTAAAATAAAAGTATTTTTAAAAACGTCATTACTGTTTAAAGTACTATGAAATAGTGGATATGTACCTGTAAAATAGGCCATTTGGTTAACTAAAGCACATTCTAGAGGATAATAATTTGGACTAATTGTGTTCAAAGAAACATTATAATAAGTTTCTGATGTAGAAGAACACATATTAGCTTCTGAAGCCATTAGTTGGACAGCAGCCTCATTAATGCCAAGTCCAGAATTAAAAGTACAATTATACAAGCCCATTTTAACTAAATTATTATTTGCATCTCTAAATTCTTGAATATAGTGTATGCATTCATGCATTGCAAGTTTTGCCATCTCATCTAAGTCGGTTTCTTCATTAAAGTATATAGAATTATTTTTATAGAAATATTTTGCACCTGATGAATCTCCTGGCATTTTTGCAATATACATATTAATTCTAGAAAGAGACGTAAACAACTCGCTTTTATTCAAATTGTGTTCTGGAAAAGCGAGACATAATTTACTTGCTATACTAATTGCAATTGTATTAACTTTTAAGGTATCTAATTGTTCTACAATTTCTATACCTTCTTTTTTTAGTCTAGAATTAGTACTCATCCGTAACTCCTTTTAAATCTTTGGTACACAATTATTATATAACATAAAGACTAAAAAAATATTTCAAAATCATTAAACTTATATTACAAATTTGTTACATCTGATTTTAAATATATATTGAAAAAAATTATCTATATTGATAGAATATAAATAATTAAATAGACAAATTGGAATTTGTTTAATTGATGTGGGAGATGTGATTTATTGCGACCCCTACAAGCCCAAAATAAATTTAGTCCAACAAAATCCCAATCTGTAAAATTAGGAGGAATCCAAAATGGAAAAATGTTTATTACTAGGTAATGGTGGAAGAGAAGCAGTACTAGCAGAATATATTAGCAAAGGCTATAGTTTGTATACAGTATGTCCTTATGAGAATCCAAGCATTATAGAAATGGTAAATAAATCAGGAGGTAAATATATTGTAGCAGATCCATTTAACAAAGAGATAGTTTCAGAATTTATAAAAGAAAATAATATTGAAGTATGTTTAATAAGTAGTGATAATTTATTACAAGACGGATTAATAGATGTTGCAAGAGAACTAGGATTAAAAACATTTGGACCAACATCAAAAGGAGCTAAAATAGAATGGAGCAAAACTTATGCGCTAGATATAGTAGAAAAATTAGCTCCACAAATGATAATAAAAAACTATAATATAACAAGCATAGAAGAATTAAAAAATATAATAGATTCATATAATGATGATAGCTTTGTTGTAAAACCAGAAGGACTTACAGGCGGAAAAGGAGTAAAAGTTGGAGGAATACATTTTAAGGGGAAAGACGAAGGGTTTGAGTATGCAAAAAGCTGTTTGGAAATAAGTGGAAATGTAATTATTCAAGACAAAATAGAAGGAAGAGAATTCACTGTAATGGCATTAACAGATGGAGAAAATATTGTAGTTACTCCAACAACATTTGACTATCCATATAGATTTAATGAAGATAAGGGACCAGGAACAGGCGGAATGGGTTGCCTAAGTTTTGAAAATGGAATGCTACCATTCTTAGAGCAAAAAGACATAGACGAATGTAGCAATTTAATAAAAGAAACATTAAAATATATAAATAAAGATAATTTAGAATTTAATGGAGTTATATATGGTGGATTCTTTAAAACAAAAAATGGAATTAAATTTATAGAATTCAATTCTAGATTTGGGGATCCAGAAGCACTAAATGTTTTAAATTCATTAGAAACTTCATTTACAGATGTAATGAAGAATATATTTAACAAAACATTAAGCACAGAAAACTGCAAATTCAAAAAAGAATGTACTTTTACAGTATACATAGTTACAAAAGAATATGCAGTAGAAAGTAGAAAAGAACCTTTGATATTTACAATAAGTAGAGAAGCAATAGAAAAACAAGGAGTAAAAATATATTTTGCAAACACTAAGCATTTAGAAGGTAATAAATATTCATCAGTAAGCAATTCTAGATTATTTGGTTTAACAACATCAGCAAAATCTTTACAAGAAGCAAAGGAAAAAGTATATAATGCAATAAAAGGAAACATAGATGAGAAATTAGATTATAGGACAGATATAGGAAATATATATGAACACTAAAAAGAGGCTTTAATAGCCTCTTTGTTAATCCCAATCTGTTTTTTGTTTTGTTTGAATATTATCAGAAATTGTTTTAGCACTTGATAATACATACTCATTTACATGTTCATCTATTTTTTCTACTGCATCAGCTTGCTTTGATTTATAATTTATTGCAGAAAATAGCAATGGAGAAACAGCAATAATTTGTTCCTGCTGTAAAGGTTCTGGTTCAACGTTTTCTACTTCTTTTGCTTCTTCTACTACAGGATCTTCAAAAGAATTATCTAAAGGAACATCAATTCTAGGTTCTTCAACAGCCTTTTCTGTTAGACTAAATAATTCTTCTTTACTAGGTTCTTCTTCAACTTCCAAATCTACTGTTGGTGTATTATTTTCTTTTACAAGGCTTTGCGAATCTTCATCTTCTTTTTTTACTTCGTCTTGCTTAATATGTTCAGCAGGCGATTCTTCTGGCTCTGTTGGCAAATCTTCTTGCAATTTCTTTGCAGAGTCAATGTTTTCTTCTTGTTTTTCCTCAGCTGTACTAGTTGAAACTTTTTCAACCTCAGTATCAGGGATTTCTTGCTTTTTTAGCTCAGGCAAATCAAGTTCTTGTTCTGCATCAGATTTAGATAATTTTATTTCTATGCCATCTTTTAAGTTTTCTTGATTTATTTCATTAAGTGAAGAATTTGTGTACTTGGCCTTTTCTGATTTTGCATAAACTGTATTTATACAAGAGTTGAAAAAACCATTAGAAATTGCTTTATCTGGCGGAAGCAACAAATTAAAATAACTTATTATTGCATATCTTTTAATATCGTCCATTTCTTTAAACTCTTCATAAGAAAGTGATTTGTTATTTACATTTAAGCCAGGTGTTCTCAATTTGTTTAAATAGGTTGGTGAATAATCCAAATATGTGGCATTTAATATAAGTTCCTTGTATTTATCATTAAATTTAATAGAACCATTTTTATATACCCACTTAAACATTTCATTTACATTGTTTGGCTTTTGAGAAATAGCCAAAAGAGCAGTATATGCAGAAGCTTGTTTAGCTAAATCTGAATAGACCTTTTGTGGCTGTTCTTCTTGTTCAGGCTCTTTAGACAATTCGGTAGTTTCAAAAGTAGTTGAATTATTATTTTCTTTAGGTTCTTCATCCTTAGAGATAGAATGTAAATATTCATCTGAGGTATATCTTTTAATGTCAGATTGATGTTTTATAAAATCATCTAATTCAAATTTATCATGTATAGAATACTTATTTTCCCATTGTTCACGTTCTCTTGCAAATTCTTCAAAGGTGCCAGTGTGTTTAGTAATTTCAACAAGATCTTTAAAAGCTACTTCTTGGTCAAAAGCATTTTCTCTCAAATTTCTTTTGCTAGTCATGTGTTCATATTTTGACTGATACATTTTAAGAAATTTGTCTTTTGGATATTTTTCTTTCCAAGCATTAACTTTTTTCTCTAACGTTTTTAAATCATCTGTATCTCTGATTATTACATATAATTCTCTTAAAGCTTTACTCTGATTTTCAATCTTTTTATTCTCATTAAATTTAATTTGGGATTGAATGTATTGGGTAACAGAAGAATAATATTCAGTAAGTAAGTATTCAATTCTTTTTTTAAAATTAGGACTAGGATTATCTAATAATTTTTTATATTTATTTTTCCATGAAGCAATTCTGTAATCCAAAAGCTCAATAGACTGTTCTTGCATAGCTTCTGCAATAATTTGGCAAAGTTCAAAATATGCTTCGTCTTCTAATTTTTTTAATTCTTCCTTTTCTGCTTTTGCATTTCCCATACAATAGCCCTCCTAAAATTTATTCCAACAATAATTATATCAAGATTTGCAAGAAAAGTAAAGAAGAGGTAATTTGTTTAATTGATGTGAAAGGTGTGATGTGCACAACAAATTACAATTTTTATAACTTATTGTTTAAAAAATAGATAATCTATGATAGAATAACAAAGTAAAATAAAAATTAAGGGGATAACTATGATAACAAGAAATGAAACAAGAAAAATATTTGTAGGAGATGTACAAATAGGTGGACAAAATAAAGTAGTAATTCAATCAATGACAAATACAAAAACAAAAGATGTTAAATCAACAGTGGAACAAATTTTAAAATTAGAAGAAGCTGGTTGTGAGATTATAAGAGTTGCATGCTTAGACGAAGAAGATGCAAAAGCAATAAAAGAAATAAAAAGTAAAATACATATACCAATTGTTTCTGATATACATTTTGATTATAGAATAGCACTAGAAGCAGCAAAGGCAGGAGTAGATAAAATTAGAATAAATCCAGGAAACATTGGAAGCGTAGATAGAGTAAAAGCTGTAGTAGATGCTTGTAAAGAAAGAAAAATTCCAATTAGAATAGGTGTAAATAGTGGATCACTTCCAAAAGATATTTTACAAAGAGATGGAAAGCCAACAGCAAAAGGAATGGTAGAAGCAGGGCTAAGACATATAAAAATATTAGAAGACTTAGATTTTTATGATATAGCATTATCATTAAAAGCATCATCATTAGACTTATGTATAGAAAGTTATAAAGAGGCTGCAAATACAATAAATTATCCATTACATCTAGGAGTAACACATGCGGGAACAGAATTTAGTGGAACTGTAAGCTCAAGTATAGGACTTGGGATTTTGTTAAGAGAAGGTATTGGAGATACAATGAGGGTATCATTATCAGCAGACCCTGTTAAAGAAATAAAAGTTGCCAAAGAAATATTAAAAGATTGCAACTTATATAAAAATGCACCAACACTTATAGCGTGCCCAACATGTGGAAGAATTCAATATGATTTAATACCAATAGCAAATGAAATAGAAGAATTTTTACAAACTATAAAAGCTCCTATTACAGTAGCTGTAATGGGTTGCGGAGTAAATGGACCGAATGAAGCAAGACACGCAGATATAGGAATTGCCGGAGGAATTAAAGAAGGACTTTTATTTAAAAAAGGTGAGATAATTAGAAAAGTAAAACAAGAAGATATAGTAAAAGTACTAAAAGAAGAAATTTTAAAAATGATATAAACAGGTGAGAAAAATGGGAGATATAAATGTTTACACAGGACCAATGAAATGTGGTAAAACTCAAAAAATACTAGATGAAGCTAAAAGACAACAAATTGCAGGAAAAAACGTAAAAATATTTAAACCAACTATAGATGATAGATTTTCAGAGCAAAGTGTTATTAGTAGAAATGGATACAAACAAAATGCAATTAATATTAGTAGCATAGACGAGATAAAAAACTATGATGCAGATGTATATGTAATTGATGAATTCCAGTTTTTAAAAGGAGATTTAAATGAACTATACAAACTTACTCAAAAAGGAAAAAAGTTTTTTATAGCTGGCTTAAATCTAACATCAGAAAGAAAGACATTTGGGGCAATGGGAGATTTATTATGTATGTCTGATAATGTTCAAATGTTAACATCTGTATGCGAGAATTGCAGAAGTGAAGAGGCTATTTTTACATATTTTAAGGGAAAACAAAAAAATGGAGATATACTAGTTGGCGACGAAGGGCTATATATTCCTGTATGTAGAAAATGCTACGAAAAATTAATGAACGAAAATAATTAAAAGGTGAAATGTATGGAGATAATCGTTGGCAAAACAGCAGGTTTCTGTTATGGAGTTAAAAATGCTGTTGACAAAACAAAAGAGTCAGTACAAAAACAAAAAGAAACATATTGCTTAGGAGAACTAGTACATAATAAACAGGTTACACAGAGCTTGGAAGAACAAGGCCTTATAATTATTAATAATGTAGAAGAAGCAAAAAATAATGTAATAATAAGGTCACATGGTGTGCCAAAAGAAGTATACGAAAGAGCTGAAGAGCTCGATTTAAAAGTAATAGATTTAACATGCCCAAATGTATTAAAAATACACAATATTGTAAAAGAGTATTCTTCGAAGAACTACTATATTTTTATAATAGGGCAAAAGGATCATGCGGAAACAATAGGAACAGTGAGCTATTGCAGAAAAAATTCAACTATATTAGAAAAACAAGAAGATGTAGAAAAGGCAATAAAAAATTTTAAGGAATCTAATTTAAAAAAATTATTAATAGTTTCTCAAACTACATTTAGTGTGGAAAAATTTAATAAAATTGTAAAAGATGTAGAGGAAAATATAGATAAAAATACAGTTTTTGAAGTTAAAAATACAATTTGTAATGCTACAAATATTAGACAAAAAGAAACGCAAGAAATAGCAAAACAAGTTGATTTAATGATTATAATTGGTGGAAAACACAGTTCAAATACTACTAAATTATATGAAATTGCTAAAAAAGAATGTAATAATTGTATGCTTATAGAAACAGCAGAAGAAATAAGACAGGGTAGCATTAAAAATATAAGAAAAATAGGTGTTATGGCAGGGGCATCAACCCCAGCGGAAAGTATAAGAAACACTGTTGAAAAGTTAAAAGAAATGTGTTAAAATTATATTGGATTAATTTTAAAGAAAGGGATATAGCATGAATCAAATTCTTGTTTCTCAAAAATTATATGTAACACCAGACATGAAAAGAAAGAAAAAAGTTTTTAAATTTGAATTTTTTCTATCTGTTTTTTTGTTATGCGCTTTATCATCTTATGCAATCTATGCTGAGTATGATAGAAACAAGAGTGAAGAAGTTTCAAAAGAAATTTTACAAGAAATATCTTTTAGAGAGCCAACAAAACTAGTTGATGAAGAAGTTGTAGTAGTTAGATTAAATGCTATTCCAGAAGAGGAAGATGTGGCAACAACAGAAGTTGTTCAAATAGAACAACAAGTTAATGTAGAAGAAGAGCAAAAACTTACTGCAAGTGACGGTACATCATATTATACAATAGGAGTAATAAACATACCTTCAATAAATGTTAATTATCCAATTCTATCAACATATACAGATGAATTGTTAAAAATAGCTCCATGTAAATTCCATGGGCCAAATCCAAATGAAGTTGGAAATCTTTGTATAGCAGGACACAATTATAGAAATTCAAAATTCTTTAGCAAAGTACCAAATTTACAATTGGGAGATACAATAGAAATAACAGACTTAAGTGGAAGAATGCTAACATATACAGTATATGATAAATTTATAGTAAACCCAGATGAGCTAGCATGTACTAGCCAATTAACAAATGGCAAAAAAGAAATAACATTAATAACATGTACAAATGACAACAAACAAAGACATATAATAAAAGCAAGAGTAATGTAACATAAAATAAAGGGCGACATAGTCGCCCTTTATTTGCTCTATATAAATTTATATATTGTAGTTGTGCTATATGTATCACCTGCTTTTAACAAAGGTGTAACAAAATTTGGTTGATTCATAGAGTCTGGTAAAAATCCAGTTTCTAAGCAAACACCAGAACGATTTTTATAACTACAATTCTCTTTACCAATTACTTTATTATTTTCTATAAAGTTTCCAGCATAAAATTGAACTCCGATACTATCAGTATAAACTTCCATAGTTCTTCCAGAACTTTCATCAGATAAAACAGCTATTTTTTCAATACCATTATTAGTTTTGTTAATAACAAAACTATGATCATATCCACCAGTATATTCAAATTGTTTAAAGTCTTCATTTATTCTAAGTCCTATTTTAGTTGGAGTCCTAAAATCCATAGGGGTATTAGAAACATCTCTTAATTCCCCAGTAGGAATAAGTTCGTCATCAACTTCTACATATTTATCAGCATTTATGTACAATTTATGCTCCATTGCAGTTCCACTATTATGACCAGATAAGTTAAAATAACTATGATTTGTCATATTTGCAATAGTATCTTTATTAGATGTTCCTGTATATTTTATTTTTAAATTATTATCATTATCTAAGCTGTAAGTAACTGTTATATTAAATTCTCCAGGGAATCCCTGATCCATATCTGGACTTACTAAGTTAAAAGAGACAGAATTGGAATCTTCATCTATAGAATAATCCCAAAGCCTACTATTATATGGATTAAATCCACTATGCAAGTCATTTTTTCCTCTTTCATTTTTATCTAAATTATAAGTTGTACCATTTAGTACAAAACTAGCATTTTTAACTCTGTTGCTGTTTCTTCCAACAGTTGAACCAAAGTAGCAAATATCATTTTTAAAGTAATTTTCTAAAGAATCAAATCCTAAAACAATATCCGCTAGATTACCGTTTTTGTCAGGAACAAACAAAGAAACAAGTACAGCTCCAAAATTAGTAACCTTTGCAACAAGACCATTAAAATTGCTTATTGAAAAAAGTTTAACACAGTTTCCATTTAAATCTTTTCCAAAATCAGATATTTCAATACTCATAAAACACCTCCATTAATATGAATAAAGTATATTATATTAATAAACAAAAAGCAAATAAGATATGATATTTTAACACAAAAAATGAAAACCTTCATAAGAAAAAAATAGATTAAGAAATACAGTAAACTAAATTAGAAGAACATGCAATAAAAAAACAGCAATAATATATTAATACTATAAAAATGTACATTATAAGACCAGCACCTTGAATAAAGAAGTATATATGATATAATAATTTTGGTGATAATAATGAATGAAATTTTTGAAATAGATAATAAGGAAGCATATAAACTCTTTTTGGAAATTTATTCGGATAAAATTAAAAACAAAAATAAAGATGAATATGTGGAAATAAAATTAACAAAAGAACAAGCAAAAAGAGGCATAGAAAAAGAGATAATATGTGATTACATAGATTATTGTTTACATGACAATGATGATGCAAAGAAATGCTCTAAATGTTTTGGCTATGGATTAGATATCCATAATACAGAAAAAATTACTGTAAAAATTCCAGCCAAAGTAAAACATAATGATGAGATAGTATTTGAAAATAGAGGTTCAAGATACGATAAAAATGATGAAAGAGGAAAACTACATATTTTAATTAAAATATATGGAAATAAGAGCGAAAAATATAATTAGCATAAATTTTTCATTAAAGGAGTAACGTATGGATTTGTATGAAAAAAATGGAAATATATTATATATATTAAATGTATTAAAAAAATATAGTGATGAGAATCATAAAATGTCAGCAGCAGAGATAGGAAGAAAAGTAGAAGAAATATATGACGTAGAAATTGATCCTAGAACTATTAGGCGAAATATAAACTTATTAAAATATAAACTAGATTTTGATATAAGTACAAGAGAGGAAAATGGACAAGGTTACTACATAATAAAGAATCCGGAAACGGACTTTGAACCAGGAGAAATAAGAGCAATTATTGATACATTTAGTTATGCAAATTACATTGTTCCATCAATTAGCAAAAGTATTATAAAAAAATGTAAAAATCTTCAAAGCGTTTATGAAAATGAAAAATTAAAAAACTATATGATTTATGCAAATGATACTAAAACAGATAATATGGAAGTCATAAAAAATATAGAAGATATATCTACAGCAATTCAAAATTTAAGTAAGATAACTTTTGAATATTGGAAATACGCAATAAATGATAAGATTACAAAAGAAATTGTAAGCAAACCAATAGTAACACCGTATGCGATTATATATAACAAACAGGAATTTTACATGCTTGCATTGAAAGAAGGAAAAGAAAAACTATATAACTATAGACTGGACAGAATAAAAAACATTAAAGAATTGGAAGAAAAAAGAACAGCTAAAATAACACAAAAAGAAATAAAAGAATATGCAGAGTCATTAGTAGAAATGTTTGGTGGGAAAAAGGAAGAAATAGAAGTAAAATGTCCAATCTCTCTTTTAGATACTGTTATAGAATTATTTGGAAAAGACATAAAAATATCAAAAATAAATGATGAAACTATAAAAATAAAACTAAAAGTAAATTCAATGGGCTTCAAAATGTGGGCAATGAGAAATATAGACTGTGTAGAAGTTGTAAAACCATTAGAATTAAGAAATGAAATGAAAGAAATAATAGAGGAAGCAAGTAAGAAATATGAATAAAATTCATATATTGTGTGACCAAGCACATTGATTAACTATAGTTCAAATAGTATTATTAACTGGATAACATTAAATAAGGGGGAGCTTAAATGATAAGGTTCGAAGATTTTTTTGAATTTAAAAAAGGTAAAGCAAAAGTAAAATTTAATATGAATGCAGGAAATAGAGGTCTACGTGCGTTAGATTTATTGTTGAGTGATGACTATAGATGGATTGAAAAAAGACGAATTAAAAGACAGGACAGGGAACGGACGGTACGAAAAAAATTATAATATAAAAGTTTTTAAAATGCAATGCAAATGAGAATAATAATAAGAAATTAAGAAATAATATCACTGTATCAGAGAATCAAAAGAAAAAGTATCTGATAAAAAAAGGAGGCGATATTATGGCAAAAAATGCAGATAATGCAAAAAACAAAACAAGCAATGTAAACCGCACAATGAATGCTGATAATGACTTTGAAAATGCGGATAACAAAACCGGCAACAAAGCAGGCAATAGGACCAGCAACAGAAGTGATAACAAGGCGGATAACAAGACATCCAACAAATGCAATTACTAGGTCAATCTTATTGAAAAACTGCATATATTAAAATAAGAAACAGATTACAAGGAACACTTTGTAATCTGTTTTTTCATAGCAGAAAAAGTCAGGATATTTTGGGGGAGATGGCATATGAGATTTGCAGCTATCAGTGTAGCGGAATTATGGAAACTAAAAGATGATCCACAGATATATATTGTTGATTTGAGAAGCAGGGAGGATTTTCAGGTATTTCATTTGAGAAATGCCCACTGTTATCCTTATGATGAGATAGAACACTGGGAGCATAAGCTGCCGAAAAATCGTAAGATACTGCTGTGTTGTGAGTATGGAAATACAAGTATGTATGCAGCAAAAAGACTGACGCGGCAGGGATATCAGATATATACTCTGATTGGAGGCCTAAATGCACTAAATGGATAGAAAAGAACATTGACAGTGTCATTTAGAACAGATAAGATAGTAGTGATAATGGAGAAAGAACATATGAAAACATACGAATTAACAGTGCCATGTCATTTTGGCTTAGAATCAGTTTTGAAAAAAGAAATATATGATCTGGGATATGAAATCTCAGAGGTGGAAGATGGAAGAGTGACTTTCATTGGTGATGCAGAGGCAATCTGCCGTGCAAATATTTTTCTGCGTACAACGGAGCGTGTGCTGCTTCGGGTAGGAAAATTTAAAGCGGAGACATTTGATGAATTATTTGAAGGAATCAAAGCGCTTCCATGGGAAGAGTATATTCCTGAAAATGGTAAATTCTGGGTCACCAAGGCTTCTTCCATAAAGAGTAAATTATTCAGTCCGTCAGACATCCAGTCTATTGTTAAGAAGGCAATGGTAGAACGGCTGAAACAGAAATATCATACCAATTGGTTTGAAGAAAGTGGTGCATCCTATCCGGTACGAATTTTCCTGTTGAAGGACGAAGTAATGGTAGCATTAGATACCTCCGGAGAATCTTTACATAAGAGAGGCTACCGGACTCTGACCAGTAAGGCACCAATCACAGAGACCCTTGCAGCAGCATTGATAATGCTGACACCATGGAATAAGGACAGAATTTTAGTAGATCCATTCTGCGGAAGTGGAACATTTCCGATTGAAGCAGCAATGATTGCAGCCAATATAGCACCGGGCATGAACCGTAGTTTCTTAGCAGAGCAGTGGACAAACCTGATACCGCGTCAGCTTTGGTATGATACGGTAAATGAAGCCCAGGAAATGGTGGATACCGATATTAAGGTGGATATCCAGGGATATGATATTGATGAAGAAATTGTGCGTGCCGCAAGAGATAATGCAAAGCGTGCCGGTGTGGATGGCATGATTCATTTCCAGCAGAGACCGGTAAGCCAGTTGAACCATCCGAAAAAATACGGATTTATCATATCCAATCCGCCATATGGTGAGCGGCTGGAAGAAAAGGCGGCATTGCCGGAATTATACCGGACAATTGGTGAGGCATACAGAAGGCTGGATTCATGGTCTATGTACCTGATTACCAGCTATGAGAATGCACCAAAGGATATCGGAAGAAAACCGGATAAGAACCGCAAGATTTATAATGGAATGTTAAAGACATATTTCTATCAGTTCATGGGACCGAAGCCACCAAAACGGAAAGGGACAAAAGAGTGAGGGAAAAAGTACGTTATTCTAAGAGATATGTAGTATTCACGTTACTTTTAGTTCTTGCATTGATACTGAAATTTGCCAATTTTAAGGGTGTAACCGAAGAAATCGGACTGTTCCGTGGTGCAGATTTGCAGAGCAGCGACTGGAACCCTCTGATTGCAAAAAGCATCAATGAGAAGAATCTTACGGTAGCGATTGATAATAAAGTATATACCAACAAGCATAATGGAATCTATATGGATGAAAATCTGAATCTGATGGTACCATTGGACTTGATTCGGGACAGTTATAACTGCAGCGTGCATCTTTACGATGACACGGCTCTTTTGATAGAAAAATATTCAGACAGCTTGTGGATGAGCTTAGATGACCAGGAAGTACAGATAAATGATGAGAAGGAGAAATTTTCTTCCACATTGACACGGATTGATGACCGTTATTATGTGCCGGCGGAAGTCATTGCTTCGAAGCTTGGTTATTCTTATGCCTGGGATGTTAATAAAAATGAAGCAGTGGTGGTAAATACTTCTTCTGAGACAAGCATTCTGCCATCTCATTATGACTTGCGGGAGAGAGGAAGAGCACCGCAGGTGAAGAACCAGGGAAGTAAGGGAACCTGCTGGGCTGCATCTTCTCTGGCAGC
>ENA-OROD01002286-OROD01002286.1-human-gut-metagenome-genome-assembly--contig:-NODE-2286-length-13993-cov-2.845171_pt1 | contig 13993 bp, 4 predicted proteins | sample MGYA00242123_ERZ509038 | MGnify/ENA primary metagenome ERZ509038 (study PRJEB26280, sample SAMEA2338719) | human gut metagenome | biome: human gut; feature: human-associated habitat; material: faeces... | reverse complement strand
CCGGATTTGTTCTCAACAATCAAACTGGTGCAAAAATAACAGGAAGTTATGTTCGTGGAGTTGAGGGGACAAGTAGCAACGAAGTCTATGTCGAAGGTCAAGGAATTGAATCTTCATTTGAAGTTGCGGGCTTTGTATATGACAATTTCTCTTATATATCAGACTGCTATAGTAATATAAAACTATATAAAGAAACTCCACTTGAGAATAGAAAAGGTGTGAGAAGTGCTGGTTTTGTGTATAGAAATGAAATTGGTGCTCAAATTGTTTCAAGCGTTTCATTGTCAAAAATTGTTGAAGACGACACAAGTCAAGAACAATTCTGTGGGGTTGATGCAGAAAATCAATCAAACAACTTGGGAACCATCATCTATTCGTATTACTATTCAAAACTTGGCAAATTGCAAAGCATTGCAGATGGGGCGGAGTTGTTGAATGCAAGTGCGGTGAAACTTGAAGATCACTACTATGGATATTCATTTACAACACTTGGCGCACGAGATGGAATGTGGTCAATGACATCGCGCGGACCTGAACTTGTTTCTGCAAACGACATTGCTTTGTCAAAAAGATATTTGATAAGCGCAGATGAAAACAACTATAACATCGCGTATGTTGCAGGTTATGAATATGGTTCAATAAACAACCCAGTGTTAATTCGTTCTGCACAAGAATTTAATGATGTGTTTGGATTAAGCAAAGAAGATTCAATCAAGGCAAATTTTGACGCTTCGACAAAACAGGCGTTTGGAAATTACAGAATAATCAACGACATTGACCTATCAGACTTGTCACTAGGCGGAAGTGATACGACAACACTTTTGTCAACTGAATACACTTTTATGCGCAAAACAGATGAATTTGGTGCGGTCATTGGATATGGCATTCTTGAAGGAAACTCAATGACGATTTCAAATCTTGATTTTTCAATCACGGATACTGATCAAATATACTTCGGATTGTTTTCATCAATCAAAAATGGTGCGGTTGTGAAGAACCTTAACCTAACCGTAAAAGAGATATCTGCTTCAAGCGTAAATTATGTTGGGGCACTTGCAGGATATGTTGAAAATTCAAAAATAATTAATGTTTCTGCTGACATTGCACAAAGTCAGCAAATTGCACTCATTCAAGGGCGCAACATTGTCGGCGGTGTTGTCGGAGCGGTTGCTGGCACAAGTGAACTCAACAGCATATCTTCAAGCATTTCAGCGCACGCCACCTATATTGATAACAAAGAAACAAGCAAAGTAAATCAAAATACAGTCAACGAAGGCACTGCCGATGAAAAAACATATTTTGTCCAATCACCAATTCCAACTCTTCCAACAGAGGGTGTTGGACTTAATTCAACAGTTTCAATTGCAGGCAGCGTTGCTGGGGCAATTTATGCAAAAGATATAAACAATGCATCAAATGTAAACTTGTCGACAATCATTAATGCACAAGTCCAGAAAATTAAAGCAAGTGGGAAATTTACAGTCAGCGCAAAGATTGCTGGCGGACTGGTTGGATATGTTGGGAAAACAACATATATTCATGACGCATGGCTTTCAATTGCTGACGGGCAAAATATCAACGCTCACAACTTTGGCGTTGCTGGTGGAGCGATTGGTTTTAGTTATGGAAAACTTTCACACATTCGAATTGAGCACAACGATGTTCAAAACTACACATCGTCAGCAAACAATCTTCAAAGAGAAATTGAAGAAAATGTAAATAATTATTACGAAAACAAGTCAAATGAAAGAAAAACATATGAAAATATGTTCGTTTCAACAAATGTTGGTCAAACCATCGGCGGAATTGTTGGAGTTATGAATGGTGGTTATCTTGAAGACAGTTATACAAAACTTGATGTCATTTCAGATGCTGCATATAACCTCGGGGGCATTGTTGGAATTGTTAAAAACCAAAAATATGAGATAAGCAGAGTTTATACTTTCTCAAATGTTGAGTCGAAATCAAATGAAAACAATATTTTGGTTGGAGGACTCTTTGGTGCCGTTCTCTCATCGGGAGAGCTTGACACCGTTGTTGGCGTGAACTATCTCAACAAAAACTACACAACAGCAGAAGATGTAAAAGAGAAATTTGTTACATTTGAACCATTTGCTGGGGCTTGCACATACGTTCCAGCAATGAGCAATGTTTACACGCTTAATGCCGTTTATGGTGATGACAAGCCGCTTGAAATGAAAGGTGCGAATATATCTTCAAGCAAAACAATCACAACATTGAGAACAAATCTAAAAGGATTGTTCCCAGCACGCACAAATGCTCGTCACGTCAATGAGGTGTTTGAAATCGAGGATTCGCACTTCAAAAATGCTTTCTGGGCAAGAAATGTTGATGAAGTTCTTCCACATCTCACATTTGGACTTGAAGAACAATATTACATTATTGATAAAATTGAAACAGCAAACGACATCAGAAAAATACTCAAAAATTCAAACAAGACTTTCTATATTGATGGTCGAGTTGATATGAGCGATGATGCAGTTGTTCGTGCTGTGAAACAAATTCGTGAAGGTGGAATTGTTTTCACAGGAAAACTTCTTGGAATCCCTGCTTCAATGAACCCAACATTTGCAGACGAAACCCCAACACTTGTTGGAATGCAAGAGTTGTTCTATCAAGCGGTTGGAGCAACATTCTCAGGTTTTAACATTGAAGACCCAAGGACAGCGACATCAACTCTCCCAACAGGAAACTACGGTTCCCTTGTTGGTGCTGCAAGAGATTGCACTTTCAGCAACATAAAGGTGTCTGGACCTGAGAAAAGTGGACAAACAGCAATCTCTGCAAACTTTGGCAACTCAATAGAAGGAGGAAATGCGGGTGGACTTGTTGGACTTTCAGAGGGAAAATCTTCTTTTGAAGAAATCACGATTGAACGTATTATCATAAATCCAGGCAAAGAAAACAATATTGGACTGATTGTTGGCCAAGTTGCAAAGTCGTCATTTGGTTCCACAATATTCAGAAATTGTTCAGTTATCCAATCTTCAATTTCAAAACAGGGCACTCCTCAAAACACAAATGTCGGAGGAATTGTCGGTCTTGCTGACGGGCTTGTTGTTGATAATTTGACAGCCGAGTTTAGCGAAATTGTCATTGATGTTAATGCAACAAATGTTGGTGGACTCGTCGGAAATTGTTCTGGCGAAATGAACATTTCTGCACCAATATCAAAAATGCAAATCACTGCAAATAATGCAAACAATGCAGCAAATGTTGGCGGCGTTGTTGGAACAGCGGGCACTCTCAACATGACAATTGGAGCTGATGTTATTCTCACATCAAACAATCCAACTGAAGAAAATTATGGCAAAATCAAAGCAACTGGAGAAACAGTCAACTTTGGCGGAGTTGTGGGCCAAGCAACAAGTGTTTCAATTTCTGCTGCAAACCCAGTTAGATTCCAAACTAATGATATTGAGATTTCAGGTTCACCTGTTTATGCTGGCGGGCTTGTTGGTCTTGCTGGTGAACTCTCAATTTCAAATGTTCAAGTCAACACTCAAGGCAAAATCAAAAACAAGGTGATGACAATCACTTGTGCCGGAGATGTCACGGCTGGTGGTCTTGTTGGTAAAGCAACGAGAAGAGCAATCATTTCGGATTGCTGGTCTGGAACAGATGTCGAAATCAATGGTTCAACAACAAATTCAAAGATCGCTTTTGGTGGGATTATTGGAATAGTTAATTACGACTCTCACATAGAAACACCAATTGCTAGAAATGTGTCATATGGACGCTTCTTCATTGCGTCAGACATCAACCCAATTTCAATCAATGCAGGCGGAATTGCAGGATCAATAACAACCGCACGAGAAATCTCATCAAAGATTTCAATCAGCAACAACAAGACCCTCACAAGTCTTGAAATCCGCCGCCGAGCAAAAGGACTTAAGAACGAAAAAGGCGAAATTGTTGATGAGGCTCACTATGTCAATGCTGTTGTTGGAAAACGTAATTCCAGCATAATTGGTGGCAGTGGCAATCTCTACACCTATCAACTCTCTCTTGCCGTTGAAAGTGATATCAACTTTGCAACAAACTGCAACACTTTTGAAACATTATTAAATGGAAATGATGAGAATGAGGTTAAGATAAATAAACAGGGGGTGGAAGGCTCAATTCTCAATCCAAAAACAATCTCATCAACTTCACAATCGGCAACAATCAATGCAGGAGAATATTATTCAATCATTTACGAAGGTGCTGCGACTTCAGTGCCAACAATCTCTTTCTCAACAAATGAAGACTTTGTTCTCATTGGAAATGGAAATACAATTTCAATAAGAAACACGCACATTGACAGAATCGGAAACAGGACAATTCTTTCTGGTCTCACAATTGGTGAGTTTAAATCAACGAACTATGATGTTTCAAGAACGGTGACAATTGGCGGAACCACATATACATATGATGGAACAAAACTAATCAATGGAGAAAACAAATATTCTTTTGGGTCAACAGATATTTATGAGGGTGACTCAATCTCAATCGAGAGCGAAATAGTTCCATATCATTATTTTGAGTTTGGGGCTGGCAGTGAAAAGAAAGAAATTAGGCTTGATGAATATATAAACAATTATTCCGACGGAGAGGTTTTCACAATAGATGAGATTTCCGCAACGGATTCAACAAGTAATCAGTTTGTTTTTGATGAGGGCAAAACAAATATTATCAACGTCAGAGATGTGAAATCAACGATAACAATTGGTGAAACAGTGTTTGAATGTGTTTATGAAGTTGTTAAAGTCAAAGATGAAAATGGGAACGAAATTGAAACCGAGAAATTAACTTTGGAAAAAGCTGATGGAACAACCTATCCAGTGACAATCAAAGAAGATGAGAATGGAGATGATAAGTATTTTGTGACAATCGGTGAGGAATCATTTGAGTTTTCAAGTGATGACATTAATGAAACGTATACACCAAATGGACAATTTGAGATCAAAAATGATAAATCATACACACAATATTACGTGACAATTGAACAAAAAGAATATCTAATCTCAAAACTTAATGAGGGCGGTGAACTAAAAGTAGGCGAAAAAATCACAATTGCTGGCGACACTTATTTATGCACTGAACAAAATAAAAAACTTGTTAAAATCGTGACTATGAGAAGTGTAAAAATCGAGAATAATATCTATGTCAAAGATGGCGATTCGTTTTATCTTGTTCAAAACAACAAAAAAGGTGATTTCAAAGGGGCATTGTCAACAAATTCAAACATCTCGGCAGATAATAGCGGCTATGTTTCGCAGTCTGGTTTTGTGACAACAAATGATGGTTACATTTGTGGCATTGTTGTGCTTGCCAACTATAATGTTCCAAATGGAACAGGCGACACTGCAGGATTTGTTGCAACAAACAATGGATTAGTTGTCTACTCTTCTTTTAATGGTCAAGTCTATGGAAACAATGCGAATGCAGGAATTGCAAGCTTTGTTTATGCAAACAACGGAATTATTGACTATTGTCATTCAACTGGAGCTGTCCAAGGTGAAGCAAAAGACGCTTATTCATTTGGTTCAAACACTTCAACTGGTGCAATCACAAATTGCTACACCATTTCTCTCAATGAGGCAAATGCGAATGCTGAAAACAAACATGTGTTTGGAACAACTCAAGGTGTGAAATTTGAAAATAACGAATATGACCCAATTGCGACAGAGATTTTGGTTGATGAAGAAAATGTTGGAAACACACTTTCATGCAACATTGAAAGTTCTTCCAAGATTGACGGTTATTGGACTGCAAAAGGATTGACTGCAACGCTTTGGAATTATGGTTATAAAACACTTTCAAGTGATCCATTTGCAAATTTGACACATCTCACAATCAACACAGGAGACGGAATCAACAATCCGTATCTCATTGCCAATTCAAGACATTTAATGAATGTTGCGACATTTGGATTTAACAAAGCGTTCAAGGTTGTCAACAACATTGATCTCAACAAAAATTCGCTTGATAGTGAAACAAAACCAACAAATTTTGTTGCAGCAAATTGGAATTTGATTGGATATGAGTCCGATGTCTTCAAGGGATCATTTGACGGTGGAAACAAAACGATATCCAATATGAGTTACACAAACTATTTGGGAAACGCAGCAGTAGAGGCTTCAAAGGAATATAGACCAACATCAAATGATGATAAAAATAAGCCGGATAATTTGGTGGTTTATGGCGGAATGTTTGGATGGGTTGAAAAAGCGAAGATTTCAAATGTCAAATTAGATAATTCAAAGATTGATATAACAACCATTTCAAATGCTTACACTATAATTCAAGAAAAAATATTTGGTCAAACTATAGAAATCCCATGGGGTGAACATAAATCATATGCTGGAGGACTTGTTGGATATGATGAAGAAAAAAGTTCAATCACCAATATAGCAATTACTAATGCCTCCATAAATTCCCGTGCTCAACATAAATCATATGCTGGAGGACTTGTGGGATATTCTCTTTGCGATGATCTAGAATATTCCGATATTGATATTTTTGGATCGACGATATCGTCATACAATTTGTTTTGCAACAACAAAAGCATTCAAGACAAAGTCAATCTTTGGCGTGATGTAAAAGTAACTTATCCGGATGGCAAGATGACCAAGACGAAAGTTGACGCAAAAATGAGAGATATAGACTATCAACGACAAAGTTCGCAATGGTTGGGATTCACAGATTTAAGCAAGGCTAAAGAATATTTGGCATATGCTCAAAAATTAATCGGAAATGGCGAACCTACAAAAGATGCAAAATATGATACTGTGAAAATTCAATCTTTTATATCGACAATAACTAAATTTAATAATAATATTGACAATGTAAATGATTATATAATTATTGCTCCACGATATATGATAAATGGAAAAGGGTATAAAAGTAATACACAGGGGAAAACAGGTAAAAATGCTCACAGGGTTATGTTTGAGTTGAAAAAAGATATAGCAGACTGTAGTCGTCAAATATATAGTCCAGTTTATACAGATAAAAATGGCAATGTTCAGATTTCAAAATATAATTATTATGTCGACGATCAAAATGATAAAAACGGAACAAATAATGATGTATTTATCAAGGGTATTTCTGAAAAATTGCCTGGAGGACTTGCAGATGAATATATTATAGACAAGAGCAATTGGAATGGAAATTATCACCTTTTCCAATATATCGAAGCAAAAGAAGATAAAAACCAGGAAAATCGTGTGTATGATAATGGCACTATAAATGGTCCGATTCACAAAGTGGGAGATCAATACTATGTTGTGTATGAAAATGATTATCCACATTCAATTGGTGTGCCAATACATTGGCTTGTGTGTGATGTCTCAAATATTAGCATGTGATGTCTTAAATATTTAGAAATAACGGAGAAAACATGAAAAAGAAGATTTGGTCGGTTTTAATTTTGTTGATGGCGTTGGTCTCATGCGCGGGGATATTCTCCGCGTGTGGGAAGTCACGGCAAAATTTGAGTCTTGAAAGCAACACCAAGAGCATAAATTTGGTGCTTGGGGACGAAAATGAAGAGACGGCGGAGATTGAGGTTGATGTTGTCGGGAAAGATGATGGAATTTCCGGCATTGTTGGCTTTGAGATTATCGGGGAATGTGCAAAAGTTGAAAGTGTTTCGACAAAATCCACAAGCAGCAAAGCAAGTTGTGTTGTGCGTGCAGTTCGGAGCGGAAAATCAATTTTGCGTGCAACTCTTTATGACGGTGGCGCAAGTCTTGAAATTCCAATTGAAGTCGAACAAAGGGTTGTTTCAATGACTGCAAAGTCAGACACAAAGCCATATGTTGTTAAAGGTGCAGGAAAAGTTGTTTTTGATGCAGAAAAACTGATTAATTTTTATCCAATTTCCACAACACAAAGAAATGTTTATTTTATGGTCGGTGGAGAGATATCCGATGGCTTTGAAGCACCTTTGCAAGATGAAAGACAAAGCGTTGAAGTTTTTGCAATAAATTCAGCAAACGAAAACATTCACACACAATTTACACTCCGACTTGTTGACCCAATTTCTGAAATTACTTCAAAAGTTGATGGAGTTGAAGGGAATAATGTTGTTTTGGCGACAAATTCAGCAACAAAAAACACTTCAAGAGTTGACATTGTTGTGAAAAGCGCTGAAAAAGAAATTGCATGCTTGAATGGATATCATTTGGGTGATGACTATAACATTCGCATGACGAACCATGCTCATGCGGGTGGCGTTCACACTTTCACTTTTGAGATTTCAGGCATTGCTGGTGACACAACAGGTGAATATGTGTTCAAATTTGGCATTGGCGAAGAGTTTGATTATTATGAAACATATTCAGTTGATATTTCAACTGTTGTTGTTGCGAAAAAGATTGCAATTGGCCTTGAAACAGAGGACTATTCAACACTTCGCGTGTTCAACTATAATTCAACAAATTCAAAAGGAACAACTTTGAATTTTTCAGTGCTTCCAAACAATGTCCAAACCTCACAACGTGCGGGCACTATTTTATATGATAATAATTATATTACTATATATAATAATACTAAAAATATAATAAGTTCAGGAGAACGAATTCAAAGCGGGACAACCTTATATGTGCAAGGTGTCACAAATGTCGTCGGGAATACTGAAATCAGATTCCTTGTTGAAGGCATGCAAGGAGTTAGCGATGACATTGTGGCCATTGTTCCTGTTGTTGTTCACGAAGGGGCAAAAGAAATTGCTGGGGCGGACTCGATTGTTTTGAAGCTCGCAGATGATGGAAGTGCAAGCGATGAAATATTTAACTATGAGTTTGACGTTTTGCCAAGCGGAGCATATTCGGGAGATGTTTGGGTTGAGGCAAAAAGCACAATCATTGCATTGCAAAAAGAAGAAAATTCAAACACAATAAAAATCAAAGCACTCAGTTCTGGAAAAACAAAAATTGTTATGACTCTTGGAAACGGTGTGACAAAGACTGTTGAAGTTGAAGTGATTTGCGAAATGAACGAAAATTCGCTTATTCTTGATGCTCCAAACTCAACAGAAAGCGAGTTTGTTGGAAGAAAACAGCCAGTTGTTGTCAGCCGCGCCATACCACTTCAACAACTTGTTATCCAAAAGTCGCGCGCATATGAAAAAGCAGTTCCACTAAATTTTTCATATTATCCTCAAAATGCATCAAATATTGAATATAATTACACAATCACAAAAATTTCTGGCGAAAAAGAAAATATTGTTGAAATTGTTGGCAATTCTCTTGTTGGAAGAAATGAAGGGAAGGCTCGCGTTGAAGTTGAAGTTTCATATGTGAAGTTTGTTGATGGTCAAAAAGAAATTAGAAGTCAAACGTTCTCTTTTGAAGTTGAAGTTTATGTTGCAGTCAATAGCTTTTATTTTTCAGATACAACTGTGACAGTTGCTGACATCAATTCAGTTGGTTTTTATAAACTCAGTGAGGCAACAAAGAAAATTCAGTCCTATATATATCCAAATGATGCAACAAACAAAAAAATTGTTTATTATTTGGATGGAGAAGAGGCTGGTGGAGAAATTTTGGAAAACGACTTGATGTCATTTAATGTCAAAACTGGAGAAATAACCGGCAAGGTTGAAAGTGGAACATCAATCCGGTCTTCCACAATTACCGCAAAACTTGTTGACTTCACTCGTGAATATGTTGTGACAATTGAAGTTAACGTTGAGAAATATGAACTTGTTCGAAATATTGTTATTGACAATGTTGCTTCAAATGAAATTATTTTGTCGGCAGGACATCCAACTTTTCAAATTATTGCCCATGCTGAAAAAATTACTGCAAACAACAGAACTTTGGTTTATAGTTTCATTCCAAAGAATGAAGAGTCAATTGGCGTTATTTCTGTCACACAAACAGGTCTTGTTCAACTTGATGTCAATCGTGCGACAACAGACGGGCTTGGCGGAACATTGAGAGTTTCGGCACAGGATAGTTTCAAACGCGATAACATCAACGCAGATACCTATCGGGATATCAAAGTTTCTGTTGCAATCGGAACAAAAGACAGCCCATATCCAATTAGCTCTGCCGAAGAACTTCTTGCATTAAATTCAGCAGAAGCACTTGCAAAATACTACAAGATTGTTGGAGTTATTGACCTGAAAGGAAAACCAATTTCTCCACTCGGCGAACTCACTGGTGGAATTATTGGAACAACAGGCGCAAAGATTATTGGAATCAATATTGTGGGCGACACTGAAGGTAATGCGGGATTGTTTGCAAAACTTGCGCCAGAAGCATTTGTGAAAAATGTTGGATTTGCCGGAGCAATTAATTATGCCGGCGAAGCACAAAATGTTGGTCTTTTGGCAGGAATTAACAATGGAACAATCGAGAATTGCTCTGTCGAACTTGGGAAAAGTGAAATTCGAATGTCAGCAGCTTCATGTGTGGGTGGACTCGTTGGAACAAACAACTCAAAAATCACAAACATTATTGAAATTGACAAATCAAATTTCTCTCTCATGCGACATTTGGCAGAATTCTTTGTTGAAGGAACAAATGAGTTTGATGTTGTTGTTGGTGGGGTTGTTGGCAAGAATGCTCTTTCAGGAATAATACTTCGTCAAATTCACGGAGTTTCACTATATGGATTTAATGGATACACTGCAAATGTCAAAATGAGAACGGCAAAAACTTCGGCGACTGGTGCAATTGTGGGAATCAACGAGGGAAGTTGTCTTTCACTTGCATCATGCGGAAAAATTGTTGGAGAGAAAAGTGTCGGGGGTTATGTTGGGCACAACAATGGAAGAATTGGTCTTGAAGATAACACAGAAAATTCGGCTCGCAGTTTTTCAAACACTTTTGTTCGCGGAACGCAGGGAGTTGGTGGATTTGTTGGCGATATGACGGGCGGCACAATCACGTCAAGCGGTGTTGAAATCTATGAACAAGCATCTTATCTTGAAAACGAAAGATATATTGCATATGCGACAGGATATGTTGGAGGATTTGTTGGCACTGCATATGCTGGGAATATCACAGAGTGTTATGTTGCATCTTTCCGCACAGGCACAGACATTTTGGTTTGCATGGATTCCGATTCTGTGATTTCAAAAGCAGGTGCTTTTGTTGGCAACCTCACTGGTGCAACAATTGCGATTTGCAATTCAAATATAAAAGCCTCAAAACTTTCTCTTGGTGGAATTGATGACACAATCTATTCAGATGTCGTTTCTGTTATGCCACCAGTTCCAACAACTGTTGAACTTGAAATTGTTAAAAATGAAACACTTGCAAGAAGAATTGATGAATTAGAATTTTTCCAGTATATGTATTTAGGTGATAGTGATAAAACTAATCCTAAATTTAAAGAAAATTTAACTAAGGTTAAAGCAGACCTTTTTGAAGCTATTTTAGGCGCTATTGCGATTGATAGTGATTGGGATTCTGATGCGTTGCAATATTCTGTTGAACAAATGATTCAAATTGATGCTTTTTTAGAAAACGTTGATATAGAAGAAGAAAGACCAAACGAATTTAAATTAGAAAACGCTATTAACACATTAAAAGAACTATCAGAACAAGGAATTTGTTCAATACCACAATATGAATTATCAGAAGAACAAGTGAGATTACAAGATGGAAGATTAATGTGGGAATGTACTTGTTATGTTGGTAGTTGGTCAATTAATCGTACTGCCTATGAAACTTCAAAAAAACTTGCTAAAAAATATGCTGCATATTTAGTATTATGTAATCATTTTAATGTTAAAAATGAATATGAAGATTAAATTGTGAATAATAATTAATTTTACTGATTATAAGCACAATAAAAACCGTCTATATATTAGTTAATTAGACGGCTTTTATTTCTTTAATAATTATTTCAATTTTATCATCAGATAGTTTATATATTATTTGTTTATTAAGTGAATCTTCAGTCATAACATATTTAACATCACCATATTTATGCTTAATATATAATTGTTCGACATATCTTCTAACTGTAAATTAACAATTAGTTACAAAGTAAACTATTTATTTTATAATTATAATGCATAAAATGTGATTATTTTCTATCCACTTGCACTGAGTAATAAACCGCTTACATTATATTTGTTTGTTGTTTAATAATTCTATATTAAATTATTCTTAAAAGGAGGTATTTTGTAAAGTGAAACAAAATATGATTAAGAAAATTATTTGCCTACCTCTTATTGCTATAGTTGTCGCTAGTGTAATAGTGGGCAATGTAATCGCAGACTTTTATTCTTCAGAAATAAATAGTTTGTTATGTCCCCCAATTCATGATAATGAAGATTTAGATAGACAACAAGAAGAAGGACAAAAATTATCAAAACAAATCATTCAAGAAGGTGCAGTTTTAGTAAAAAACGATGGAAATGATAAGGTTGAAACAATCAAATTATGGAAATCAATCAGAGCTGATTTGGCTACAAAACATCCAAACTTCGAAATGGTATCTGAATGGGCTAATCCTGCTCAATCATTAGAAGCTGGATTTGATTCCGACTTTGTTTTAGATCACAGAGGCACATGTTCACATTTATTATTTAGATTAGATGAATATGATTCTGAAGCACATACACCACTTTTAATGAAGTACGATGAAGAAGTTTATAATAAATTTAAGACAGATTTATTAAAAAGATTAAGTGAAGCAAAGAAGTTAAATAAGAGTCTTTCATTTATATCTGGAAACCATGATACACTTAGAATTGCAAACTATTTAGACGATTTGGCTTTAAGACAAGCATACGTATTCTTATTAACTATGCCAGGTGTTCCATTTATTTATGCTGGTGATGAAATTGGTACACATTCAAAACCAATCCCATCTGTAGAAGGTGGTTTCCAAAGAACTGGAACAAGAATGCCAATGAGATTTGATAGCACTAAAAATGCTGGTTTTTCAACTGCAAATAAGACTTTCTTACCAACAAATGAAGATGATTCAACTGTTGAAGAAATGGAAAAAGATCCTACTTCGTTATTACATTTCATTCAAAAATTAATTGAAATTAGAAATAAAGAAAGTGTTTTAACATCAGATGAATTCGAACTTTTAGATGGTAATGTCCTATCTTATAGAAGAGGAAACATTACTGTATATATAAACATAACTAACGATATTCAAACAATTCAAAGTGAAGAAAAAGAAATTCTCATTGCTTCAGGCTCTTTCAAGCAAGATGGTGGAAAAATTGCTTTATCACCAAAATCATCAATTGTTATTAAATAATAAGTAAATAAAAGGAAGTTAATTTGATGAAGCATCATCAAAAGTAACTTCCTTTTCTCTTTAAAATTAGAATTTATTAGTATATAATCTCTAATGCTTGGGGTATAGACAAGCGGTAAGTCAGCAGACTCTGAATCTGTCACGCATTGGTTCGAATCCAATTACCCCAGCCATTATATTGATTGTTTGTTTGATACATTTGCTTGTATCAAACTTTTTTAATAATTAGTCTAACTTATATGTCTTTACATAGAACGTGAAGTAAACGATATGGGTAACCCACACTATAGCTAAAATAATACATGGAATATATATTTCTTTTATAAGCATAAGCGTTAGTCCAATGGCCATTAATAGAGTTACAGTTATAATTACTTTTACTTTTGATTTAAAAGACATTCCTTGTCCTTTAACATAACTTTCTAAATTGTTCTTATATAATTTAGTATTAATAAACCAATTATTTAACTTATCTGAACTTTTAGCAAAAGACACAGCTGCTAAAAGCAAAAATGGAACAGTTGGTAAAATAGGCAAAACAGCACCTAATGCTCCAAGCCCTAATCCTATAAATCCTAGTATAAGCCACAATATTTTCTTAATTTTCACTTTTTTTAATCTTTCTTTTTTCTCTTTTGCTTGTAATAACGTGATTTAATGCCATTATTGGGTGATAGAATATCATTCTTGGCCCTGAAAAGCGCATAACTTCTATAATTTTTTCTTGCATTATTGGAGTATAGCAGTG
>ENA-OROD01002284-OROD01002284.1-human-gut-metagenome-genome-assembly--contig:-NODE-2284-length-14003-cov-8.544164_pt1 | contig 14003 bp, 13 predicted proteins | sample MGYA00242123_ERZ509038 | MGnify/ENA primary metagenome ERZ509038 (study PRJEB26280, sample SAMEA2338719) | human gut metagenome | biome: human gut; feature: human-associated habitat; material: faeces... | reverse complement strand
TGATTTGGCTAATGCGAACTTACACCTCAGGCGGGTCGTGGGAATCCGTTTCTTTTGGTGGCAGCAGTATGTTTTATGCGCGGCGTAAGGGGATGCGGATTGCCACGTCGCTTCGCTCCTCGCAATGACAGGTTATTTATACCCTGCTCCATTATTCATAGATTGCCATTATGGAAAAGAGAGAGCCGTGTAAAGACCACTATTGCCATTCCCCTGAAATAACTAAGCGACAAGAAAATGCCGCATTATTTCCCCCAGTGAACAATACCCCCGACTGCAAGACCTTCATGTCTAACAGTCGGGGGTTCATTATATCATTTTCAGCCCTTCACACCTCTGCCGGTTCCGGCGTCTTCGCCTTCTTCGGCGGCTGGCCGTGACGGTAATAGGTCGGGACGATGCGCTCTATGCAGTCGCGTATCGCCTGACCGTCGCGCTCGTCCACCTCGGACAACTCGGCGAGCTGCGTCATGAACTTCTCGCGGTCAACATCCAGCTCGTGCCCTATGTAGATGAGATTGTTCGCCGTCTTTTCCATGCCCTCGGCGTCCATGAGTATCTCCTCAAACAGCTTCTCTCCAGGGCGAAGGCCGGTGTATTCGACCTTGATATCGACGTCAGGCTCAAAACCGGAGAGCCGGATCATGTTCCGTGCGAGATCGTCTATGCGCACGGGATCGCCCATGTCGAGCACAAATATCTCGCCGCCGGTAGCGTATGCCCCGGCCTGAAGCACCAGCGAAACAGCTTCTGGTATCGTCATGAAATAGCGGATAACGTTCCGGTCGGTAACTGTGACGGGGCCGCCCGCGAGGATCTGCCTGCGGAACAGCGGGATAACGCTGCCGTTGCTGCCGAGGACGTTGCCGAAGCGCACCGCGACATACTCCGTTTCGGAGCGCCCGTTCATCATTTGGATGACCATCTCGCACATGCGCTTGGATGCGCCCATCACGTTTGTCGGGTTTACGGCCTTGTCGGTGGAGATAAGAAGGAAGCGCTTCGCGCCGAACTCCGACGCCGCTTCCGCGACGTTCAGCGTGCCGAACACATTATTCTTTATCGCCTCGGCGGGGGAGTCCTCCATCAGCGGCACATGCTTATGCGCCGCTGCGTGGAATACAAGCTCAGGCCGGTAGGCGTCCATGACGTTGAAAACGCGCTTGCGGTCGCGCACGGAGCCGATGAGCACGACGAGATCGAGCGCCGGATAGCGGCGCTTCAGTTCCTGCTGGATGTCGTAGGCGTTATTCTCGTATATATCGAAGATGACCAGACGGCCGACGCCGTGCTTTGCGATCTGGCGGCACAGCTCGCTGCCTATGCTGCCGCCGCCTCCGGTGACGAGCACGGTCTTGCCCTTTATGTAGTCGGCAATACCGCTCATATCCACGTCCACGGTCGCGCGGCCGAGCAGATCGACGATGTCCACATCGCGAACCTTCTTGACACTGACCTCGCCGTTTGCGAGCTGATAGAGAGCGGGGAGCGTTTTCAGGCGGCAGCCGGTGCGCTGGCAGATAGAGATAAGCTCCGTGCGGTCCTTGAGCTGCGCCGACGGGATGGCGAGCACGATCTCCTCGATACCGTATTTCTGCACGGTGGACTCGATCTTCTCGCGGTCGCCCACGATGGGGACTCCCATCAACAGTGCGCCCCGTTTGGAGGGATTGTCGTCAATGACGCACACGACCTGATTTTCCGAGTGCGAGCTGTTCTGAAATTCACGGATGACCATGGCTCCCGCGGCACCGCCGCCGATGAGCATGGTGCGTCTGCGCGTGCCCTGCTTGGAAGCGGCGCGCTGATTGCGCGGCAGACGGTAGATAAAGCGCGGGAACGAGGCCGCGACGAACAGCACCAGAATGTAAATAAACGGATAGCTGCGCGGCACGGGCAGACCCAAGAGCAGCATGCCGAGCCACACTGCCGCTCCGGAACACACCGAGGCAAGCGCTATGCGCACGAGCTCATGCACTCCCGCAAACTCCCACAGACTGTTGTAAAGCCCGAATATCCAGAAGATTATCACGGTGACGAGTGTGTTGAGCCACATGTAGGATATGACGCTGCTCATAAATCCGGCTTCCGACGCCGGTGCCGGCGACAGCTCGAAGCGCAGAAGCAGCGCCGCAACTGCCGAGAGATTTATTATCACAATGTCCGCCAGCAGCAGACACGCTATTCTCAGCAGCTTCTGCGTATTTATATTCTCATCAATGAGCTTTCTCATTTCTTCCCCCAAAGAATTACGAAAACGCCTATTATCGCGTAACAAAATGATTACAAAGACTATACCGCAATATCTGGAACTTGTACAGGAGAAAATAGAAAAAAATTTAAGTTATTTTTTTGACTGTCCGCGGCGGAAGAAAATACGTGAAAAAACGCAGATATTTTGCGCGAAGCCTTGAAAATATAGGAAGCATATGATAAACTTCTCTATTATAGTGATAATGGACGTGGTATGCTCTGCCGCGCGGAATACAGGGACGGAAAAGAGAACATTAAAGACAATCCTTATAATATGCCTCGTGCTTGTGACGGCGGCGTTTGCCGCGGGGCAGGTATATTCGCGCGTCGTGACGGATACCGTGCCGCCCGTGATAACTCTCGATTCGGACAGTATCACCGTCAGCGTTGAGGACGGGCGCGACGCGCTGCTGCGCGGCGTGACCGCGTCTGACGCGAAGGACGGGGACCTGACCGGACAGATCATAGTCTCCGGCGTGTCGAAGCTCATCAGCAACAACACCGCGAAGGTGTCGTACATGGTGTTCGACAAGGCGGGGAACATGGCGTCTGCGACGAGGTACGTGGTCTATTCCGACTATCACCGCCCGCGCTTCATGCTCATCACGCCTCTGGTATACAGCCTCGGCGAGACCGTCTCGATCACAGGCCGCCTTCAGGCACAGGACGCTGTGGACGGGGATATCACAAGCTCGATACGCGTCCTCTCGTCCGACATCATCAGCAGCACTGAGGGCGTCTATAACCTGACGCTCCAGGTCATAAACTCGCTGGGAGACACCGCGCAGGTCATGCTGCCCGTGACGATCCGCGCGGAGGCGGACGGGGATTCCGCGGTCAAGCTCCGGCGCTATCTCGTCTATGTCGGCCTCGGCGATAACTTCGAGCCGAGAAATTATATAGAATCCGTGTCTGCAGGCTCGGTCTCCGACGTGAGGATAGACAGCAATGTGGATACGCAGAGCGCGGGCTGTTATCTCGTGACCTACACCGTCACCTCCGGCGGACGCTCAAGCTCCGCGCTGATGACGGTAGTCGTGGAGTAAGGAGGCAGCGAATGGACAAGAACGAAATACGCGCGGAAAACATTTCGCTCATCTGCCTGCTGCGCACGCTGAAAAAGAATCTGTGGATGATAGCTGCCGCCGCGGCGATATTTGCAATGCTCGTCTCGCTATACGCGGACTTTGTTCGCAAGCCCGTGTACAGAGCCAGCATGACCTATGCCGTCACCTCGCGCATGAGCGGGTACAGCACCCGAAATATTACGGCGGCAAAGGAACTGGCATCCATACTCACCGAGGTGCTGGATAACCGGATCGTAAACGACACGATCCGCGCCTCGTCCGAGGAGCTGCGCGGCTATTCCGGCGGCATAAAGGCAAAGCTTGTAGAGAACAGCAACTTCGTTGTTGTGACCTCGGAATCCGGCTCGCAGCGCGAGGCCTTTCTGGCGCTGGTCGCGCTGAGGGATAATTTCGATACGATCTCCGATTATATATCCAGCAATATCGTCGCGCAGGTGATACAGGAGCCGCGAGTCTCCTCCTCGCCCGTAAATTCGATGAACGTCAGACGCACCGCGATGAAAGCGGCGCTGGCCGGCGCGGTGCTGATGGCGGCGGCGATAGTCGAGATATCCGTCATGAGCGAGACGGTGCAGACCCGCAGCGGCGCGAAGAGCCTGATAGACGCGCCGGTCATCGCAATGCTGGGGCATGAAAAGGGCGCAAGAAAGAAAAAGCGCAGGGGAGCGGGCGCGATACTCATAAATTTCCCCGCGGTCAGCCTTGCGTACACCGAACAGATAAATTCCCTGTGCTCGAGGATCGAGCACGAAAAGCGCGAAAAGGGCGGCGGCATCGTGCTCGTCACGAGTGCCGGCGCGAACGAGGGCAAGTCCACGGTCGCGGCGAATATTGCGATAAGCCTCGCGTCGCGCGGCTACAAGGTCGCGCTTATAGACGCCGACCTCCGCAACCCCAGCCAGACGGAGCTGTTCGGCGGGCGCTGGAGCAGTCCGCTGCCGTTCAACAAGATGCTTGCAAAGTCGTTCTCCGTCGAGGCGCTGAACACCTGCGCCAAGTACGACGTGGATACGAACGTCATGATGCTCTTCTCGCAGTACAGCGACGAGCGCTGCACGGAGCTTCTTTCGTCGGAGACGATGCGCCGCAGCATCGAGCGCCTGCGCAGGCTCGACTTTGTCGTGATAGATACGCCGCCAATGGGCATGTTCCCGGATGCAGAGCTGCTGTGCGACATGGCCGATCAGTCGATGCTCGTCGTCCGGCAGGACACCATCCCCGCGGCGGATATAAACGACTGCGTCGACGCGCTCAATAACAGCAGCGCGCATTTCCTCGGCTGCGTGCTCAACGATATGCGCGGCAGCAGCGGCTACGGTTACGGATACGGCCGCGGCTACGGCTATGGAAAGAAGTACGGATATTACGGCAATTATAAAAAAGAGGCCGGCTCTGCGGACGGCAGGATGAATGGTTAAAAACGTGGAAGCAGATAAGAATCAAAACTATAACTATATAGATATATCTGAGCTGCTCTCGCGCTTTTTCAGAGAGCTTAAAAAGCTGTGGCTTCCGGCGATAATCGTGACGGTGGCCTTCGCGGCGCTGTTCGCGGTGCGCGCGAAGATGAACTATACGCCGATGTATCAGTCGCGTGCCATGTTCACCGTCAGCTCCGGCTATTCGTCGGACGATATCCTCTCTTACAGCTACTACTACGATAACGAGGCGGCAAAGCAGCTCGCCGCAGCTTTCCCATATATGCTGGGAACCGACGTTATGAACGAGCTTGTGCGAAACGAGCTGGGCGTGAGCTATATAAACGGCAGCATAAGGGCGGAGGCCGTCGCGGATACGAACCTCTTCGTACTCACTGTCACCAGCTCTGACCCGCAGGACGCATATGATATTCTCGAGGCCGTGATAGCGAGCTATCCGCGCGTGGCGCTCTATATGGTGGACTATTCGCAGGTCATCATGAAGAGCGAACCGACGGTGCCAACCGCGCCGTACAACAGCTTTTCATGGAAAGGCTCGGCGGTCAAGGGCGGCATACTCGGCCTCGGCCTGAGCTGCCTTGCGGCGCTCGTGCTCGCCATGATGCGCAAGACGATATTCAGCGCGGCAGACCTCAAAGCATCGGCGAATGTGCCGATACTGGCGAGCGCGGGCGCGGCCTGTCGGAAGGTCAGGCGCAGCGCATCGCAATCGCGCGCGATCCTGCGTGACGCTCCGATACTCCTCATGGACGAGGCGACGAGCGCGCTTGACGTTGCGACCGAGCGGCAGGTGCTGCGCAGCATATTGGAGCACTGCCCGGATAAGACCTGCATCGTCACGACGCACCGCCCCAGCGTGCTGAGTATGTGCAGCAGGGGGTACCGCGTGCTTGACACGAGAGTGACGGAGCTGTCGGAAGAGGAAAGCGCGCGTATGGTTATGGATTTCTAAAATTAAATATAAAAAGGAGAAAGTGCTATGAAGCTTTTCAAGAAAAAGAAGAATACGCCTGTGGTCATCATCAAGAAGGTTCGCCGCCGCTATCATAAGCTGTTCTTTGTTATCGGCGCGGCGATAGGCGGCGCTGTCGGCTTCAACCTCAGAAAGATAGTTGACAAGCTGTCCGAAAAGCTTGCGAAGAAGTAAATAAGAAAAACGCAGAAGGGCGGGGACTCGGTTCAGAGTCCCCGCTCTTCTGATGCTGTTGTCTGGGTGTTGTCTGAGTGAACGGTTGCTTGACTATATCTTACAGCGCGTTATACTCTGTGTCGCTGACAGGCTCGCACCACTCGTTGCGGCAGTCCTCGCCGGGAACCTCAACGGCGATATGGCTGAACCAGCTGTCGGCCTTTGCGCCGTGCCAGTGCTTGACATTCGCAGGAATGGTGACGACATCGCCGACGCTCAGACTCTGCGCGGGCTTGCCCTCCTCCTGATACCAGCCCTCGCCGTCAACACAGATGAGCAACTGTCCGCCGCCGTTCGTGCGCGCGGTGGAGAGATGATATTTGAGCGAAGAATCGGTTATCCCCTTGCTGATGAGAGCGGTTATGGTCACGATGGGGCGCAGGCTGGAGCTTATAACAAGAACCTTTTTGGACATATTATCCTCCGTATGTATCGGTAATTTAGTATCGGTTGACAGCGGCGCTGTCCCCGTGCTATAATTATTATATAATCTAAAGCTGACTTCAGGTCGAGACGTAAATGAAAAATTTTTGTTAACAGAGGAAACAAATATGTATACGATAGGTCAGGTGTCGGAGATGTTCTCGCTCCCGATATCCACGCTGAGATATTATGATAAAGAGGGGCTGTTCCCGCAGATGGAGCGAAGCTCCGGCATCCGCCGCTTCAGCGAGCGCGAGCTGGAGGCTCTGCGCGTCATCGAGTGCCTGAAAAGATCGGGGCTTGAGATAAAGGAGATAAAGCAGTTCATGCAGTGGTGCGCGGAGGGGAGCGGCACCTACCCTCAGCGCCATGCGCTGTTCGAGCACCAGCTGGAGACGGTGAAGGCCGAGATGAGCCGGCTTGAGAAAACGCTGGACATGCTGCGCTTCAAGTGCTGGTACTATGAGCGGGCGATGGCCGACGGCAGCGAGGACGCGCTGCACGAGATGATACCGGACAAGCTCCCGCCGGAGATAAAGGCGATATACGACAACGCACATTCGGACTGATAAAAGCCCCTATTCTTACAAGAATGTAAGCTTAGGGGCTGTATTTGTAAGGCAAAGCTATGGCAGACGCTGTCCCCGCGCGGTAAAATACATGCGTAAACCAAGGAAAGGGGTCAGCGAGATGAAAAAGACTGAAAAAACAAATTGGCTTGACAAGATCGACGGCATCATCAAAAACGACAGCGGGCTTGGAGAACTTATGCTGGGAGCAAGCATACTGTACGGCGTCTCCGACCCCTGCGGAGCCGTGTACTCCGCATGCGCCGCGATGTGCGGCAGTAAATACTGCAAGGAGAAATGACAATGCCTATTCTCGAAGTAAAAAATCTGAAGAAAATCTATACCTCCCGCTTCGGCGGCAACAGCGTGCAGGCGCTTTCAAACGTCAGCTTCTCGGTCGAGAAGGGCGAATACGTCGCCATCATGGGCGAGAGCGGCAGCGGCAAGACGACGCTTTTGAATATCCTCGCTTCGCTCGATAAGCCGAGCTCCGGACAAGTCCTGCTCAACGGACGCAACATCGTCGATATAAAGGAGAAGGAGATATCCGCCTTCCGCCGTGACAATCTGGGCTTCGTGTTTCAGGATTTTAATCTGCTCGACACCTTTTCTATTCAGGACAATATCTTCCTGCCGCTGGTGCTCTCGGGCAAGAAGTACGACGAGATGAGCCGCGCGCTCGATCCTATTGCCGCAAAGCTCGGCATACGCGATATTCTGCAAAAGTACCCCTATGAGGTGTCCGGCGGCCAGAAGCAGCGCGCCGCCGTCGCCCGCGCGCTTATCACAAACCCGCAGCTCATCCTCGCCGATGAGCCGACCGGCGCGCTCGACTCCAAGGCGACCGATCAGCTCCTGCGTCTCTTTGAGCAGATAAATCACGATGGCCAGACCATCCTCATGGTCACGCACTCGACCAAGGCCGCCTCCCACGCAAAGCGCGTCATGTTTATCAAGGACGGCGAGGTGTTCCACCAGATATATCGCGGCGAGATGGACGAGGAGGCTATGTACGCCAAAATCTCCGACACGCTCAAGCTCCTCCAGAAAGGCGGCCGCGATGAATAAGCTCTTTTATCCCAAGCTTGCAGGGCAAAATATAATAAAAAACGGCAAGTTCTATTTCCCGTATTTGCTGACTGTGGTTGCCAGCGCGGCGGCGTTCTATATTATGACGGCGCTGTCCTATTACAACGATCTGCCGGAGAAGCAGCGCTATGACTATCTGATGATGTTCATGACGCTTGGCAGCTTTGTGCTGGCGCTTTTTATCGTGATATTCCTGAGCTATACCAACAGCTTTCTGATGAAGCGCCGCAGTAAGGAGCTGGGACTGTATAACATCCTCGGCATGGGCAAGGGCAGCATCGGCCTTGTGCTGTGCTGGGAGTCGCTGTACACATGGCTGTGCGGCATCGTCATCGGCATCCCGCTCGGTATGCTGTTCCAGAAGCTTGTGATGATGGTCGTCGGGCGCATGATGCGCTTCAATACGGTGTTCGAGTTCTATGTCTCCGTCAAGGGCATCGCAGCGACCGCGATACTGTTCGCCGCCGTCATCGCCCTGACGCTGCTGAATAATCTCCGTCGCCTGCATTTTCAGCGCCCCGTTGAGCTGCTGCACGGGCAGAATACCGGCGAGCGTGAGCCGAAAAGCAAGTGGCTGCTTGCAGTTATCGGCGTGCTTACCCTCGGCGCCGGCTATTATTTAGCAATAGAAACCAAGGACGCGATGAGCGCGATTGCAATATATTTCATCGCCGTGGTTCTCGTCATCATCGGCACCTACTGCCTGTTTTCGGCGGTGAGCATAGTTATACTCAAGGCGCTGAGAAAGAACAAAAGCTTCTATTATAAAACTAGCAACTTCATCGGCGTGTCCGGGATGCTGCACCGCATGAACCGCAACGCCGTAGGTCTTGCGAACATCTGCATTCTTTCCACCATGGTTCTGGTCATGATATCCGCAACGCTGTCTCTGTATCTCGGCACGGAGGAAGCCATTCAAATGCGCTATCCTGCCGATCTTATCGGCATATTCAAGTATTCGGTTGACGAAAAATTTGACACCGAAACGATAAGTGACGGCATGACGAAGGTTATCCGCGCGCATGGACTTGAGCCTACGAGGGTATGGAGCTATTCCACGCTGCCGCTTTGGATGACCGATAACGGCAGCGAGCTTACAAATGCCACCGGGGAGCGGCAGGCACGCATAGTTATGCTCACCTCGGCAGACTACGAGGCGCTGAGCGGCAAGAAGCTGACGCTTGATAAGGACGAGGTGATGTATGTCGGCGGAGACACACGCTATGATAAGCTGACGCTTTCAATATTTGACGACGACGGGAATGTTGAGCGCTGCGAGTTCAAGACGGTCGAGCCGGACAGCGACTTTGAAATAGGCGAATATGTCGTGATGCTGATAGATATAAGGTACCTTATTTTCCCGGATATGGCAGTGCTGCATGACGTGTGGCAGCTTATCGAGAACACATACGGCGGAGAGCGCAGTGCATTGAAGATGGACTGCAGCGTGTGTATTGATGCGGACGGTACGGAGGAGCAGAAGCGCGAATGCGGCGCGGCTCTGTCAGACTGGGATACTATCAGCTCCAATATCGACGGCAACATTGAATGGGATCTGTACTACGTCAACGAAAAGACCGAAAACGCGGAGGAGTTTTATTCGATGAACGGTGCGTTCCTGTTCCTCGGCGTGTTCCTCGGGATCATTTTTATGATGGCGATGGTGCTGATAATCTACTATAAGCAGATATCAGAGGGCTATGAGGATCGTGAGCGCTACCGGATTATGCAGCAGGTCGGACTGCAAAAGGAGGAGGTACGCAGCAGCATAAATAAGCAGGTGCTCATCGTGTTCTTTGCGCCGCTTGCCGTCGCGGCGGTGCATGTGGCGTTCGACTTCAGTCTCGTGAAGCTGATGCTTCAGCTCTTCGGCCTGATGAACGTGCAGCTTGCGATGTGGTGCACGGTCGGCAGCTTCGCTGGCTTTGCGCTGATATACGCGCTCGTGTATATGCGCACGGCGAAGGTGTATTATAAGATAGTAAGTGAATAAGCTGCTGCCCCCGACCCGACGGCTTTGACGGGTCGGGGGTTCTCTACGCCGCGGGAGGGGAGAATATACCTGAAATCAGAAAATTTTCTACACAAAAATCCTTGACTAATTTTGTGGAATGTGCTACAATTCCAATTTGTATGGCGGTGGTACGCCCTTATTGCGCCCATTTGCCAAATTTGATAAAAAAGCCTGATGTTATCAAGCTTTTTTATAAATTTTATCATCTTTATCATCCGAAGAAAGGAGGAACACAATGCCTACTTTTAACCAGCTCGTTAGAAAGGGCAGAGAGAAAGTCACCTACAAGTCCACCTCTCCTGCAATGCAGAAGGGTCTGAACACCCTGAAGAACAAGGAGACCGACCTGAGCGCTCCCCAGAAGAGAGGCGTCTGCACCGCAGTCCGTACCTCTACTCCTAAGAAGCCGAACTCCGCACTGCGTAAGATCGCCCGTGTGCGCCTGACCAATGGCTACGAAGTTACCGCGTACATCCCCGGTATCGGCCATAACCTGCAGGAGCACTCCGTCGTCATGATCCGCGGCGGCCGTGTCAAGGACCTCCCTGGTGTGCGTTACCACATCATCCGCGGTACCCTCGATGCTCAGGGCGTCAACGGACGTATGCAGGCTCGCTCCAAGTACGGCGCCAAGAAGCCCAAAGCTGCTAAGAAAAAGTAATTTCAAACGCAGCGGCAATTTTCTGCCCTGCCGTTTATCTATATAAATGTGGATAAACCTCAGGGCGCAAACGGATACTTGTAAGTATTCGAGTACCTGTGATTCCATTTTTTAATGAAGGAGGGAAGCAACGTGCCCAGAAGAGGTAATGTTCCCAAAAGAGAAATTTTGCCTGATCCTATGTATAACAGCGTTCTGGTGACCAAGCTCATCAACGGCGTTATGCTCGACGGCAAGAAAGGTGTTGCTCAGAAGGTCGTTTACGATGCTTTTGACATCATCAAGGAAAAGACCGGCAAGGAGCCGCTTGACGCTTTCACCGAGGCGATGAACAACATCATGCCCCAGCTCGAAGTCAAGGCTCGCCGTGTCGGCGGTGCCACCTATCAGGTGCCTATCGAAGTCCGTCCCGCCCGTCGCCAGACTCTGGCTCTGCGCTGGCTCGTGGATTACTCCCGCAAGCGCAGCGAAAAGACCATGAAAGAGCGCCTCGCAGGCGAGATCATGGACGCATGCAACAACCTTGGCGCATCCGTCAAGAAGCGCGAGGATATGCACAAGAACGCAGAAGCCAACAAGGCTTTCGCGCATTTCAGATGGTAATCCCTTCAGGAGTTTCAAATGCCCAGACAATATTCACTTGAGAAAACGAGAAATATCGGTATCATGGCTCATATCGATGCCGGCAAGACCACGACTACGGAACGTATCCTGTTCTATACCGGCGTCAATTATAAGCTCGGTGAGACCCATGAGGGTACCGCCACCATGGACTGGATGGAGCAGGAGCAGGAGCGTGGCATAACCATCACCTCCGCCGCTACCACCTGCTTTTGGAACGGAACCCGCATCAACATCATCGACACCCCGGGTCACGTCGACTTTACCGCAGAGGTCGAGCGTTCCCTGCGAGTGCTGGACGGATGCGTGACGGTTCTGTGCGCCAAGGGCGGTGTTGAGCCTCAGTCCGAGACTGTTTGGAGACAGGCTGACCACTACCACGTCCCCCGCATGATTTACGTCAATAAGATGGACATCATGGGCGCGGACTTCTATCATGTGCTCGATATGGTGCATGAGAGACTGAAGTGCAACGCCGTTCCCATCCAGCTCCCCATCGGCAGCGAGGACAGCTTCGAGGGCATCGTCGATCTCGTGGATATGAACGCTGACGTGTATCTCGATGATCTTGGCAAGCAGATGGTCACAGAGGAGATCCCTGAGAACATGAGAGAGCTTGCTGAGGAGTATCGTGATAAGCTCCTTGCGGCAGTATCCGACTTCGACGACGAGATCATGGAAATGTATCTCGAAGGCGAGGACGTCCCCGCGGATAAGATCCGCGCTGCGATAAGAAAAGCCACCGTCGCGGTGAAGATGGTTCCCGTGACCTGCGGCACTTCTTATAAAAACAAGGGCGTACAGAAGCTGCTGGATGCAATCGTTGACTACATGCCTTCGCCGCTGGATGTTCCGGCTATCGAGGGTGTCAACCCCAAGACCGACGAGGAAGAAACGAGAGAGGCTGATGATAACGCGCCGTTCTCCGCTCTTGCCTTCAAGATCATGTCCGACCCCTATGTGGGAAGATTGAGCTTTTTCCGCGTCTACTCAGGCTCTGTGGAGACCGGTAAGACCGTCATGAATTCCACCAAGGGACAGCGTGAGCGTCTTGGCCGCATCCTGCGTATGCACGCCAACCACAGAGAGGATATCGATCAGGTTTATTCCGGCGATATCGCCGCCGCCGTCGGCCTTAAAAACACCACCACCGGCGACACGCTCTGTGACGAAAAGAATCCTATCATCCTTGAGTCCATGGAATTCCCGGATCCGGTCATCCGCGTGGCTATCGAGCCCAAGACGAAGGCCGGCCAGGAAAAAATGGCTATCGCTCTCCAGAAGCTGGCAGAGGAGGATCCCACCTTTAAGACCTATACGGACGAAGAGACGGGACAAACCATCATTGCCGGTATGGGTGAGCTTCATCTTGAAATTATCGTCGACAGACTGCTGCGCGAATTCAAGGTTGAGGCCAATGTCGGCAAGCCTCAGGTTTCCTATAAGGAGACCATTACGAAGGCCGCCACGGTCGATACCCGCTACGCGCGCCAGACGGGCGGTAAAGGCCAGTTCGCGCATGTCAAGCTTATGATTGAACCTAACGAGTCCGGCAAGGGCTACGAGTTCATCAATAAGGTGACAGGCGGCGCAATCCCGAAGGAGTTTATCCCGTGCATCGATCAGGGTATTCAGGGCGCAATGCTCTCCGGTGTTCTCGCCGGATACCAAGTCGTTGACGTTAAGTGCACCGTGCTTGACGGTTCTTACCACGAGGTCGACTCTTCGGAAATGGCGTTCAAGATCTGCGGCAGCATGGCTTTCAAGGAAGCATGCCTGAAGGCAGGTCCGACGCTGCTTGAGCCTATAATGAAGGTGGTTGTCACCGCTCCCGATGAATACATGGGAGACGTTATGGGCGATATCAACGCCAGACGCGGCCAGATAGTAGGCACCGACATCAGAAACGGCACCGCTACCATCGAGAGCAATGTTCCGCTTTCCACGATGTTCGGCTATGCTACCGACCTGCGCAGCAAGACTCAGGGCAGAGCTACCTACAGCATGGAGCCCAGCCACTTCGTTATGCTGCCCAAGAATTTGCAGGAAGCCCTCGTTAAATCACGCGCGGGTTTCGAGAACAATGTTTGATAAATCAATAATTTAGGAGGATATTCTAATGGCAAAACAGATGTACAACAGAAGCAAGCCCCATTGCAACATCGGCACCATCGGCCACATCGACCACGGCAAGACCACTCTTACCGCTGCCATCACCAAGTACCTTGCTATGCAGGGCGGCGCAGAGTACACTGACTACTCTTCCATCGACAAGGCTCCTGAAGAGCGTGAGCGTGGTATCACCATCAACACCGCACACGTTGAGTACCAGACCGAAGACCGCATCGGCCACAACTACAAGACCGGCGAAGACGGCGCTCAGATCCAGGGCCGCCACTACGCCCACGTTGACTGCCCGGGCCACGCCGACTATATCAAGAACATGATCACCGGTGCTGCTCAGATGGACGGCGCTATCCTCGTTATCGCTGCTTCCGACGGCCCCATGGCTCAGACTCGTGAGCACCTTCTGCTCGCCCGTCAGGTTAACGTTCCTTCCGTCCTCGTCTTCCTGAACAAGTGCGATCAGGTCGACGACGAGGAGCTCCTCGAGCTCGTCGAGATGGAAGTCCGCGAGCTGCTCGACTTCTACGGCT
>ENA-OROD01002279-OROD01002279.1-human-gut-metagenome-genome-assembly--contig:-NODE-2279-length-14029-cov-3.464076_pt1 | contig 14029 bp, 10 predicted proteins | sample MGYA00242123_ERZ509038 | MGnify/ENA primary metagenome ERZ509038 (study PRJEB26280, sample SAMEA2338719) | human gut metagenome | biome: human gut; feature: human-associated habitat; material: faeces... | reverse complement strand
TGAATACGCATCCTTTATTCCTATGTTGTGACACTCTCTTCCGTCAGCGGTAGGATATCCTTTTACTACAATGTCATCACCATATTGAACATAGTATTGCTGTATACTTTCAAAATTCTGCAGGGAAATATCTGTTATAAGACTGGTATTCTCACCCATCATCGAATAATTAACCTCATCAGGAAGCTGTCCTATTATATCTAACAGTGCATCGAATGTGTCAGTTGTGAAATCGCAGATTCCATTATCACTATCTATAGCCAAAAACATTATTTTATATGGGACTCCATTTAACACACTTTCTATTTCTATGTCTTTTCCATTTACTAATTCATTAGATACATATTTTATAAACTTATCATTATCCATATTTTCCTCACTATTAAATATATCATCATTAAATATATTTTGATTATAAATCTATATTAATTATATCATTATTCTTATATACTTTTATAGTCACTTGTCATAATAAAAGACAATATCGTTCTAAATATTGTCTTTCTTAACTAATTTTATAGCATTAGCATTATTATAATGTATAAAATAATAGTCAAAGATAATAGATAAAATCAAGAAACTATTAGATTACTAGATGTTTATTTTACAATATATAATCTTTGACTATTTATAATATGTAATAGATTTTAAACTACCATGAGTATGTATACTTTTAACATACTTATTATTAGAATAAAAATATTCTCCTAATATTGAACCACTATTTTCTTTTGAAGTAAGTGTAATAATTGCATAATTTTCTTCTTTAAAATATTCAATAAATGCACCTTTAGCGGATTTGCTTCTTTCTTTAGCATCTATTGCCACCATTTTTATATTTTCATCTTCCACAACCACTTCATTACGATTTGAATCAAGCGTCGTTATTAAAGTACCATTGGTATACACAACATCATAATTTTTAATACGAGTTGATAGGCCCTGTCTATTAAATAAATTCTTTTGTAAAGTAATATTTACAGGTCTATTATGTATAATTGCAATATAAGTGTTATCAGATTGTATAAATCCATTTTGATAGTTATATTCTAACAAATAATTGCAAACATTAAGTACATATAATTCATAAATATAAGGAATAGTAAAAACTAAAATTGGCAGTAAAATTATAATAGTATATTTTTTAGTACTAAGTTTTTCATAAGAAGTATTTGATTTTAATTCAATCTTTTTATTTACACGACATATACCTATTACATATAGAATCCATGATATTACAAAAGTTGGAAATATAACTACACCATTCCATCCTACATCAACTAAACTAAATGAATAAATATCAATAATATCAAGTAATAAATAAAATATTATAAGTTTTTTTAAACTCTTTAAATCAGTATCATTTTTAGATATTTTCTTTAAAAAAATTATTGATGCTAATAATACAAAAATTGAATTTGGGTTAATAAATACACAAAACAATGGTTCCCTTGTTATGACTAACCATCAAGAACACTCCATTAAAGTAAGTAAACAAGCAAAAAGATTAAGTATGAATGGAGCGACTGTAACATCGATCGTTCACAATCATCCAAACAATTCATATCCATCGGGGTTTAGAAAAAAAGACAATCATGGTGATAAATATGCGGCAGCACTTATCTCTAATTCCAAAGGATATAGAGTTGAACACTATGTATATCAGCCACAAAAGGGGCGTTTAATAATGTATGATAAAAACAAAATTATAGGACCTATCCCATGGGAATATATTTTCTCTTCTAATAAATGATATATAAGACACTTAATCCCCTCAAAAAAATAAGAATTACCTTTTTATTTAATCTATTTTTGAAAGTATGAGAAAGATAATTAGTTTCATATTCATTACTTGGTTTATTTCCTGTTCAGGAAATAGAGATATCGTACTGACAGATTTTACAAAAGAATTAATCTCCATATATCTTAATGACTCCGAACATATCCAAGCCCAAAAAAGGAAGGACGAAATAATACTAATTTCTACAACAGATTCACTATATTACACCTTATTGATATTTAGCAACAATAGTAAGTCTTATAAATATGAGACTTTCGATTTCGTAGGACGAACAATATATATGGGACACTCTATCAAAGCTTTTGGAGACAAGATTCCTATCTTTTATTCAGGGAATAATTTTGTTAAACAAAAAAGGCAAGATATCCCAAATATGAAGGAATATGATCCATCTGTCTGGCAAGTTAGTTTTTATAAAGACAGCTCTTTTTGTAAAATGAGAACATACAAAACTACTCCAAGCGAAAACATTGCAGATATAGAAAACTTAGCAAAAAAGTATTTTAAAATATCACGACCGTCAACAAACGAAATATATCAATTATACGAAGTTGAGACCGAGCCCCAATTTATTTTAGGTAACGATTCTTTAAGGCAAATTATAACATCGAATTTTAAACGAGTAAAGAGGGCTCCTATGCAAGGGAAAATACCAGTAGTAGTTGATGTCTTAATCGATAAACATGGTATTGCAAAACTAATCGGTATCAGAAAAAGTTCGGGAGACACAGTAATCGATGAGGAAGCATTAAAAGTAGCCAAGATAATATGCCAATATAAATTTATCCCGGCAACTCATCGAGGAGAAACTGTCGAGACAATCTTTCCCATTATGTTTCTCGATAATGACGTTAAAGCTAAATAACTCATACTAACAATAAAGTATAATTACGTTTTGAAAAATAAAAAGATTGCTTCCATTTGACTTGTCAAATATAGTATAGATTATATTCCTGAAAGTTCAAACGATATGAATTTCACATTCGGACGATTGTCTTATTTTGTAATAAAGGACTCCAACGGAAATATGACGGCTGACCTCGACCGGGATATTGTCGCCATACGATACAACATGTTGAATTTGCCCGATACCGTGCAGTTCCGCAACGGGTCGGCTATCGTGAATTATTACACCGCCGACGGCAAGAGAACCGGCAGTAAATACCTCACACCACAGACAACGGTCGTTATCCCCGCGGGTCAGCCCTTCGGCAGTACATCGGGGACAGCGGCCATGAGCAGTCATGTTACGGCACGTCGGGGTTCTTTGGAATATGCGGGAGCCGATTTCGAGAGCGATACCCTGATACGAATTCATAACGGCGACGGCTATTTGGATTGTTCGGAACAAGATTTCCGGTACTTCGTGCGGGATTATCAAGGGAATATCCGCACCGTCTACGGCAGTGCGGTAGCAAAACTAATACCAGTGGAACCTCCTTTTTCCTTGACGAACCGGGGGGCGATAGGCGGAGATAAACCACCTATTCGCCCAAAACCCATAGAGCATACCGTCACCTACCAACGTATGCAATACTATCCTTTCGGTCTTCCTTATGAAGCCCATTACCAGCCCGAAGAACAGCCGTATAAATACGGAGGAAAGGAGTTTATAGAGCTGCACGGCTATGACAGTTACGACTTCGATGCTCGTATGTATTATCCGGCTCTCTGCCGATTCACCACTATGGATCCTCTTTGTGAAAAATATTACTCCATCTCACCTTATGCTTACTGTAATAACAATCCGGTAAAATATGTAGACCCGGACGGGGAATCGTGGCGATTGACTTATGACAGAATAGAAGGAGAGGTGATTTTTACAGGATATGAGTGGGTAGATGAAGATAAATCTTATGATGTAGACGGTAATTTATTGCAGGGTTTGTATGCGCAGGCCATATTTTTTTCAGATAACAAAACTTTTGACAAGGATAACGGCTATAATATAGGATCTTCTACTGCCACGGTTTATTTGGCAGACGGAACGACCGAGACATATGCGGCCTGTACGAATCCTTCGGGAAGCGACTATGCTACGGTTCCCGAAGGTACTTATCATGCGAAAGTAGGCAAGCATAAGGGGGCTTATACGGCTTTGCGAATGGAGGATACCGACGGTAGCGGGAGAATAGAATTAGGATACGAAAATCCGGCATATACCGATGGCCGGACATACGCAGTGGGTATTAATATACACAAGCCTGGAATAAATAATCTTACAGGAATGATTACTAAAAAAAGACCTATATCGGCAGGATGCCTGTTGGTCGACATAAATAGCTGGGACCGTTTTATAGGGCATTTTGAAGCAGAAGACCAAAAGAACAATACGGTAAGCGTCACGGTTTCGAGATCTCTATCGGAACCCGTGAACGTAAACCGGTTGCCGGCTTTTAATTTTATTCTGAATGGAACGAGAGAATCATTTTTTAGTCGTATTAAAAATAGGAAATTATGAAAAAGAGCGTGCTATTGCTGTTTTTTGCCGGTTGTGTGGCGACAGGCATTTTTGGAATCGGCCGTAAGATTCCGATGAATCGGGTGAATGATTTGGGGCAGAGGGAAGGCTATTGGAGAGATTCTGTCGGAGGAGGATTCGTATATGATCTATATTATAAAGGTGGTAAAAAAGATGGATTATACAAGCGTTTTTATCGTAATAAATTATTTCTGTTTGGGGAATACACAGCGGATAATATATCTGGCACATGGTATATGTTTGGAGATGAAGGAGAATTACGTTGTACCATTGATTCGATAGAACTCAATAAGGACAGTATATATACGGGGTATTGCCGAATTTTCTGTAAATATAAATGTCATAGTATTGATTATTATCCAAGTGGAGCCGTTAAGAGCGAAGGATATATGGTGTGTGACGAAGAGTTTGAGATTGAGATTTGGGAAATCGGGGAGTGGAAATATTACGACGAGTCCGGGAATTTGATAAAGACAAAAGACTACGGCGACCGACGAACTCCATAGGAGGAAGAGATCAATCTGTTAATGGACAATGGATTGAAGAAAATAAAACTTTAATGGAAATGATTATCAATTCTAAAAAGGAAACTATTAAAAATATGCAAGAGTGATGAAAACAATGGTCTATATATTTTTCTCGTTTTTCATGTTTTGTGCTATGAATTTAAATGCACAGAGTCCAATAGAGATTGATACCGTATCGTTGAGATATGTCAATGGATTCACCAATCAGCATGAGATTGTAGATGAGTATCGAATGACAAATCATTCAAACGAAGAGTATATAACTTGGGTGTCATTGGAGCCGACAAATGATAAATCGAACATTGAATTGGTACACGATTTCTTTAAAAAGATAAAGGGCGATTTCAGTTACATTCAAGCGATGTATGAAGAATTACTTGACAATCGGCCATCTATCACTGGATATTCGTTTATTAAAAAAATTGCACCCGGTGAGACATTTACCTATTTCATTGTCAAAACAGATCCGGAATCAAATTTTTATTCCGAAAGGATTGTCCTTATGAAGGGGAGTGAAGTCGAACAATATTTAAGGCTGCAGATTGAAGAAAAATATTTTTTCAAACCATCGAGTATTGTTTTAACTGGAAAATAACCTCCCTATCCAAGAGATTAGCCCACATACCTATGAAGAGCATTCGTTTTTATTTGGTCGTTTGGCTTTTAATACTAATGTGTTGCAATAACATAGGCTCTAAAAAGGCAGGCAATAGCGGTAACATTGTGCCGACATAACTGATACGATACGACAAGAACAATTAGATAACGGTGGAATGGAAACAGTCAAATAAGAACTGTCTTTTGAGGGAAAGAAAATATTTGGTTTTGATGTAATTAGAATGGATTTTATATAAATGATTATTAATATCTTATGTTAAGAACTCACGAAAACCGATATGCCGAGCAGCTCGACATGGTGTATAAGGGGAACCGGCTGACAAAGGTCTCGAAAAACGGTGACCCAAATCTCGAGTATGATTTTCAAGGATATCCCGATAAAGCCGATGCGTCGACCGAGATGACATACGACCCCAATGGAAACATGACCGCCGACCTCGACCGGGGAATCGTGGCCATACGATACAATTTGCTGAACCTACCCGACACCGTGCAGTTCGAAAACGGCAACCGTATCGTCTATTTTTATTATGCCGGAGGGGAAAGAGCCGGGGCGGTCACGACCACATATTCCACCCCCATATCCGTGCCCCTCGACAGCGTTTATCTCGGTGAAGACCCGCATTTCGACATGTGGGAACACCGGCATGGAAATCTTTTTTACAAGATGGGCTCCCCGTCGCGGCTGCTGTTCGACGACGGTTTTTTCGAGTTGGCCGAGCGACATGGGGGATTGATCTCTCAGATACCCTATGTCTTTGTCCGGGATCATATCGGCAGTGTGCGATTGGTCTGCAACGTCAATACCGGGGAGGTCGTGCAGAGTCTCGAGTACCTCCCTTCGGGGGTTATTTTCCGCAGCCGGAATTTCGACCGGCAGCCCTACCGGTTTACCGGGAAGGAGCTGCTATCCGCTCACGGGCTCGACTGGTACGATTCCGGAGCTCGCATGCAGGAGTTCCATATCCCGCGCTTCACCACGATGGATCCGCTCTGCGAGAAATATTACTCCATCTCGCCCTATGCCTATTGTAATAATAATCCGGTGAATTATGTAGACCCGGACGGGAGAGAAGTACAAGTAGCCAAAGAGTATCAAGAGCAATTTAGAAATGACTTGCAAAATGTTTTTGGCGATAGAATAAATATGCTTTCTTTCAACGATAATGGGACATTACAACTTGACGGGAAAACAAAAGATTTTACCAAAGAAATGACAAAAGACCAAAAGGAAGCCTTCAAAGGATTAAATAAAGCAATGAATGACAAACAAGTTACGTCTGTGGTTTATGCTGATAATTACAATATAACAGTTAACGGTGAAGTAAAATCTGTCGATATAGTGAAAGAATACGGAGGAGGTTTGTATTCCAAAACAGATAATTTGATTATCATTGCTCCAAGTGTGAGAAGTGTGGATGTTACGTTAGACCAAATTCAAATTACCGCAGATGGGTTAGGCTTTCCAAGCCAAAATGTCCAACAAAATACTACTTCTACGTTGTTTCACGAAATAGGAGAACGGAACACTACCAATATTAATTTTAGAGGAGTTGTCATTGATTTTGAAAACTATGTAAGGAGAACAATCGGACTTCCTGTTCGTCCATATGATTTAAATCATAGTAAGACAATAAAAACTAATTATACAAAATGAATATGAAAGTATATATTTATTTGATATTGATTTGTTTAAATGTTTTTTGTAGACTAAATGCTCAAACAAGAATTGCAGGAAATGAGCAATACAATTCCTACGAGCTATGTATTTATGTTGATAACTTGTCTCAAAAATCGATTCCTGATATTTTTGTTAGCACGTACTACGATAAACTTAAAACGTCAGATTTTAAAATTTCGCAAGTAATTGATTCCATTCACAAAAGAAGAGAAGTACATGTCCGTACTAAAAAGGCGAAAGACGGTTTTCTCTTTGTGAATAAATATATTATGGATCATGTTACAAATTTAAATTGTGAATTGGGCAAAATGAAAGTGTTATATATATATAATAATAAGGAAGTAAAAACAAAGGAAGATGTAATGAGTGTTCTCCGATTAAGAAAAAAAAGTATTCAGATTTCAGAGATTACACAAGATGAGCAATCGGGGCTAATCACCGTATATGTTATTGATCAATAACATATACGGTGATATCAGGATACTCAAAAACAATAAATAAACTCATTTTTTAATAATTTCCGAAATCTCGAACAAGAAAAGTTGAACAAAGGAATATAGACGGTATTCTTAAAGAGGCTATAAAAGCATACGATAAATGGATACAAAACCCTAAAAACAAAGGAAAGGAATTTAAATATGAAATCAACACAAACCTCCCCAAGAATTAGATTTTTTTAAAGTCATTTGTTCAAACTTTTTTTAATTGATTTGATCTTGTTTCTGTTATTCAGATACTATCAACCAATGTGTGAACCCTGTTTAGATAATATAGACTGTCCCCCTTGTTTATCAAAAGAACAGTATTTTATAATATATTTTGGAATAGCAATAAATACGATTTTCGCAATTTTCTGGTTATTCAAAAGAATAAAAAGAAAAACTATCGAATGAGAGTTTTTCTGTCGGCACAATCTTTCTATTGGTATTCTATTTTTATTGTTTTTTGTTTTACGAAAAGTGGTAAATCGCAAATATGAAATCGCATTATTGTTGTTAGTTCAGTTTTGTATTTCGGTATTATTGTCACTTATTATTGAAAGTTCAAACGATATGAATTCCACATTCGGACGATTGCCTTATTTTGTAATAAAGGACAACAACGGACGTTTTGGTAAATTTCGTTCATTTATGACCAAAAACTATATCTATTGATTTAAATATGGGCATACAATATTAGAAAACTATCTGAACAGTAAAATTAGACACCCCTTACAATTAAAAAATCAGATGAAAACCAGTTTCAAAGCAAGAAGATGATTATAGGAAAAGAGAAATGTCGTGTTATTACAGGCCTAAAAAGGAAAACTGCGAAAGCGAATAATAGAGGAACAAGGATCGATCACCGAGGGCGAAGCGTCTTTGCGGAAGCCTGATATTAAAGGATAACATGTAGAAGTGTATAATCACAATTTAGTATAATTGAATATGAAAAATATTAGGATTATAATTGTGCTAGTCGTATTCCCATTTTTCTGTATAATCGGCCAAAATCAACAAAGTTTGCCGGAGGATAGACCCATTATTCCTCCATCTCCGAGGGCTGCCGCATTTCATATTTATGGAGATTATCCGGTTAATTATAATACAGGAATTGCTGATATATCCATACCATTGTATACTGTAAAGATGGAGGGAATAGAGGTGCCGATAACATTGCGATACCATCATGCAGGTGTGAAATTTTATGAAACTCAGTTGTCGAATGTCGCTACGGGGTGGATTATAGATGTGGGAGGATTGGTGTCACGAACAATTATGGGGAAACCAGACAAGCGGGTTCCTATGTTTAATGTAGATTCTTTGGAGGCGGGCTATCTTACAGAAACAGATGAAGAGGATTTCAAAATATTACAACGATTGGCTTGCGGGCAGTTGGTGAATACGGTACTTGACTCGGAATATGATATTTTTTCCTATCGGTTTAATGATAACGTCGGGAAATTTGTTGTGGGCAGATTTGACGAAGTAATTAAATTTCCGCATAATTCGTTAAAAATAGAACCCGAGTGGGCCGGTCATCTTATTCAAAAGATCGATATTTATGACGATAAAGGAGTTCAATATAGATTTGGTAAATCCTTAGACGGGCAATCGAAGGCTGTGGAATATACGGGTAGCAATTTCGAGTCGAGTTGGCTTTTGACCGGAATAAAGCCGAGCCACGGAAAAGATAGTATTGTTTTTAAATACAGAGATGCATCGCGAAATGGGAGTTTTACGTATAAAATTTGGGTTCCCAATCATTTTGTGGAAATAAAAGATGGTCGTCAGGGAGATGAGATTATAGAAGATGTGCAGGGAACGCATACTTATTTTGGAGATAGTTATGCTGGGTCTAGTATAGAATGTTTGGTATATAACGGATATAGAGAGTTATTGTATAATATAAAAACAATATCGGAGATTATTTTTCCATTGGGGAAAATTGTATTTAATTCGATAGATGGAGGAGAGCGAGTTTCGAGTATAGATATTTTCGATAATAGAAACGAGTTATTAAGAAGTGTTCGTTTCAACACAACCGCTTTTGACGAATCGGGGCGGTGGAATGCATTAAATTCTGTTGAGTTTTTAGATTCTCGACGAGTGTGCGATTCTCGATATTTGTTTGAATATAATGATGTACGATTTCCCCAAGTGGAACATACCAATGCATTGGATTATTGGGGATATTATAATGGTTGTAACGACAATACGTCTTTGGTTCCTAATTTTTATTTGACATTTAAACGGAACCAAGTAAAAAATGGAGCATGGGGTGTGTTGGAAAAAGGTCTGTTATATAATTATGCCATCGGGTCCTGCGATAGAACTCCTTCTGAATATTTTGCCCAAGCATACATTTTAGAAAAAATAGTTTATCCTACCGGTGGATTTTCGGAATTTGAATATCAGTTGAATCGTTATGGGGAAGATAAACCGGGAGGAGGATTACGGATTCATCGAATTATCAATGATGATGGAAAAGGAAATAAAACTAGCAGAAGTTATGAATACTCTCCGGGTGTATTGGAATTGATGCCCGATAGTGCAGAAAATTATATTCATGAGGCAGATGGCATTCTTTTTCAAATGAGGACAGAAAATCAAGGGTTTATTCGCTATCACGAATTTTCATTTAGAAAGAGATTCTATTCATCTGATATGAACGGAGCTTTAACTTTGGGAACAGGAAACCAAATCAGATATCCCGAAGTTATAGAATATATCGGTACGAACGAACAAAATATCGGTAGGAATGTATATCGATTTGAAGAACACCGAAACTTGTATACTAGGTCTCGGCCTAATAATGATTTGACTTTTCCCCGGTTGCATACATGGAGAAGATGGAAATCGGGGAATTTGATAGAGACGTTGGTTCAAAGACGGGACGAAATAGGAAATTGGGTGTCAGAAAGGATAATAAGAAATGAATATGAATTATTAAGTCGCACCAAATTGAGAAATTTAAGCGTAACAAAAACAACGTTTTATCCACCGTCTTTTGTCCGTATAGGTTCTTTAAGTACAACCGATTTAGACGATTTAATTCTGACTCCTGATTTATTCGAGCGTTTGGATCTTATTTATGGACGTTTTGAACATTCGAGGAGTTTTCCGTTTTTCCTTCAAGATCGATATTTGATAGATACCTCTACTCCCGTTTTATCGGAAACGATAGACTCGTTGTGGACAGATAACGGTAATTTTGTAAAGAATGAAAGTTATGCATATGATTCTATTTATTTAAAGCCGATTAGTATTGTTCAAACGACCAGTGATGGTGAAATGTTGGAGATAAAGAATGAATATGCCTTTTCCGATGCTTATAAAAATGAAGACCCATATAAGGGAATGATAAAAAATAACATAGTCTCTCCTATCATAGAACGGCAGGAATACAAGAAAAAATTCGAGAATGTATTGTTGTCCACTCAAAAGTTAAGTTATAAGCAATTTTATCCGAAAGTGTTTAAGCCGAGTGAGTTTATGATATCGTTTGAGAGCAATCCATTTTATTTGAAGTCGAAATACAGTAGATACGATTCTCATGGAAATCCATTGTGTATAACGAGCGATGATTTAACTACCATTTATTTGTGGGGATATAGTTATCAATACCCGGTGGCGGAAATTAGGAATGCCTCTTGGGAGCAAGTAGAGAGCATCATAGGGGATGCCGAGGCTTTCGCTGCGGCTGAAATTCCAGACGGAATGTTACTGGCCCGATTGCGTACGGAACTGCCGTCGGCACAAGTAACCGTTTATACGTATGAGCCGCTGGTGGGAATTACCTCTTCGACCGATCCTCGGGGGCATACGACTTATTATGAGTATGATGATGTGGGGCGATTGGTGCGTGTGAAAGAGGGGGAGAAGACTACGACATTGTATAAGTATCATTATCGGAATGAATAGAGCGATGAAACGGATAAAGAGAAATGTTATGAATATACGTGTTTTATTATTTACAGCTGGTATTGCAGCTGTACAAGTTTTGTCGGCAATAGAATTGACTGCCGACAGCAACCGGCTGGAAGCTGGGGAGGCATTCGTCAAAATGCTGGTCGAGTACCAAGAACCGGGCAGAGCCGGAACGAAATGCCGGTGGGACTTCCGAGGAATGCAAATCCTTTCGGAGGAACTTCCCGTGGAATATTTTATTCCGGACAGTTCCCATATGGATATTCTTTGTGGTCGCGAGGGGCGTAACCGTTATTATTACCGACAAGGAAGTGATAGCCTGTGGTGTGTGGGACATGAGAATGCGACTTTCTATATCGATTATGCTCGTCCCGAACTTTTGTTGCGTTATCCTTTCGCTTATGGCGATTCTCTGACGAGTCGTTTCGAAGGAGCAGGACGGTATGGTCAGCGTATTCCTCTTTTCGTCGGGGGAACGACGACTGTCACAGCCGATGCCGAAGGTGAATTGAGGTTACCGGGAGAGACTTTCGGAAACGCCCTGCGGGTACATACCGCCCGCCGATATGTGAGGATATGTGAAGACAGCTTGTCGGTGAGTGTGGATACGTATGCTTGGTATGTGCCGCAGAATCGTTATCCGGTGTTCGAGAGCGAGACTTCCACGCTGCATGGTACACAGGCCGATACGATACTCTCGGCTGTATCGTTTTACTATCCGCCCGATTATCTGAGTGGGGAGAGTGACCGTAGTGCCGACGATGAATCGATTGAGGAGGAGATCCTACCGATCGAGAGTGTTTTTACCGAGGCGGAGTATCTGCCCAATCCGGTGGAAAGTGACTTGACGATAAAATATAAACTTACTCGTTCGGCTTCGGTGTGGTTCACTTTGCACAGTAGCGCGGGAATTTGTCTGAGACGGACACCGAGTCGTGAGGAAGATGAGGGAGAGTATTCTGTGCTGGTTCCTATGTCGGGGTTAATGCCGGGGGTGTACACATTGTATGTTCATGTGGACGATAAGGTACTTTCTGTAAATATTATCAAGGGGTAATTCGGGCGGCTGTCGTAAAAATGAGATACTATTTTTGTAAAAACTTTCGTCGAACCCGAAAAATGTATTATATTTGCCACCGTTTTTACGGGATCGACCCGAGGGAGTGATGCTCGAGTGGTTGAAGAGGCACGCCTGGAAAGCGTGTATACGTCAAAAGCGTATCGGGGGTTCGAATCCCCCTTACTCCGCAAAAAAGCCGTTGCAAGTTTTTTGCAACGGCTTTTTTGTAAGAGGAACTGGTTTGTTGCGGTGGTAGAAAATGGATCAGTCGATAATTAGTGGGGCTTCTTCTTTTATATACTCTCCCCTTTGTTTCTTCGGTAGTTTTCTTATATTGCTTCGCAACACGGGGAAGAAAGATTAAAGGTATTCAATATCGCTTCTTGAAATCAATTAACTAATATCTTAACCCCTCCGTCACTTCGTGCCACCTCCCCTATATTTTGCATAGCAAAACACCCCGTAAGGCTACGGGACACGGTAGAGGAGGAGGGGAAATACTTTTAACGAATATCTTAACTCTTCAATATATATCTTTTGGGGCGGTGGGAGCTTGAACATCTATTAAACTAAAACGGGCAGGGAGCTGTTCTTTTTGGATAGATGGGGATTTTAATGTCCCGGTTTGTATGGAATGGAAGATATTTGTGTATATTTGATTTTTCGAATATAGGATATGACTCGATGTGAGAAATAGGAATATCGGTTTTGTCTTGTTTCTATTTTTCCCTTGTCGGGTTTTGAGGTAGGAAATCGAATAAAGAAAATTAAATTTTGAAGATATGAGAACATTATTATTGTCTTTTGCAATCGTGGGGTTATTGTGCGGTTGTTCGTCCAAGTCGAATTACGGTGAAGCTAGGGGAATTGTATGCGATGCTACCATGAATACGGTTACTATTGTTACCGACGACAATGACACGTTGTCGTTCAGTACGGTCGATACCGATAAAAGCGGGGGCGACGGATTGCTGCTGGGCGATACGGCCGAGATTACTTACCGGGGAAGGTATGAAAAGGGAATGGGGGCTTTGAAAATGGTGTCTTATCCGCAAAGAGCGTTACTCGGTGGCGACCGAGACGAGTATGGTTGCATAGGCTCTGCCGGATATGTGTGGAGTGAGGTGTTGCAGGATTGTATACGGGTGTTCGAGAAGGGTATCCGCACGGAGTCGGTTCGAGGGGATAACCGTTCGGTATATATCGTCTTTTCTCCCGATTCGTCCCAAGTGGAATTGTTTTTCTCCGACGGGCAACCGAATGAGATTTTGGAGCGGCGGACGTTGCCTTCGGGCGGTTTTGCTTGGAATGTGGAGGACGACGATACGAAGAATGTGCGTTTCATAAATGGTTTGTGGACGATCGAACAGCGGGGTGAGGTCATATATCGGGAAGATAGTGCAGCTGCCGACTCGTCGTTGGGCGATTGGCAGGAGCGGACTTATGAGGGG
>ENA-OROD01002276-OROD01002276.1-human-gut-metagenome-genome-assembly--contig:-NODE-2276-length-14040-cov-4.808223_pt1 | contig 14040 bp, 6 predicted proteins | sample MGYA00242123_ERZ509038 | MGnify/ENA primary metagenome ERZ509038 (study PRJEB26280, sample SAMEA2338719) | human gut metagenome | biome: human gut; feature: human-associated habitat; material: faeces... | reverse complement strand
CACCGCAGCCGCCGGGTATCTCGTGATCCCCGCCGCGGCATTCGGGGCGCTGGGCACCGTCGAAGCGCTCTACCTCACGCTCCCCGCGGCAGCTCCGGAGCAGATCGGCGTCACCGTTCTGCACTTCGGATGGATCGGGTATTACGAGTCGGAGACGCCCGATTTCGCGACAGATTATCGGGTGCTCACCGATTTCTCCACGTGGACGGAGGCGTATTTCGCGGGAAGAGCCACCGATCCGGCCGGCGCGGCGCTCTCCATCGTCAAGAGCACCCTGGACAAGAACGCGACGCTCTCCGGCATGATCGACGGCGTGCAGATCACGCAGGTCGGGTTTCCCGGCGCATATGCGGAGGCAGGGCTGATGATCAACCGCTTCGATACGGTGGAAGGAACCTTTGCCGACCTCAAAGACGTCACCTATTTCGCCTTTGAATACGCGAACCCCTCGGGCGCACAGCGCACGGCGCTCATCAAGATGCAGGACGCCGCCGGTACGCAGGCGACGATCGCTGAGAAGTCGGAGATCACCTTCCTCGACCGTAATTTTGAAAATCCGCGCGTCGTCAGTCAGGCGGATCCCTATATGCGCACGGATACAGGGAGCGGCTGGATGATCGTGCCCCGCACGGCGTTTACGGGGCTCGGAGATACGCTCGCGGCGTGCTATCTCCTGCTCAACGCTTATGACGCGTCCCTGAACGGCTCCGCGATCCAGTTCGGCAAGATCCTTACCTATCGGGGAGAAATTGCCGATTACACAGCGGGAGAGGTCATCGCCGATCCCTATTCCTGGTCCCTCACGGACTACACCGCCCGCCTGGCAACGACGTCGCAGAAACCCGTCGTACAGATGGCGCGCGTCCAATCTGCGCCGCTGATCGAAATTCCCATCGCCTGCGATTTCGGCGACGTGCGGATTCTGGAGGATTTCTCCGCCGGCTACAGCGAAGACGAAGCGGAATACAACGCCGCCATGGCGGGAAAGATCTACGACAAGGTCGGAGGGCTCACGGTGGCGCGCAGCGCTTCCGAATACGGAACGGCGCTCAAAGTAACCGTGACGGAGCCGAAAGCAGACCGGCCGGACGATTATGCGGGGCTTACCTTCGCCGCCAAAGCCGCTGTCAACCGCTGGACGCGCTGGAAGAACGACGAGGATTCGCTCGAGGGCGTCACGCTCTTTTTCTCCAACCGATCGGACATGGAAATTTCCTTCAGCTTTGAAATCGATGAATTCGACCCCGATCAGAATCTGTCGGAAAACCCCAGCGGAGAACGCTGGAGCGTGGCGCTGGGCGCGCGCGTCATCCTCTACGATACCGTAAAAGAGCAGCAGTCCCTCGTTCACGCTACGCCCACCGTCAATATTCCCGCAGGGTTTACCGGCTGGGTTAGGATCCCCGTAAGCGGATTCACGAAAGCGGCATGGTGCACCTGGGGCAATTCCGTACTCGACCTGACGAACGTACCGCAGTTCACCCTGGCGTTCAATACGCAGATCAATCTCGGCGCGGAATTCGTTTTGGACAGCATCGGGCTCTACTATAACAAGACCGTCGTCAAATCCATGTTCCGCGACAACGGCAGCTCCTTAAAGGACAATATGGAGGCAGGCAAATGAAAAAGATTACGATAATGGCATTCCTTCTGGCGTTCGTTCTCGCATTCGGCGCGTGCGAAGAGCCCCAGAACAACGCGCCCGTTTTGCGGAATCCCGAGGGTACGATCTCTTACCTCTTCCCCTCGTATGAAGGTTTTTATTACGAAGCGCCCTCTGTTCTGACGGAGGAAAACCGCTTGGTCGTCAGCTATACCACAAACGCGACCGAGGGCGCCGAAGACAGCGTGATTGCCGTCCGCACGGCGGCAAAGAGCGGCTCCGCCTGGGACTTTTCGGCAGAGCCCTCCGTCGCAGTCGCGCCCTCTGCGGACGGATGGGACAAATACAACGTCGGCAACGGCGACATCGTTGCAGGGAGCTTCACCTACCGGGGAACGGATTACGCTTATCTGATGGCTTATGAAGCGAGTCCCGCCGCCGCGGAAAAGCGTTTTTCCGTAGGGCTCGCCCTCTCTTCCGACCTGAAAAACTGGGAGAAGGTGGGAAACGCCCCCTTCCTCTCCTATGATTACGAGACGTACGGCGACACCGCCGGGATCTGCTATCCCAGCCTCGTCAATCTCAACGGAAAAGGCAACATCCTGCTCTTTTATACCTACGCCTCCTCTACCGTGACCGAAACCAGGTTCGTAGAGGCAAATCTCTCCGACCTCGATCATCCCGCCGTATCGGGCAGCATCTCCGTCGCGCACGAGGGACTTCCCCTGGACGGCAACGAGTGGGCTGTCGTGACGAATGCCGATTTCGCATACGACGCGGAAACGGATGAAATCTTCATCGTCAAGGACGGTTTCCCCTATGCCGCGCAGAACGCGCAGAAAGCGACCAAAGTCGAGATCGCCAAAATCGCGCTCGAATCTCTCTACGCGCAGACGGCGCGCTGGACGCCCGTCTGCTCGATCGTGGACGAATTCGTCGCGGGCGGGTACTCCCGCATCTACTCCGCGGCGTTCGTCTCCGACGCATGCGCATGGATTGCAGGCGAAGAAGTTTCCATCGCGTTCACCTCGGGCGTCGCGCAGAAAAACGCCGAAGACAAAACATGGATCCACAGCCCGGGCATCCATCTTCTCTCCATCGAAGCTGCACTGCGGGAGGACTGACCGTTGAAAAAATTGATCGCGCTGATCGCATCCCTTCTCTTCCTTCTGCCGGCAGCGGGCGGCTGCGCCCCCGACAAGCCGGAAGAGAGTTCGGGCAACAACCTCCCCTTCGACGAACCGCTGGAACATGCGTTCAACTACTGTCCGTCCGTCATACAGGAAGAGGACGGCACGCGTTACGTCTATTACTGTGCCAACAAGGTAAGCGGCGTCATTCAGGATCATATTTATTGCAGAAAGGGCACCGTGAACGCCAAAGGCGGATACAGCTGGTCGGAAAAAACGCTGGTGCTCGCCCCCACGTTCGGCAACTTCGACGCCTTTCACTGCTGCGACCCCACCGTCATCGAGGGAGCATTCCGCTATCGCGGCACAGACTACAAGTACCTGATGGCGTACACGGGCAACACCTCCAACATCAACAACAAAGTCGGGTTGGCTTTTTCCAACGATCTGATGTCCGGCTGGGTCAGCATGGACGAGCCCTTCATCACATACGACGGCGACAAATCCCATTGGGGCGTCGGTCAGCCGGCACTGCTGTCCGTAGACCGTCAGGGCACGGTGCTGCTGCTTTACGCAGTCGGCGGCACCGCTACGTACACGATGGCGGAAACATGGGACCTGTCCGATATGTCCGAGCCGAAACGGCTCGGCGCCGCGCAGATCACGCACAGGGGCCTTACCTCTCTCACCGGCGGAGCGGACTACCTCAACAACGCGGATATCGCCTTCGATCCCGCCACCCGGCGCTATTACTTCGTGAGCGACTGCCACCCTTACCCGACGGACGGCGATCCGCTCTTCGTGTCCGACTCCTTCCGCGTGACGTATCTCGGCGAAGCGGGCGGGATCGGCGACCTGTTTGAGAGCGCGCTTTCGCAGGCGGGAAAATCCTGGATGAATCTGGCCACCGTGGGCGAAGCGGAAACGGGTTTCAAGCGCAACAGCAACTGCGGCATCGTGAGAGATTCCTTCGGATATCTGCCGAATCCGAACGAAATCGAAATTCTGTATTCGATGAGCGAACTGGGCGGGCAGTACGAATGGACTTACCGCATTTACGCCCACACCCTCTCGATTGAAGAGTAACGGGCATCCCGGCGCCATCAAAACCACCGGTAGAACCGGTGGTTTGCTCATACCCTGAAAGGGTAACCCAGCCGCCCCGTTAACGGGTATCGCTTTTACTATAGCTTCTTATTACACTACACATCTGTAAAACAGATTCTTTATTTTATTATCGAACTGTATTTACTTTAACTATAAGGTTATTTTTTATGATTGAAAATTGCTCAAGCAATTTTTTATCTTCCCCCGGTAGAACCGGGGGATTTTTCATGCGAAAGCGCAATTAACCAAAAAGGATTTACCGTTCGGGTAAATCTTTTTTCTATGGCACTATTGCTGAAATCCCGGTTTTACCGGAAAAATTTGCTATAACAAAAACTATTTCCTATAAAGCGGGACCTTCCATCTTAAACTTTGCTTAGCTTATCAAAGCGAAAACTCCCTCTTTTTCAGTCGTATCCTGCAATTTGACGAAGTGATTGAAACAACATCCGTTAGCAGGTAGATCGGCAGTTTCCCCTTTTAGGGAATACACCCCGGTCAATCAGTGATTTTGGGTTGCTTCAATACCGCCTTCCGCCGCTCATTTTCCCATCCCCTTCCGATATTCATTGTCATAAGCATTCCGCCCCGTAACGCAACACGGAGTCAGAGGTAAATTGTCTTTTTGAAAAAGTGCCGTTTTTGCTCGATTTTAGCCCAAAAACTGCTGTTTTTTGCACTTTTTTAGAAACCATTTCCCCATTTTTCCCCAATTTAGTTTCCTCAAACAAAAATATATTGAAATAACCCTCCGTAGGATATTCGACGGAGGGTTAAGCTCTATTTATTTACTTTAACATTCTTTTATTAAGAACCTGACGGTTTAAAAAGCTTTTCAAATAAAACTCTATTGCGCTGAGATGCGTTCGTGTAAAGTTTATTATACGATAAAATCTCAATATAGGCTTTATATTTATCGTGATACCTAAAATATCCTTCTCTGTCTGGAGTAGCAATAAAATCCCTCGAATCACATAGTTTGGTTAGACTTTCAGTCAAATCAGCGATTATATAAACATAAATTGGAATTGACTCCATATATCCAGATATGGGCCTTCCCGTTCTAGTTTTCGCTTTTCCTGCGCGTAACAATACTATATAATCTAAGACTTGGGTTATAGGGTTTTCTTTCTCATCATAATCATCTCGCATGGGTCGTTTGAACTCAACAATTGTTAGTGCATTAAATGGTACATTCATATCTGTATCATTAAACACTAAACTGGCTTGATATACTGCAAGATCAGTTTCTTTTGTTGAGCTGTTTTCAATCGGGGCTTGCGATTTTAATGTTTTGTCAGAGGCTAAATAATAATGATAAGCCAGGCGTTCGTCTATCAGCCATAGACTCATATCATCATAATCTAACTCATCTGAAGTAGATATCATCGGGCAAATTAATTTGTGAACAACTTCTTCGAGGCTATACCGTTGTGTTTTTGGGTCTTGGCTAAGGGCATTTGAAAAAATATCAAGAATCGCTTTTCTTTTTGCGATATATTCCGCTAGACAACTTTGGCCGATTGCAGTTACACCGTCTAAATATTTTAGCTTTAATTCTTCAATTTGATCAGCATTATATCTCTTTGAGTGCTCAAAAAGTTCACATCCTTGTTTCGCAATCTCCAATTCCCATTTTTGTTGTTCCTTATATAATTCCATGTCTAAATTTTTATCATTGATGTCATTGGGAATATTGCGATAGAAATTGGGACGATAGGTTCTTAATTTTCTATATTTAGGAGCTTTTGTATTGATATAGTTATCTATCCTTTTTTTCTTTTCTTTTTCGATATCCTCCAATTCTTTTTTCAAATGAATGGAAATGGCTTTCGCTAGATAGTCGATAAATGTTTCTAATTTTATATCAGTAACACCAACTCCATGTTTATCTTCAGAAGGAAAGACTAATTCTGTTCTTTCGGAATTCACTATATTATTAAAATAGTTACTGGTAACATACGCAAAATACCACTTTTTTTCTCCATCTTCACTAGAGATATTGGATTGTAAATTTTGAATATATTTACGTAGATCAATTTGAGGAGAAGTGGTACGATTATCAGCACACAAATAGGCTTTGTTGCTATATTTCACGAGCGAGGATATTACATGATAAATCGTAAAAGTTTCATCATAGATACTGAAATTTTCAATTTGAACTTCATGTTTGACACTGTTTCCGTAATGATCATTGACACAAAGTCTTCCATTAATTTGATCGTTTAAAAAAATTTTAGGAAGAGTCCCAGTGACACAATTTATGAAAAAGTGCTCAATAATCAAATCTGCAAGATGCGTAAGATCGGTAGGAAAATAATCCGCATATGCATTCTTAATATTATGCAATGTTATAGATGTAGTACGCGGAGCCTGTGTTTTTTCTAATGTCTCATTCTCTAATTCATTTTTTGGATAAAAGTCAAAGCGACGAAGAAATAATTCATCTTCTCCGAAGACGGAGGACACAGAAACGTAATCAAATACTTTGAGGCAAGTAAATCTTCCAATACCTTTTCCACCTTCTTTAAGCTTTTGCTCGCTATAGCAAGTCAAAAAAGATTTAAAATTTGCTTCTGTAAAACCTTCACCATTATCCGTAACTATAATATTTTTTACGGGGGCCCGTTTCGAAAGTTCTTCTTTGGAAAGCTGAACGTCCATTTGCTGAACATAGTTTCGCTCTATGGTGACTTCTATCGCTCCATCAGAAATATTAGATAGAGAGTGGGTAATGGAATAGATGGCATTTGAAATTACTTCAAATAATGCTTGGTATCCTTTTTTCGACTCTAACTTGATCTCCTTGATTTTCCCTGCTACATTGGTGGAAAAAGTTGATGCCATAAGCTTTTCTCCCCATAAAAATGTTACTAATTAAGTAGTTTGTTATGTCTATCGATTATATTTTATTATATCACAGTATTTTCCATTTTTCAATAGACCTGACAAATAAAAGTAAAATCCTCGAAAACATTTATTGTTTTTCAAGGATTTTTTATTTATAAGCTCCTTAAAAACGCTAATAAGAGTTGTCTTTGTTTAGGGGAAAGCCGCGCTATTGCGCCAGTCAATTCTTCAGCATCGTCACTTATATTAAAAAAGTCTTTTAATGAAATTTGCAAGGCATCACAAATCAAATTCAAGTGACCAACGGTTATATCAGCTTCTCCGCGTTCTACTCTGCGTAAATGAGTTTGTGATACACCTGCCCAGTCGGCCAATTTATTTTGGCTAAATCCTGTCTTCTCCCTTAATTCGCGTATTCTTTCTCCTATATTCATGCTTTTAACCTCTTTTATTCTTATAAGAATAATTTTACGCGATATTTTCTTTATTATTTAGTCTTATAGTATTGTTTTATTAGTCTTAAAATGCTATAATATAAAAACTATAGGACTAAATAAAAACTAACGGATAAGAAAACCATGTTTGAGTTTGGGAAAGCCAATTCAGAACAAATAAAAGCAATACAGCACACGGACGGCCCAGTGCTGATTATCGCCGGCCCTGGCACGGGAAAGACATTCACTCTCGTTAAACGTGTCGTTTATCTCATTTCCGAGAAGAAAGTTGGACCTGAAAATATCCTCATTGCGACGTTCACGGAAAAAGCAGCAAAAGAACTTATTACGCGCATATCTAATGAACTTATAAAGTTCGAAATTACTGCCAACGTCAATGATCTTTATATAGGTACGCTTCATTCCATTTGTTTACGACTGATTAAAGAAAACGTCGAATTCACCCGCTTAAAAAAGAACTATCGCCTTATGGATGATTTCGACCAAAAATACTTAATCTATCGGAATCATCGTTCGTTTGATGAAATTGAAAACATCGAACTCATCTCCGATACAGTCAAGCCTTGGGAGCGGGCAAAACAACTCTCGTACTACTTCAACGCCGTCTCCGAAGAGCTCGTTACTTCAGAAGATTTGAAAAAGGACCCCGATCCTGCAGTCCAAGTGTTAGCAAAGGCATATGAGATTTATCAATCGCTGCTTGCCGAAGAAAATGCAATGGACTTTTCGTCCATTCAAGTGATTGCCTATAACCTGCTGAAAGAAAATGGGTCCGTCCGTCAAAAGGTACAGGAGCAGCTCCGCTATGTGATGATCGACGAATATCAGGATACCAATTATGTTCAAGAACAGCTGATATTCATGATTGCGGAGAAGCACCGCAATATCTGTGTTGTCGGGGACGACGACCAAGGGCTTTATCGTTTCCGTGGCGCGACAATACGGAATATTTTGGAGTTTCCCTCTAAGTGGGAGGGCTGCGCGCAATACAGCCTTGTGGAGAATTACCGCTCCGAGAAGGACATCGTTAAATTTTATAACGAATGGATGCAGGATACTGAAGAAGGCGGCTTCGAGTGGAAAAACTTTCGGTACAGTAAGACGATCGTCCCTTCTAAACCACATCAGATAGAGGGCGTTCCGACAGTCGTCAAAGTTTCCGGTCAGCGCGCACAACAGAATTGGGGTGACCGCATCATCGACTTTATCGGAAAACTCAAGGCGAGCGGCACGATCACGGACTACAATCAAATCGCGTTTCTCTTCCGCTCAGTTAAAAATCCGCGCGTCAAGGCGCTTGCCGACTATTTGGAGCAGCACGGCATTCCCATCTATTCGCCGCGCTCCGCTATGTTTTTTGAGCGAGAAGAGATACGGCTTCTAATCGGAACGCTGCTTGTCGTCTTTCCCGATTACCTCAAATCGCTCCAAACTGATAAGTACGCTCCCAGAGAGATGGTCAGATACTATACGGAACAATGTTTGACTGCCTTCACGAAATATATCAAAGCGCATCCCGATTCCCCGCTCATGAAGTGGTGCGCACAAAAGGGAATACGACATAGTGATCCGAACGCCTCTTTCGACTATGCCTTCACGGGGCTTGTCTATGAAATGCTGCAATTCGAGCCTTTTCTTTCCATCATGCAATCGGATATCTCAGGCGTGGTCGATTCTCGCGCGATCCGCAACATTGCGGCGTTTACCAAGCTCACCACCCGGTACGAATTCCTGCATAAGATCAATGTTTTTACCGCCAAGGGTTTAGAGATAGATGTTACGCAGTTTTTTAACCGCTATTTACGCTTTCTCTATGAAGGTGGAATCGGCGAATACGAAGACGATTCGGAATATGCGCCAAGTGGCTGTGTATCGTTCATGACCATCCACCAATCTAAGGGAATGGAGTTCCCCGTCGTGGTTGTCGGCTCGCTCTATTCCTCCCCGCAGAACAACTTCAAGGAAGTTATCCAAGAGCTGGAAACGAATGTCTATGCCCGTCAACCGTTTGAGCCGTATGCGTTTATTAAGTTCTACGACTTTTGGCGTCTCTACTACACAGCATTTTCAAGGGCGCAGAGCCTACTCGTGCTCACTGCGGATGAAACGGGAAAGCAAAAAGGCCGACCGGAACCCTCAAAATATTTTCAAAAGTATTACGACGAACTCCCTAATTATTGGGATTCAGCCATTGATTACGGAAAGATCAAGTGTGAATCCGTGAAGGACGTGAATATTAAGCAAAGTTACTCTTTTACATCGCACATCGCCGTCTATGAGAACTGCTCCTTACAGTATAAGTTTTTCAAGGACTTAGGCTTTATCCCGGTGCGAGAGGGCGCAACGTTGTTTGGTTCGCTTGTTCACGCCACCATTGAGGACGTCCATAAAGCCGCCATGCGTGGAGAAGCGGAGACAATAACAGCGGAAAACGTCGGAGCATGGTTTACAGAGAACTACGAGACCATCTCTAAACGCGAGCACGCTTATTTGAGCGAGGCCGTTCGCTCCGCCGCATTAAAACAGGTTTTGAGATACATAGACAGGCAGTCTGGGCATTGGGAACGTATTAAAGACGCCGAGGTAGAAGTCAGCCATGTGGAGCCGGACTATATTTTATGTGGGAAGGTCGATCTTGTCGAAGGCGAGAATGGCACTTTGGAAATCGTTGACTTCAAAGCAGAGAAGAAACCAGACTTGGAACGCGACAGAGAGCGTATCCAACGATATAAGCGGCAGCTTCAGATCTACGCCTATATCATCGAGCAAAAGACGGGTCTTCCCGTAAGTAAACTCCGTCTCTATTATACAGGCGACGAGACGGATGGCGTGCCCGAGATCGTTTTTAAGAACGAACCAGCAAAAGTAAAAGAAACGATTGGCGAATTTACTGACATAGTTCACAAAATTCAATACCGCGATTATTCCACACGTTCCACGTCGCAGACGATGTGCAACAACTGCGACCTGCGCCATTTCTGTAAGAAAAACTAAAGGAGAAAAAACTATGAATGATACCAAGTACGAGCAGATGACATTCGAGTTCGAGAGCCGCCCGCCCATCAAGGGCTATCCCGAGCTGCACTGGACAGGGAAGCGGCCCTATAAGTCCACGGTCTACTACCCCGCGCAGCGGAAAGAGACTTACGGCGAAGCCAAGGATGGCTGGTTGAATAAAATTTATTGGGGCGATAATCTTCAAGTGATGAGCCACCTTTTAAAGGAATATCGCGGCAAAATCAATCTCATCTACATAGATCCGCCCTTTGACAGCAAGGCTGATTATAAGAAAAAAATAGAGTTAAAAGGAAAAACTGTATCTAACGATCAGTCTACTTTTGAGGAAAAACAGTACGGCGATATTTGGACAAATGATGAATACCTTCAATTCATGTATGAGCGATTGATATTGTGCCGTGAGCTTCTTTCAAATGATGGCAGTATTTTTTTGCATTGTGATTGGCACAAGTCTGCGCATTTGCGTCTCCTTATGGATGAAATTTTCGGATATGATAAACTTAGAAATGAAATCGCATGGTGCTATACAGGTCCTGGCTCTCCAGGAATGAGACAATATAATCGTAAACATGATACTATTTTATGGTATTCGAAAAGCAGTTCTTGGACGTTTAACGCCGATAAAATTCGTGTTGAAAGTGAAGTCCATCAAGGCGGATTTAAGGGAGAAATGGGAGCCGCAGAAAGTAGTAGTTATACGGAGAAAGGAAAAATTCCAGAAGATTGGTGGGAGTTTGCTGTTGCGGCAAGAATTCCTGTTGATGGCAAAAAAAGAATGGGTTATCCCACGGAAAAACCTGAAAAACTATTGAATCGAATTATAGAGGCCTCTTCCAACCCAGGCGATATTGTCTTTGATTGCTTTATGGGCAGCGGGACAACGCAGGCTGTCGCTATGAAGCTCGGCAGACGATTTATCGGTGCGGACATCAATCTCGGTGCGATTCAGACAACAACCAAACGTCTTATCAATGTGGCAAGAGACTTGAACGCCCAAATCGACGCTGGAGATAAATATACTGGTTTTGAAGTCTATAATGTAAATAACTACGATCTGTTCCGTAACCCCGTCGAGGCGCGCGACCTCATCTTACAGGCGCTGGAAGTGCAGCCCTTTGAAACGAGCAACGTTTATGACGGCGAAAAGGACGGCCGCATGATCAAAGTGATGCCTGTTAACCGCATCGCCACCAAGGCAGACCTGCAAGGTTTGATCGCCAATCTTCCGTACAAGTCCTTTGAAAAGAGAAAGGAGGAAGATCCTTCTGCCGTCGTTTTAAAGCTCACCCTCGTCTGTATGGGCCATGAACCAGACCTTGCAGCAGCTTTGAAACAGGAACTTTCTGCCTATAAAGTCGATATCGACGTCGTGGACATCCTTCACGACCGCACTGATCTGCAATTTAAACGCGATTCCGAGGCAGATATCTCCGTCGAAAACGGAGAACTCATCATCAAAAATTTCTATCCGCTTAACCTTATGCAAAAGCTCTCTCTCGATAAGGAGACCGTCGAGGAATGGAGGCAACTTGTGGAGTCCGTCATGATTGATTTCAATTTTGACGGTGCAGTGATGCAGCCCTCTTGCATTGACATCCCCGAAAAGAACGGCATGGTCAAGGGCAGATATAAGATCCCCGAAAGTGCGGGCATAATTCGCGTGAAAATTACGGATGTACTCTCCGAGTCTTTGGAAGTTGAGGTGCAGAATGGCTAAACGTGTTGCAGTGCAAAGTTCGTTTGCATTCTTTAATTTTTTGCGGCAGTTTTATCTGCAGAACAAGGGACGCATCCGCAATCGCTATAAGGATCTGACCAAGAAATTTTTGGACTATAACGACAAGTCCAAGAACGTAAGCGCCTATCTGCGCGAACCTCAATTTGAGGCGCTGGAGATCTACGTCTTTTTGAAGGAATTCTGCAATAATCCGCAGATTTATGATCTCTTTGAAAAGTGGTATAAAAGGGAAGGTGATTTTGCTGCTGAAACAGTTTATACTGTAAACGCCGGTAACGGGATGCAGCTCTCGTTCTACGATTCCGCCGCAGTTAATTATAAGGCTGTGTTTGACTCTATGCGTAGCGTTGCCACGTCCTATCCCAACTACATCTACGCTCTCACGATGGGCCTCGGTAAAACTGTTCTGATGGCAACGTGCATCTTTTATGAGTTTTTGCTTGCCAATAAGTATCCAAAGGACACGCGCTATTGCCACAATGCACTTGTCTTTGCGCCGGATAAGACCGTTTTACAATCCCTGCGTGAAATCGTGACGATGAAAAAGGAGTTAGTTGTCCCAAACGAATACTGCCGTGTGCTCGACCAGAATATCAAGTTCCACTTCCTTGACGATACAGGAATCACGCTGAATACGCTCGATAATTCCGACTTTAATATCATCATTTCTAATACGCAGAAGATCATCAAAAAGCGTGTTCATAAGGAAAAGACACCCATTGAGAAATTGTTGGAAATGTCGAACACGCCACCTAACGATGGTGCATCGGATATTATCTCTTCCGTTTTGAGTTCGGTTTATAACGAAGAGAACACGCGCGACGAAGGCGAACTTCTTTCCAATCAGCGTTTTGAAAAGCTTACTCGTTTAGAGCAACTCGGAATCTACGTCGATGAGGCGCATCATCTCTTCGGCGGAGATCTGCAAAAGTCGATGAACAGCCTACGCCTGACCATCAATGAATTGGCGGCGGCCTTGAATAAAAGCGGGACGCGCGTCGTGGCGTGTTATAATTATACCGGTACGCCATACTTGGAAAACAGTGTACTGCCTGAAGTCGTTTATAGCTATGGCTTAAAAGACGCTATTGCTAACAAGTATTTGAAAGACGTCGATATTAAAGGGTATGACAATGTCAAGAGCGATACTTTTCTAAAAACGGTCATTGAAGATTTCTGGGCAACCTATGGAGGAAAATTGTATGAGGGGCTTTCGCCTAAACTTGCCATCTTCGGTGCAACCATCGATGAAGTCGTGAACGAGATTCGTCCTGCTGTCGAAAGAGTACTTTCTGAACTCGGTATTCCGCTCGATAAAATCTTGATCAACACGGGTGATGAGAAGATTACGAAGGATAACGACATCAAGGCGTTCAACGACTTGGACGTCGTCGACTCTCTCGGCTCGCAGAAGCAGTTCATTCTCCTCTGTAATAAGGGGCGCGAGGGCTGGAACTGTCGCTCACTCTTCGGCGTCGCTCTTTTCCGTTCCCCCAAATCCACGGTCTTTGTTTTGCAGGCTACGATGCGCTGTCTCCGCCAAATCACGGGAGACCAGCAGAAAGCGATTGTCCGCCTCTCGAAAGAGAATATGGACATTCTGAACGCAGAATTAACCAAAAATTTCCGCGTCTCCATCGACGATATCTCCAACAGCGGCGACGGCAAGCATAAGGAAGTATATCAGGTCAGGCTGTTAAAGCCAAAGAAGCTTGTCTTAAAACACATTTCTCATAAGTATCATTTGGAGGAAAAAGACTACTCTGCGCCCATCGATTTCAGGCTGGACAGTATTGATTATGATAAATACGATACACACGTCTATGAAAAACAGAGCTTGGCCGACGAGCGTATCATAAAAAAAGAAGCGGTCGATTTGGGTGGCAGTTATACCTATACGCCGTATATGCTCGTGGCGGAGATAGCGCGCTATCTCAATATTACGTGCCTTCTTGCGGAGCGTATTCTTACAGAGAGCGTGGACGGCATTGGTAAAATTGCGGTGACCGTCTCAAAATACAACAATATTTTGGGCGATGTAATTGTTCCGACGATCTTCAATGCGCTCTATGAAGTTACGTGCGAAACAATCTCTGAAGAGAAGCAAGTCGATCTGCTGCAAATGCCAGAAGGGAAAGA
>ENA-OROD01002271-OROD01002271.1-human-gut-metagenome-genome-assembly--contig:-NODE-2271-length-14051-cov-5.397185_pt1 | contig 14051 bp, 9 predicted proteins | sample MGYA00242123_ERZ509038 | MGnify/ENA primary metagenome ERZ509038 (study PRJEB26280, sample SAMEA2338719) | human gut metagenome | biome: human gut; feature: human-associated habitat; material: faeces... | reverse complement strand
TTTCTTAGGTTTTTATTTAAAATTAAATGATTCAGATATTAGAAGATGTTTAAATAATTTAAAATCTAAAAAAATAACGATTTCGAAAATGGATGATGGTATTTTAATAAGCAATATTAAGTGTTTGAATAAAGAAAATCATTATGAAGGTTTAAAATTAATAAATGCTTATAAAGGTAATAAAATAATTGTAACAGGTGGTATTAAGAATGCTGATGAAAAAACTAATTTTGAGTTTAGTGATAATTTAGTTAAAAACTTTAAATATATTATTTTACTTAATACTACTTGGATGCCATTAATTTATGAAAAATTGATTGAACATAATTATGATAGAAATAAAATATATATAATAGAAAATTTGGAGGAGTATCAAAAAATAATTAGCATATTAAAAAATAAAAAAACATATATACTACTAGATAGTGACATATAGGAGGAAATGTGTTAAAAAAAGATTCTAGGAAAATTGTTTGTGGTGATACTTATGTTGATACAAGTGGTAATAATGAGTATGTGTTTGATGCTGTTAAAAATGGGGCTGTAGAGGTTATTTCTAAGCAAAAATATGATGATAAAACAATTGTTGTAGAAGATCCGAAGAAATATTATAATAATTATATTTATAATAAGTATTATGATAGTATTAAAGATTTAAAATTGATTGGTGTTACGGGTACTAATGGAAAAACAACAATTAGTTATATAATTTATCAGTTATTGAATAAAATGAATGTTAGATGTGCTTATATAGGTACAATTGGTTTTTATAAGTGTGGTATTGTTAAAGAGTTAAATAATACAACTCCTGATATTGATGAATTGTATGAGTATTTATATGAGTGTTCTTGCGATAATATTGAATATGTTGTTATGGAGGTTTCAAGTCATTCTTTAGTGCAAGATAGAGTTTATGGGTTAAAATATGATGTTGCTATTTTTACTAACTTAACAGAAGATCATTTAGATTATCATAAAACAATGGATGATTATAAGAAGGCTAAACAAAAATTGTTTGGTATGCTTAGAAATAGTCGCTATGCAATTATTAATTCTGATGATAAATATTATCGTGATTTTATGTTTGAAAATAATTATAATGTAACTGTTGGTAAATATGGTAATTTTAGAATAAAGGATGTAAAATTGAATCAATCATCAATTGATATTGTGTTTGATTATAAGAAAGAATATCATAAATCAATTAATATGGTTGGTAAATATAATGCTTATAATTATTTAGAGGCTGTTTTGTCTTTAGTTTGTTTGGGGTTTGATTTGGAAGAGTTATTAAAACTTGATGTAGAGGCTCCGCCTGGAAGAATGTATATAGTTAATTATAAAACAAATACAATATTTATTGATTATGCTCATACACCGGATGCAATGGAAAATGTTTTGAAAAGTGTTAAGTGTTTCTGTAAGAATAAAATAATTACGATTTTTGGTTGTGGTGGTAATAGAGAGAAAACTAAGAGAAGCATTATGGGTGATATTGCAACAAGGTATTCTGATTTCGTTATTATTACTAATGATAATCCTAGATATGAAGAGGAAGATGATATAATTAATGATATTGTAAAGGGAATAAGTAAAAGTAATTATGAGATAATAAAAGATAGGGAAGATGCAATTAAAAAGGGTATAGGTTATTTAGAAAATAATGATATTTTATTGGTTTTAGGAAAGGGACACGAAAATTATCAAATAATTGGTTCTAATAAAATACATTTTGATGATTTAGAAATTGTAAAAAAATATGTAAATTTTTAAAAAATACTTGATTTTTGATATAAGAATATGATAATATTTTCAAGGTGCTTAAATATGTGTGAAACAAATCTAAAAAAAAGTCATTCATTTTCTAAACAAATAACTATTTGTTTCGCTTTTAAGTCCATTAAAAATACTAATTGTTTTTAGTATTTTTTTTGTACCCAAAATTATTTTTTAAAGGAGGTAAAAATGAAAAATAATTTGATTTTGGATGTAAGTGATGTACCAACACCTGGTAAATGGATAATACTTGCATTACAACATGTTGCAGCTATGTTTGGAGCTACCATACTTGTTCCGATACTCGTAAATAGTATGGCTGGAAGTGAGGTACTTACAATACCTGTTGCATTATTTACATCTGGTTGTGGAACAATAATATATATAATATGTACAAAAGGTAAATCGCCTGTTTATTTAGGAAGTTCATTTGCATTTATAACGCCAATGGCTGTTGGATTTGCATCTGCTGGAACTGGTGGAGTTTTAACTGGTATAATGGCTGTTGGAATTCTATATATGTTAGTTGCTTTAATAATTAAAATTGTAGGGAAGAATTGGCTTGAGAAAATGCTTCCACCTATAATAGTTGGTCCAATGATAATGATAATTGGTTTGGGGCTTGCTCCTTCAGCTGTTTCACAAATGGGTTTAATAGAGAGTGTTAATCTAAAAAGTATAATTGTTATTTTGGTTACTTTTTTAACTACTGCAATTGTAGCATTAAAGGGTAAAGGATTTTTGAAATTAATTCCTTTTATATTAGGAATATTATCTGGGTATGTTGTTTCTATGTTATTTGGTTTAGTTGATTTTACCCAAATTAAAAATGCTTCTTATTTAAGCGTTCCAAAGTTTGTGCTACCATTTTTAAGTTATAAAATTAATTTTGGAGCGATTATAACAATATTACCTGTTGCGCTTGTTACTATTGCTGAACATATAGGTGATCATACAGTTTTAGGTGAAATAATTGGTAAAGATTTAATAAAGGATCCAGGATTAGATAGAACTTTACTTGGTGATGGTTTAGCGACATTTGTAGCTGGTTCATTAGGAGGACCTGCTAATACAACATATGGTGAAAATACGAGTGTAGTAGGTATGACAAAAGTTGCATCTGTTAAAGTTATAATGCTTGCGGCTATATTTGCGATTATCATATCGTTTTTGGGCAAATTGACTGCTATTTTTAGTACAATTCCAAGTATTGTTCTTGGTAGTATATCTCTGCTTTTATATGGATTTATAAGCGTTAATGGGTTACTTGTTATTGTTAAAAATAAACTTGACTTTTCAAAAACAAGAAATGTTATAATATGTGCTAGTATGTTAGTTTTAGGTCTTGGTGGTGCGGTTTTAAAGATAGGTAGTTTAAGTATCACAGGTATGAGTTTGGCAGCTATAGTTGGTATTCTCTTAAATATATTTTTGCCAAAAGAAGATTAAAAAATATTATTTTATGCAAAAATGCACAATATTCTCGAAATACTGTGCATTTTTATGCTTTTATATGCCTTTTTTGCACAATGATTGTGCATTTTTTTTAAATATGGTGCCAGCTGACGGACTTGAACCATCGACCTATGCGTTACGAGTGCATTGCTCTACCAACTAAGCTAAGCTGGCTTAAATGGCTGCCCTAGTTAGGTTCGAACTAACGCTCACGGAGTCAGAGTCCGATGCCTTACCACTTGGCTATAGGGCAACTACTTATTAAGTATATCACTATAAAAGTAATATTTCAATTATAAAATATTAAATAAATCAAAAATAATACCAACTAATGAACCTATTAAATAAATTATACTTAATATTTTGATATTTTCTTTTATATTTTTATTTACTTTAAATAAAACCATTAAGGCAATACCTGAACCAGTTAATAATCCGGCAAGCATTGATCCGAAACTGATTGAGGAATTTAAATATAATTCTGTTATAACAATACTAGAAGCACAATTAGGAATTAAACCAATTAAACTTGAAATAAAGGGACTAAATATTGAGCCTTTTAGTAAAATGTTTGATAATTTATCGGTTCCTAAATAATGAATACCAAGATTTAAGAGTAGGGTAGTTATTAATATAAATGCTCCAATATTTATTGTATGGTGAATTGATGATTTTATAATACCATTTTCACAATGACATTCATCTTCAATACAAACATTTTCGATATCAATTTTTTTCTTCTTACTCATTAAATCAATTATTAAACCAAATAACATACCAATAACTATTTTTAAAAGAATTACAGTTAAAACAAATGAGAATTTCGCGCCACTACTTAACATAACAGGAATCATTTCATCACTTGTTGATAAATAAACAGCAATAAGAGTACCGATTGTAATTATTTTACCTGCGTATAAATTAGTCATTGCAACAGAAAATCCACATTGCGGGAATGCTCCAAGGATTGATCCGATAATTGGACCAAATCTACCTGATGAAATTATTTTTTTTTGAAATTTTTTAGAAACCTTATGTTCCATATATTCCATAAGTAAAAAAGCACAAAATAAAAATGGTAAAATTTTGATAAAATCAATTAATGTATCTAATAATATTTCTTTCATATAAATCACGATGATATTATATCAGAAAATAAAGAAATAAGCAAATAATTGTTAGGCACTTGACAATTATTTTTAGGAGTGTTATCATTAATAAGCTGGTGATATAAATGAACAGAAAAATACTTTATGAATTAAAAAATTTAGATTGTGAAATAATAAGTAGAATGAATAAACAAAGTATGCCACTTGGTTTAACACAAGTAAAAATAATTGAATATTTAATAAAAAATGAACATACTTATCAAAAAGATTTAGAAAAAAACTTGAAATTATCAAGAGCTACTATATCTTGTGTACTTAAAACAATGGAAAAAAATAAAATAATTGAGAGATGCTCAAACGAAAGTGATGCAAGGAGTAAAGAGGTTAAACTCAATGAAAAATTAAAAACAAAATTAGAAGAAAATATAAAAGAAATAGGAATACTTGAACAAAATATAACTAAAGGTATTGATAAAGAAGACTTAGAAATATTTTTGAAAGTATTAAACAAAATGAAAGAAAATATAAGGAGTGATAAGAATGATAAAATTAATTAAGAACTTTGAAAAAAAAGATTATACATTAGTATTATTAATTGTTATTTTGATTGTTGTACAAGTGTGGTTAGATTTAAAGATGCCTGATTATATGTCAGAAATTACTAAACTTGTTAAAACTGAAGGTAGTAATATGAGTGATATTCTTTATAATGGCGGATTTATGCTACTTTGTAGTTTAGGAAGTTTAACATCTACAATTATATCAGGATACTTTCTTGCTCTTTTATCTTCAAGGTTTTCAAGTAATATAAGAAAGAAATTATTTTATAAAGTTGAAAGTTTATCTTTGAATGAAATTAAAAAGTTTGAAACAAGTAGTTTAATTACAAGAACTACTAATGATATATCACAAGTTGAAATGTTAATTGGTATGGGATTACAATTATTAATAAAAGCACCTATAACTGCTGTATGGGCTATATGTAAGATAGTTAATAAGAGTTTTGCTTGGACACTTGCTACATCAATAAGTGTAATAATTATGTTAACGGTCGTAACAATACTTACAATTGTTGTAATACCAAAATTTAAAATTGTTCAAAAGTTAATTGATAAATTAAATAAAGTTGCTCGTGAAAATATTACTGGTATAAGAGTAATAAGAGCTTTTAATGCAGAGAAATATACAAAAGATAAATATGAAGATGTTAATACAAAATTAACAAATCAACAATTATTTAATCAAAAAGCGTTTGCGGTTATGTCGCCAATGATGTATTTAGTAATGAATATGCTTGCTTTAGCAATTTATATAATTGGTGCGAATTTGATAATGAATGCTAATTTATCTGATAAGTTAACCTTATTTGGTGATATGATTGTATTTTCAAGTTATTCAATGCAAATAATAATGTCATTTTTAATGCTTGCTATGATTTTTACTGTTTTGCCAAGAGCTGAAGTATCAGCAAATCGTATAAATGAGGTTTTGGATACAGAATCAAGTATTATAGATGGAACATTTGATGGAAAAACAGAAACTAAAGGTACTGTTGAATTTTGTAATGTATCATTTAAATATCCGGATGCTAAAGAATATATTCTAGAAAATATTTCTTTTAAAGCAAATAAGGGTGAAACAGTTGCATTTATAGGATCTACCGGTTCTGGTAAATCTACTTTAATAAATCTTGTTCCAAGATTTTATGATGTTACTGAAGGGGAAGTATTAGTTGATGGAAAGAATGTTAAGGATTATAAACTTGAAAAGTTATATAATAAATTAGGATATGTTTCACAAAAGGCGGTTATATTTAATGGTAGTGTTAAATATAATGTTGCTTTTGGTGAAAATGGTAAGAAAAAAGATGTAAAAAATGCTATTAAGATCGCGAAGGCTGAAGATTTTGTTTTGAATATGGATGATAAATACGATAGTCTTTTATCACAAGGTGGAACAAATATATCTGGTGGTCAAAAACAAAGAATCTCAATAGCTCGTGCGATTGCTAGAGATCCGGAAATCTATATATTTGATGATTCTTTTTCAGCTCTTGATTATAAAACTGATTTAGAATTAAGAAAAGCTTTAAGGAAAAATGTTAAAGATGCAACTTGTTTAATAGTAGCTCAAAGAATTGGTACTATTATGCATGCTGATAAGATTGTTGTTTTAGATGAAGGAAAGTGTGTTGGTATTGGAACACATGAGGAATTATTAAAGAATTGTCCTGTTTATAAAGAAATTGCACTTTCACAAATAAGTGAGGAGGAGTTGGAAAATGCCTAGACCTAATCAAAATGTTGAAAAGGCTAAAAACTTTAAAAATGCTATAACTAGATTATTTAAAGAATTGAAGCCTTTTAAAGTAAGTATTATTGTTGCAGTTCTTTTGACAACGATAAGTTCCTTACTTGCTATATTTACACCTAATGTTTTATCGGATTTAACTAATAAGATATCTGAGGGATTAGTTATAAATAAAGATAATCTCGAAACAATTTATAAGGGTGTAAGTAATGATATAACTGAGGATAGTATTAAAAGTATTATTAAAATTGATTTGAAATCTTTATCAAAAGATGAAAAAGAATTATTTTTAAGAAATAGTTTTAATAATATAGATGATGAATTATTAAATAAAGTTATAGTAGATAATAATATAAATGGGGTAATAATTACTAAAGATGAACAAATTAATTTAATTAAAAATAGAGTTATTTCACCTTCTATTGGAAAATTATTAATTAATGATATAGAGATTGATGGTACTATTTTAAAGGGCGAAGATCTTGCCATGTTATCTTCTTTAATTGGAATAACTGATTCAAAAGAAATATATAATAAATTAGATGAGATGCCTGATACTATTAAAAAAGTAATAGAACCAACGATGGATGTTAATCGAATCAAACACTTGGCGATTTTTCTTGGAATTGTATATCTAATAAGTGCTTTATTTAATTATTTGGAATCTATTATAATGACAAATACTTCTAATAAGTTTGCTTTTAAATTAAGAAGTAGAATTGGTACAAAATTAAATAAACTTCCACTTAAGTATTTTGATCAAAATCAAACTGGTGATACTTTGTCAAGAATAACGAATGATGTTGATACAGTTGCTGGTTCAATGGATCAGTCAATTGCTTCTTTAGTAAGCGCTCTTGCTTTATTTATTGGTACAATTGTAATGATGTTTACAACTAATGTAATAATGGCTATAACTGCTATTTTATCTAGTTTGTTTGGATTTATTTTTATGTTTATCGTTTTATCAAAGTCACAAAAATATTTTATAATTAGACAAAAAGAATTGGGTGAGTTAAATGCTCATATAGAGGAATCTTATTCTGGTTTGAACGTTATAAAGGCGTATAATGGTGAAAAGGAAATAAATGATGAGTTTAATAAATTAAACAATAAAATGTATGATGCCAATCGAAAGAGTAGATTTTTATCTGGTTTAATGATGCCAATGATGCATTTCGTGGGTAATTTTGGTTATGTTGCTGTGTGTATTGTTGGTGCCTTACTTGTTTTAAATAGTAAAACTTACTTTGGAACAATTGTTGCATTTATTACATATGTTAGATTATTTACATCACCACTTTCACAAATTGCTGAGGCTATGACTAGTATGCAAACGGTTGCTGCTGCTAGTGAGAGAGTGTTTGAATTTTTGGATGAAAAAGAGATGTCAAGTGAAAAGCATATTACGAAAACTTTAGAAAATGTTAAGGGCGATGTTATTTTTAAGAATGTATCATTTAAATATGATGGCAATTTAGAAAATACAATTAATAACTTTAGTGCTAAGATTACTAGAGGCTCTAAGGTTGCAATAGTTGGCCCAACGGGTGCTGGTAAGACAACAATGGTTAATTTGCTTATGAAGTTTTATGATATAACTGATGGTGATATAACGATTGATGGTATATCTATAAAGGAATTAACGCGAACTAATATACATGATTTATTTACGATGGTTTTACAAGATACTTGGGTATTTAATGGTACTATAAAAGAAAATATTATTTTCAATAAGAAAAATATAAGTGATAAAGAAGTAGAGATTGTATGTAAGATTGTTGGTCTTGATCATTTTGTTAAGACTTTACCAGATGGTTATAATACAATTTTAACTGATAGTGATAGTATTTCTTCTGGTCAAAGACAATTGCTTACAATCGCGCGTGGTATTTTACAAAATACGCCTTTACTTATTTTAGATGAGGCTACATCTAATGTTGATACGCGTACAGAAGAGTTAGTTCAAAAGGCAATGGATGAACTTGCTAAAAATAAAACGTCATTTATAATCGCACATAGATTATCAACGATTAAGAATGCTGATTTAATTTTAGTTATGAAAGATGGTAATATTATTGAGCAAGGTTCTCATAATGAATTAATTGAAAAGAATGGCTTTTATGCTGAATTATATAATTCACAATTTGAATTATAGGAGGTTATATGAAGTTTAAAAAAATTAAAATGGCTAGTATTTTAGGGATAATTAGTAATTTATTTTTACTTATTATAAAGGGAATAGTTGGTATTATTACAGGGAGTAAAGCAATGCTTGCCGACTCTCTTAATAGTGCTTCTGATATATTTTCATCAATTATGACTTTTATTGGTAATAAGATTGCTTCAGTTCCTTCTGATGATGATCATAATTTAGGTCATGGTAAGGCAGAATATATTTATTCTTTACTTATTAGTATTGTTATGATTTTGGTTGCACTTTTTACAATAAAGGATACAATTTTTTCGCTTATTAATAAGAATGTATATAAGTTTAATATATTTTTGATTATTGTTTGTATTGTTACAATAATTGTTAAATTTTCTTTATTTTTATATACAAATAGTATTTATAAAAGGTATCATTCTTTACTTATAAAGGCTAATTCAAAGGATCATTTAAATGATTGTATTTTGACTTTGCTTAACTTAATTTCTATTATATTATCATATTATGGTGTTTATTTTGTTGATGGAATTGTTGGCATTATAATTGCTTCGTTTATTTTGATAACTGGCATTAAGATATATAGAGAATCATATGATGTTTTAATGGATAAATCTATTTCGATTGAAACTAAAAAGAAGGTACTTGATATTATTGGTAATTATGATGAAATTAAAAAAATAAATCATTTTAATTCAACTCCGGTTGGTTATAAATATCAGATTTCGTTTACAATATTTGTAGATGGCAATTTGTCTACTTTTGATAGTCATAAGATTGCTGATTCTTTAGAAAAAGAGATTTCTAATAAGATTGACGATATATATTTAACGGTTATACATGTAAATCCTATTTAAAAATTACAGAAATGTAATTTTTTTTATTGTTTTTTTTGATAAAATATTGTAAAATGAATATGGTAAGAAAAATAGGTGAGTTTATGAATAAGAAAAAATTATTTATTATTATGTTTTGTGTAATATTAATGGTTTTTGTTTTTACTGGTTCTGTTGCATATTACAGATATACGTTAGAGGGCAAAATAATTGCTTCAACTGGTAATGCTGTATTTAATGTTACGGGAATTAATAATGAAACTAAAATAATTGATTTGGGTAATACATTGTTGCCGGGTGATAGGGGTTCTTTTACTATTACTTTAGATAGTACAGGATCAACTGTTGATATGTATGCAACATTAAAGATTGATAGAAAAGTTTTGCCTGATAATTTGAAGTTTTATTCAACAAGTGATTATAAGTCAGAGATTAAAACTTATTATTCTTTTTTAGAGGTTAGTGGTACTAAAAGTGAAACTTTAACAATATATTGGTACTGGAATCCTTTTAAGGATGATGAAGATGATAATAAGTATATTGGTAAGAGTTTAAGTGCTGATATAAGTGTTAGTGCGGTTCAGATAAGTGAATATGCGATGATGAAGAATGGGGATAGTGCCAAATCAGAGTTTTGGAATAATACATATAAAAAATATATAAGAACAATTACTTTTGGAAATGATTTGAGTAATTTACCAAGTAGTTGCACGGAAGAAAACTTATGTTGGGATATATCAGGTAGTTCAACTCAAAATAAAAAGGTATATGGTTATTTAATAGATAGTGGATTAACAGTATCTGAAACGGATAGTAGTACAAGTACAACTACTGAAAAAACATTATATAATTTATATATAGTAAGTGAAGCACCAATCTTTGCACCAACTGGCTGTGATTTTATGTTTGAGGATTTTAAAAATCTAGTGCAAATCAATTTTAATAATAATTTTAATACCTCAAAAGTAACAAATATGTGGAGGATGTTTTTTAATTGTACGTCCTTAACAAATTTAGATTTAAGTAGTTTTAATACCTCAAAAGTAACAAATATGGGAAGTATGTTTTTTAATTGTACGTCCTTAACAAATTTAGATTTAAGTAGTTTTAACACATCAAAAATAACAGATATGAGTCAAATGTTTTATATTTGTTCATCGCTAACAAACTTAGATTTGAACAACTTTAATACATCAAAAGTAACAAATATGCGTTATATGTTTAACAAATGTTCATCTTTAACAACTCTAGATTTAAGTAGTTTTAACACATCAAATGTTACAAATATGTGGCAAATGTTTGCTAGCTGTTCATCATTAACGAGTTTGAATTTAGGTAATTTTAATACATCAAAAATAACAGATATGTGTTCTATGTTTAATAGTTGTTCATCTTTAACTAATCTAGATTTAAGTCATTTTAATACATCAAAAGTAACAGATATGAGTAATATGTTTAGAAATTGTTCATCCTTAATAAGTTTGGATTTAAGTGGTTTTAATACATCAAAAGTAACAGATATGAGTAATATGTTTAGAAATTGTTCATCGCTAACAAGTTTAGATTTAAGTAGTTTTAATACATCGAAAGTAACAAATATGAGTAATATGTTTTCTGATTGTTCAAAACTTACAACACAAATAAATATAATGAATACTGGTACAACTAGTTATTCTAGTATGTTTTCTAAAGCTGCATCTGATTCATCGGCTCATATCATAATTGGTTATACGACTGATACTGAAACAATTGCAACTGCAATGCGAGATACTTGTACTGATGCTACTGCAAAAGCAAGAATCGAACTTAAAAAAATAGACTAAAAGAACGAAAGTTCTTTTTCTTTTAACCAAAATACTAGAAAAATAAAGCAAAATATTATATAATTTATAAAGGAAGTGAAACAATGAAAATAGCAGACGTAGATATAAATAAAGTAAGCCCAATGATGAGACAATATATGGAAATAAAACAAAATAATCCAGACATTATCATAATGTTTAGATTAGGCGATTTCTATGAAATGTTTTTTGAAGATGCAATAAACGTAAGCAAAGAATTAGAACTAACCCTAACTGGAAAAAATGCCGGACTAGATGAAAGAATACCAATGTGTGGAATACCATATCACGCTATAAATGTGTATTTAGAAAAATTAGTTGAAAACGGTCATAAAGTAGGTATATGCGAACAATTAGAAGATCCAAAAGAAGCAAAAGGTGTTGTAAAAAGAGGATTAACTAAAATAGTATCAAGAGGAACAATAATAGATGAAAGTTTACTCGAAACCGAAAATAACTATATAGGTGCATTAATAGACTTTGAACACATCTATGCCTTATCATATATTGATTTATCAACCGGTGAAGTAAATGTTACACTAGTAAATCACGATATATCAAGTATAATAAGTGAAATTGTAAATATAGGTATAAAAGAACTAATAATGAATGATAAATGTGATATAAATATCAAAAACCTATTAATGGAACACTATAAAATAGATGTATCAATAATAAACGAATATAAATCATTACCTGACTATAAATATGTATACGAAGACATTGAAGATATAAGATATATAAAAGTAATAGAATATTTAATAAACTATCTATTAAAACTAGAAATGCAAGACTTATCCCATTTAATGAAAGCAAACGTTATCAAAAATAACGATTATCTAAAAATGGACATTCACACCAAAAGAAATCTTGAATTAACCGAAACATTAAGACTAAAACAAAGACAATATTCACTATTATGGCTAATGGACAGAACTAAAACCGCACCCGGTGCAAGAATGCTTAAAAACTATATTGAAAACCCATTAATAAGAGAAGATGAAATCAATAAAAGATTAGATATAGTTGATAAATTAATTAAAGAGTTTATCTTAAAAAGCGATTTAAGAGATGCCTTAGATGGCGTATATGATATCGAAAGACTAACAGGAAGAATCGCACTTGGATCAGCATCAGCAAGAGATCTACTACAACTAAAAAACTCTCTAAAAAACTTACCAATAATACTAGAAATATTAAAAAAAATAAATTATTATACACTATTTGAAATACCATACGACTTATATGATTTACTCGAAAAAAGTATCAATGAAGATGCCCCAACAACCCTAAAAGAAGGCTCACTAATAAAAGAAGGATATAGTATAGAATTAGATGAATTAAAAAGCATTCGTAAAAACGGCAAAGATTTTATCGCACAATTTGAAAACGATGAAAGAGAAAGAACTGGTATTAAAAATCTAAAAGTAGGATACAATAGAGTATTTGGCTATTATATAGAAGTATCAAAAGGAAGTTTGGACTTAGTAAAAGATGAATATGGCTATGAAAGAAAACAAACCCTAGCCGGAGCCGAAAGATATATAAGTAAAGTCTTAAAAGAAAAAGAAGATCTAATATTAAATGCCGAAGAAAAAATAATAAAACTAGAATATGATATGTTTATTGAAATAAGAAATAAAGTAAAAGAATATATCGTTAAATTACAAGCTATCGCGCATATTATAAGCGAAATAGATGTATTACAATCATTCGCAACTATTGCTGAAGAAAACAATTATGTAAGACCAACATTCTCACATAATAACGAAGTAAATATAATTGAAAATAGACACCCAGTAATTGAAAAAGTGATCAATAATTATGTAAAAAATGATATTAAATTTGATAAAAATACCAACATTCTATTAATAACAGGACCAAATATGGCCGGAAAATCAACATATATGCGCCAGTTCGCAATTACTGTTATAATGGCACAAATGGGATCGTTCGTACCAGCTGATGAAGCATTTTTACCAATATTTGATAAAATATTTACAAGAATCGGTGCAAGTGATGACTTAGTAAGCGGTGAATCAACATTTATGGTTGAAATGAATGAAGCAAATATGGCAATAAAAAAAGCAACCGAAAATAGTTTAATCCTATTTGATGAATTAGGAAGAGGAACAGCAACATTCGATGGAATGGCACTCGCTCAATCAATAATCGAATACATTCACGATAACATAAAATGTAAAACGCTATTTAGTACACATTACCACGAATTAACAGACCTAGAAAATAATCTAAAACACTTAAAAAATATTCACGTAAGTGCACATCTAGAAGACGGAAACATTACCTTTTTGCACAAAATCGAAGAAGGAAGCATCGATAAAAGTTATGGAATTCACGTAGCCCGTTTAGCAGGACTTCCAGATAACTTAATAAAAAGAGCCGATCAAATACTAAACGTTTATGAAAATAAAGAAAGAAAAAGAGACATCAAAATTCAAGAAGCATTACCACTAGATGACTTAGTTCAAAAAGAAAATCCAGTAGAAGAAGAACTTAAAAATAATCCATTCTTGAAGGGTATATAATGCTTGCG